>Ga0256406_1007465_pt1 | contig 10367 bp, 10 predicted proteins | sample RumenRJG_03DNA_FD_185986 | JGI IMG/M metagenome (GOLD analysis project Ga0256406, IMG submission 185986) | Bovine rumen microbial communities from Lethbridge, Alberta, Canada - RJG_03 | ecosystem: Host-associated > Mammals > Digestive system > Stomach > Rumen | place: Canada: Alberta | collected...
GGGTGACTTGATTTTACGGGCAAATCCCAGGAAACGCCATTTTGCCCGTAACGGGTGACTGGATTTTACGGGCAAATCCCAGAAAATGCCGTTTTGCCCGTAACGGGTGACTTGATTTTACGGGCAGATCCCAGGAAATGCCGTTTTGCCCGTAATCGGGGACTGGATTTTACGGGCAAATCCCAAGAAACGACGTTTTGCCCGTAACGGGTGACTGGATTTTACGGGCAAATCCCAGGAAATGCCGTTTTGCCCGTAACGGGTGACTTGATTTTACGGGCAAATCCCAGGAAACGCCGTTTTGCCCGTAATCGGTGACTTGATTTTACGGGCAAATCCCAGAAAACGCCGTTTTGCCCGTAACGGGTGACTTTATTTTACGGGCAAATCCCAGGAAATGCCGTTTTGCCCGTAACGGGTGACTTGATTTTACGGGCAAATCCCAGGAAATGCCGTTTTGCCCGTAATCGGCATTACTCATGAGCCTTGTCATAGATTTTTTGAATCTCTTCTGGCAGCTTGTCCGGCAGCATTTGATGCAATTTATCCTCATTTCCGTCTAGAAGAGCCTTGTCATAGTACCAGCACTTGAATTCGAGCATGGCCATTGTTTTTTCAAGTGATTCGATTTTTTTTTGAATGACTTTTTTTTGATTAGCGAAAAGTTCGCGACGTTTTTTGTAGGTGCTGCTGCCTTCGGAAACCCACTGGAAAAATTGACGAATATCTTTGATTTCAAGCCCCGATTTTTTGAGGCATTCAATGATTTTGACTTCTTCCAATTCCGTATCGCTGAATTTTCTGACATATCCTTTTCGTTCCAAGTGAGGAAAGAGACCTTCTTTGTCATAGTAGCGCAAGGTTGAAACGGGCAGACCGGTTGCTTTCGAAACTTGTCCAATAGTGTACATGCAAAAATCCTCCAAAAAAATGTTGACTTAAAGTTAGCTTTAGGTTGTATGATAATCTCAAGTATAAGACTGCTCTAAATAATTTTCAAGAAGAAAAGGCGAGCTTTAGAAAAAACAAGTAACAGGAGGAATTTTATCATGTCAAAAATAGTGCAAACAGCAGGCAGAAACGCACTTGGCAAATTCGCCCCTGAATTTGCCCATTATAATGACGACGTTCTTTTTGGTGAAAACTGGAACAATCAAGACATCGACGTCAAGACGAGAAGCATTATCACGGTTGTCGCTTTGATGTCTTCTGGAATCACGGACTCTTCGCTGAAGTTCCACCTTGAAAATGCAAAGGCACACGGCGTGACGCAAAAAGAGATTGCCGCAATCATCACGCACGTTGCATTTTACGCAGGCTGGCCAAAAGGCTGGGCAGTGTTCAACTTGACTAAGGAAGTCTGGAATGACGGCGAAGGAGATCTTCCTTATGAAGATCCGGCGATGAGAGCACATGCCAAAGAGATGGTTTTCCCGATTGGCGAACCAAACGATGGTTTTGCAAAGTATTTTGTCGGCAAAAGCTATCTTGCTCCGGTTTCGACGAGTCAAGTCAGCGTCTACAACGTCACATTTGAACCAGGATGCCGCAACAATTGGCACATTCATCATGCCAAAAAAGGTGGCGGTCAAATCATTATTTGCATTGCCGGGCGCGGTTATTATCAAGAAGAAGGCAAGCCTGCGATCGAAATGAAACCGGGCGATTGCATCAATATTCCGGCTGAGGTCAAGCACTGGCATGGTGCGGCTTCGGACAGCTGGTTCAGCCATTTGGCAATCGAAGTTCCGGGCGAGCAGACTTCAAACGAGTGGTGTGAACCAGTAACGGATGCACAGTATGATGCGGTCCAAAATCAGCAGCACAAAAAATAGAATTTAAAAAAACGATGCATCAAATCGAAAAGCCAAATGATTTGCAATTGATTGCAAATCATTTGGTTTTTTTGTATGCATGACGCCTTATGATGGAAATGACCAAAAATAGTTTGGCGGTAAATTGAATGAGAGCTTGGCGCGCTGATTTATCAGGCACTGCATTTGGCAAAATCACTGCCGTTTACGGACACATCGAGTAAAATGGGTCTTCTGTCCGTAAATGGCTTGCTCGAAAAAAGTCGATTACGGACAAAATGGTCAGAAACAGCCGTTTGTCCGTAAAAATTCAGACGTTTCGGACCCGATTTTACGGACAAATGCTCCAAAAAGAGGCTTGTGTCCGTAAATCCTCAGCATAATGGCCAAAAATTTACGGACAAATCGCTGGGAAATGCAGGTTTGTCCGTAAAATGCGTTTTGCTTACGGAAAAACCGGCAAAAATGGGCACTTTGTCCGTAAATTTGAGTGAATTGGTTGAGCAGCACTGTATTTAAAAAAATCGTCGACCTTTTCTAATCTAGATGCCAAACGTTCCACCGTGGACCTTGACGACGTTTGAGGCAACGATAAAAGCGTTCGGGTCGATATCGTGGATTCTGCTTAAAAGTTTGCCATACGAATCATTGTCGACGACAGCCATGATCAGCTTTTTGTCGTTGAGTGAGTATCCGCCGCGAACGTCAAAAATCGTCAGTGAATTGTCCGCGTCCTCAAGCATTTTGCGGATTTCCGGCAGCTTGTCGTTGCTCATGACCTGAATCTGATATTTGTGATCGAGACCTGATTCCATGTAGCGCATGACGAACAGGGAAACGAACAATGAAAAAGCGGCCATAAAGAAAGCATCAATGCCTGAAACGGGAATATTGAACAGCGTCACGATCATGTCGATGACGAGCAAAGAAACGGCCGGATTGACGTGGAAGTAGCGTTCAATGATGATCGGAGGAACGGTCGTCCCACCGCTGGCCGCATTGATGCGGTACAGCGCAGCCACGCCGATTGCTGAGAAAACGCCGCCCAAGATGACGGCCAAAAGCTTGTCCGAAACAATCTCGAAGCTTGGCGTGACATAAATCAAAACGGGCAGGAGGTAGCTTCCGATGATGAACTTTTTAACGGTCTTCCAATCGATAAATATCCAGGCCAAAATCAGCATGAGGGTATTGATGACGAGCACGCAAAGCGAACGGTTGAACCCAAAGGCTGCTTCGAGCAGGACGGCCATGCCCGTTGCGCCGCCGGCAGCGATATTGATCGGTGCATAGAAAAAGTTGATTGAGATTGCGACGAGCTCAAGGGCGAATAGGAAGATGAGGGCCCTAAAAAACGGATTTTTGACAAGTCTTTTTTTCATAAAAAATTCCTCCTGAATAAAAAAGTATGGAAAATTAATACCAATCAATATAAACTAGTAGTTGGTTCATTAATTTTTGAAAGGATTTTATTATAACCATGAAATACAGTGCTAAAAAACTGACTGCTCAATATGCCCTGACGCAAGCTGCATATTGGATGGTTTTTTGCGGTCTTTATACTTTTGCGACGGTCTATTTATTGAGCAAGGGATTGACAAGTTCTAAAATCGGCATCATCGTTGCTTGCGGCAACTTGATTGGTTTCGTGCTGCAGCCTTATATCAGCGGGCTGGCCGATCGCTTTCAAAATCTGACGCTGCACTATCTTGTCGAAGTGCTGATCGGTATCATGGTTTTGGCAATTCTTTTGTTGCTGCTTTTGCCGGACGTGTTCGTTTTGATTTTTTTGCTTTACGTGATAGCGGATGCGCTTTTGCAGGTCTTGCAGCCGTTGCTTAATTCGCTCAGCATCTATTATGTAAATGCAGGGATCAACGTCGACTTCGGAATTGCTCGCGGCATGGGCTCGCTTTCGTTTGCAGTCATGTCGTCCGTTTTGGGATTCATGTGCGACAAATTCGGCGCGAACGTTTCGATGATTTCAGCCATCCTGCTTTTGCTCGCGGTCTTTTGCCTGGTTTTTTCGATGCCGGTCATCAAAGCCTGCGATGAGCAAAAACGGGATAAGGCTCAAAGCAGCAAGCAAAAGATGGGTATCGTTTCTTTTTTGATGCACTACAAACGTTTCTCGATGGTACTTTTTGCTTCCGTTTTGGTGTTTATTTTCCATAACATGTACAACACTTACCTTATTCAGGTCGTGAAGGGAATCGGCGGAACGTCGACCCAAATGGGAACGGCGCTTACGATTGCTGCTGTTTGCGAGCTTCCGGCAATGTTTGGCTTTTCGCTGATTGCCAGAAAGTTTTCAAGTGCCAAACTGATGATTTTTGCGACGATTGTTTTTTCGATCAAGGCTTTTGCGACTTATTTTGCAAGCAATATCTTCGAACTTTATGCTTCAATGGTGCTGCAGATGTTTTCATTTGCAATCATCACGCCCGCTTCGGTTTATTACGTGAACGAAGTCATGAACGAAGAGCATCGTTATACCGGGCAGGCACTGATGGTCGGAACGACGACCGTCAGCGGCGTGATTGGCAGTCTTTTGGGCGGATTCGTTTTGGAAGCAACGAATTTTCACGTGATGCTGCTCGTCGGATGTTTCATTTCCGTTTCAGGAACGATTTTGATGATGACGTTTGCACGAAATGAAAAAGAAGATTAAAATAAAATTGGAATCGGATTAGTTGTTTGCTGATCCGGTTTTTTGCTTCTTTTGTAGACAAAATCGTCAAATTTGTTTGATTAAAGTTTCCTGATGCTTGAAAATAAAGAGTTGCAAAACTAAAAAAATGATTATTTAAAAATAAATCACAAAAATAAATACTGCAAAATTAAAGAGATGACGATATGAAACTTGATTTCATTAACATTCTTAGTTTACAATAAAAAACGTCGAATAGCAAACCTCACACAACATGGAAGGATGGATGTTAATGTCTTATGTAGATGACGTTTTAACCAGAGTCGCAAGTCAGAATCCGGATCAGCCGGAATTCAATCAGGCCGTTACCGAGGTTTTGGAGTCCTTGCGCCCGGTAATCGAGCAAAATGAAGAGCGTTATCGGAAGGAAGCACTGCTTGAACGTTTGACGACGCCGGACCGTCAGATTTTATTCCGTGTCTCCTGGGTCGATGACAAAGGCCAGACTCAGGTCAACAACGCATACCGCGTGCAGTTCAACAATGCGATTGGACCGTATAAGGGCGGGCTTCGCTTACACCCTTCGGTCACGTTGAGCATCATTAAGTTCTTAGGTTTTGAACAAATTTTTAAAAATTCGCTGACCGGACTTCCAATCGGCGGAGGCAAAGGCGGATCCGACTTTGATCCAAAGGGCAAGTCCGATCGCGAAATCATGGCCTTTTGCCAAGCATTCATGACGGAACTTTACAAGCATATCGGTGCAGACGTCGACGTGCCGGCCGGAGACATCGGAACCGGCGGTCGTGAAATCGGCTATCTGTACGGACAGTACAAACGTCTGACCGGCAGATACGAAGGCGTTTTAACCGGCAAGGGGCTGACGTTTGGCGGCTCTTTGGCCAGAACGGAAGCGACCGGATACGGATTGCTGTATTTGACGGACGAACTATTGAAAGCTCATGGAAAGAGCCTCGAAGGCAAAATGGTCACCGTTTCGGGAGCAGGAAACGTTGCGATTTATGCAATCGAAAAAGCCGAACAGCTTGGTGGCAAAGTCGTAACGTGTTCTGATTCAACGGGCTGGATCTATGACCCGGACGGAATCGACGTTGAACTTTTAAAAGAAGTCAAAGAAGTCAAGCGTGCGCGCTTGACTGAATATAAAAAAGCACGTCCAAATGCTGAATATAATGAAGGAAGAGGCGTTTGGAGCGTCAAGTCAGACGTTGCATTGCCATGCGCAACGCAAAACGAGCTCAACCTGGACGATGCCAAAAAACTTGTTTCAAACGGCGTCATCGCGGTTTGCGAAGGTGCCAACATGCCGACAACGCTCGAGGCAACGAATTATCTGCAAGAACAAGGCGTGCTCTTTGTTCCGGGCAAAGCATCAAATGCTGGCGGCGTGGCCGTTTCAGCACTTGAGATGAGTCAAAATTCTGAAAGACTCAGCTGGACGTTTGAAGAAGTCGATCAAAAATTAAAAGACATAATGACAAATATCTATCAAAACATCAGCCAGGCCGCAAAAGAATACGGTCACGAAGATGATTTTGTGCTTGGCGCAAACGTTGCTGGCTTTAAAAAAGTTGCAGAGGCGATGGAAGCGCAAGGGATTTATTAATAAAGAACGTGTTTTTTGTAAAAAGAAATTTTTGAACAGAAGAAGAGGCTGGGGAAAAAGTCCCGGTTCCAGCTTGAATTAAACGAAATACCGAACGAAGGATGTCTTGTTGCGACTGAATTTGTTCGGTTTTTTTAAATGCAGTGCTGCTCAACTAATCTTGACAAGATCTCACTCAAATTTACGGACAAAGTGCCCTTTTTTGCCGGTTTTTCCGTAAGCAAAACGCATTTTACGGACAAACCTGCATTTTCCAGCGATGTGTCCGTAAACGGCAGTGATTTTGCCAAATGCAGCGACTGATAAATCAACGCTGAGACATCAGGCAAATTTACCGCAAACTATTTTTGGTTATTTCCATCATAAGGCGTCATGCATACAAAAAACGGATCAGATTTGCAATTAATTCCAAATCATCCTGGTTTTAGATTTGAGACAGATTTTTTCCAAGCCTCATCCTTTAATTTGAAGCATAGTTTTTCCCGTCATCTTCTTTTGATTTTCATCCGTGCATGATTTGGGATATACTTAATAGGTAGAAAATTTTCAAAAGCAGGTGATTATTTTGGCGATGAGAAGGAAATTGAAACACAAAAGATTAATCTATGTGCTTTGTCTGGTCGACCTGATAATCTTGATTGCAGCCTTTGGGTTCGTTTTCCATGATTACATCGGTCAGTTGCTTGCTTTTTTGAATCCGGACGTCAATCGCCAATTGCTCAAGACTGTTTTTCGCGATCATGGGATAGAAGATGCGTTCTTTCTATTATTGCTGACGATAACGACTAATGCAATTCCGTTTTTTTCCAGTTCTGTCGTTTGCATTTTCAACGGTGCATGTTTCGGACCGTGCATCGGATTTTTGATGAACCTTTGCGGCACTTCGCTCGGAAATCTGTGCATGTGGCTGTTTTTTACGCGCTACGATCTGCCAAAACGTTCTCAAAAGCTCGAAGAGTTCATTGCGGAAATCGAACAGCACAAGCAAAAAATTTATGGAATCATCGCAGGATACATGATGCCGATGTTTCCTTCGTTTATCGTCAACTATGTGAGCGTTCATCTGAAACTTTCTGTTTCAACCGCAATTTCATGTATCGTAATCGGGATGGTTCCGACGTCTTTCATCTATGCTTTTGGCGGAAACGCAATCTTTGAAGGGAGCAAAACCCTTGCAATCGTGGCTTTGGCAGGATTTGTAATCTTATTTTCAGTTGTTTTCATCTATCGAAAATGGCGTAAGCAAAGGAAAAATAACGTTTAACGCGAACTAATGTTCAAATTGGATTTTACAATATTTCAAAAATATTACAAATTTCGGTTTCTTTACTGTATTTTAGCAAAAGAAAGCCGGGATTATTTTTTTCAAAAAAAATTCCGGTAATTTCGCAAAAATATCGTGGAAACGGATTGTTAGTAATTTAGTATAAGGATAGATTTATTTTTAAGCTAAAAAATTCAGTGCTGTCAAGGCTTCAAGGTAAATATATTTAAAAAAATCACATTATAAATATTACAGAATGTAACAAAAATTTCAAGGAAACGCTTTCTTGTAATTGTCCTGGTACTTGATTGTTACATTGCTCCCATATAATGTTCCATGTTAGCTCGTGAGGCAAGCGAGCGTGAGGATCTTCACCAGAGTAAGAATAATGCTTACTACAGACGCAATAGGTTTGATATAAAACACAGGAGTGAAATTTATTTATGAAATTTAACAAAGTTGCTTTATCAATCGCATGTGCTGCAGGTTTTACCGTTGCAGGCGCAGCCGCAGCAAACGCTGATACGGTTACGGTCAAAGCTGGCGATACTTTATCTCAAATTGCCGATGAGAATAATACGACTGTTTCTTCAATTCAATCATTGAATTCGTTGCAAAACATTCATTTGATTTTCCCAGGTCAAAAACTCGTGATCAATGCGAATAATGGCGATGCTGCCGTTTCAACGCAACAAAGCGCTCAAACGACGCAACAAAGCGCTCAAACGACGCAACAAAGCGCTCAAACGACGCAACAAGCATCACAGCAACAAACGATGCAGACAACACAGCAAGCAGTTGCTTCATCAAGCGAACAGGCTGCGCGCGATTGGATTGCTTCACGCGAATCAGGCGGTTCATATACTGCTCAAAACGGCAACTATTATGGCAAGTATCAGCTTTCAAGCGCATACTTGGGTGGCGACTATTCTGCTGAAAACCAAGAACGCGTTGCCGACAGATACGTGCTTAACCGCTATGGTTCATGGGCAAATGCCAAGTCGCACTGGTTGCAAAATGGTTGGTACTAAAAAACGAAGATTAATGAACAAAACGACCGAGTCTAACTGATTGTTTCGGCCGAAATATTAAAACGCTGCACGGCTTTTTTGAAAGCATTGCGGCGTTTTTTGCATTCAGGAATAGCATTACAAGCCACGCGTTTTATGCTATAATTGTTGAATGATAATACTTTAACTGAGGTGGAAGAGGTGCGGCTGTCAATAATACTGATTATCCTGCTTTTTGCCTTTTTCGGATTGCTGATGATCGTCAGCGCAATCGGGATGCACGAACGCGATTCATGGATGACAAGATTGATCTTGTTCGTAATCGGCCTGTGTTGCATGGGCTTAGGAGGATATTTATTTTACGTTTACGTATTTGCTTAATAATGAAGAAAAATGCAGAGTTTTGAAACAATGAACTTTTAGGGAGAAATTTTAATGAAATACGATATTGAAAAAGAAGAACAGCAATTCATGAATTTTATCAATGATCAATACAACGTTTATAAAGAAATTGACAATATTTATCGCGACTATGTCAAGTTGCCATTGCTGCTGTCAGACGCTTTGTTCACGCTCTCAAAGCATGCGGGCATGTATGCGATGATGCGTTTGACCAATGAAGCGCTTGAAAACGGTCAGGAAGAGGTCGATTACAACGATGAGGGCAATTGGGAATTGGTCGTTGCCGTTCACAATAAGCTGATTGATTTTCTGTCAGATACCGTTGGACCGCACTACGATCAGCGTGCAGTCGACATTGATGCGGAAGATGATGAGGATTTTGCCAAAAACGTCATTGCAATCGTTGATGCGACCTTCTCGCAAGCGCTTGGCATCGGTCCTGCAGAAGAAGACGATTCTGAACAAAATGGCGGCATGTCGCTTGTAAAGCATGACGACGAAAACTAATCGATAAATGTTCTTGATTTGGAAAGGTGACAAATTATGCCTAATACTTCCAGGAGAAGTAATAATCGGGGGAAATATTCTGGTTCAAGAAAAAAAGGCAGGCGTAAAGTTTATCGCAAAAGATCCAAGGCACCTTTCTTTTTAGCGGTTGCCGGCATCTTATTAATCGGAGCAGTTGTGGTGATTTGTAAACATAACCCGGGAAATATTGTAGATCAAGCATCAGAACTGCTTAACGAAGAAGATGCCGAAAGTGCCATAAAGGTTGTTCATAAAAAACGCATGGTGTTGAATGTTCCGTTGATTGATCAGATGGACGATCCCAAGCTTTATAACGGGTGTGAAGTAACGTCCTTGGCGATGGTTTTGAATTATAACGGAATTGGCGTTACCAAGTCAGAACTTGCAGACAATATTGAAACGGTTCCGTTTCAATATGATAACGGGGAACACGGTAACCCTAATGACGGATTCGTCGGTTCCGTTTCCGGGGGCACGTCCCCTGGACTTGGCGTTTATCATGGGCCCATCTATAATCTTGCAAAACAATATGCTGATAACGTTTATGATTTGACAGGTTCAAATTTTGATACTGTCGTCAATAAGGTCGAAGAAGGTCATCCGGTTTGGACGATTACGACGACTGCATTTGCTCCGGTCAGTGATTTTGAGTCATGGGATACTCCTGACGGGGAAATCGACGTGACCTACAGCGAGCATAGCGTTTGCATCACGGGATTTGATCGAGACAAGAGAGTAATCTATGTCAATGATCCTTATGGTTATAAAAATCGTGAGGTCGATTGGAATGATTTTGCTGCCGCCTATAAGCAGATGGGCAAACAGGCAGTATACGTAGCGAAATAAGAATGCAGCAACAGGACTTCTTATGCGTGATTTAAAAAGTCCTGTTTTTTGCATGTCGATGGCGTCCATCGAAAACAGGGATTTGCCCGTAAAACAATGCGTGCGGTTACGGGCAAAACATCGAAAACAGGGATTTGCCCGTAAAACAATGGGGGCGGTTACGGGCAAAACGTGGAAAACAGGAATTTGCCCGTAAAACAATGCGTGCGGTTACGGGCAAAATGAC
>Ga0256406_1007466_pt1 | contig 10364 bp, 9 predicted proteins | sample RumenRJG_03DNA_FD_185986 | JGI IMG/M metagenome (GOLD analysis project Ga0256406, IMG submission 185986) | Bovine rumen microbial communities from Lethbridge, Alberta, Canada - RJG_03 | ecosystem: Host-associated > Mammals > Digestive system > Stomach > Rumen | place: Canada: Alberta | collected...
GACAAGAACTTCAAGGGCATCGTCATCGAAAATGGCGTCAAGAGGATTCAGAAATAATTTTATTACTTTAGATACACACATCTTTTAAGTAGGGGGGCATGGCCTGTGATGGTCGTGTCCCTTTTTCCGTTATTCAATCCATCTCGTTTAGTGCCATTCGTCCAAGCCTCGGCAACTTGAGGGCGCGGACCCATTGCCGTCCACAACCTACGGGTAAGCAAGAAATCCAACCACATCTTCTACATTCGCACCCTGTGGACGGCCACAAGGGCCGCACCCTGCAGTGGATATTTGAGGACATACTCATTCCCTTCCTTGTTAAGTAATCAATGTAATAGAGCACATGCAAGCAGTGACATCTTCGGAGAGATCGGGATCATATCGAAGAGATGCAAGTAACCACAGACGAACGAAGCGAGCCTTGGGGCAGTGTATCATATAAGCAGCGACGGCGGAAGAGGTCGTGGGCATCTCGATAGAGATGCAAATAACCCTAGCTGAGCGAAGCGAGCCTATAGATAGAAAATCAAGCAATGAGTTCCGGCCTCGAAGAAGTTGTGTGCATTTCTGGCGATGTAAATAATCCCAGCCGAGCATAACGAGCCTGGGGATAGAGAATCACTCAAGCAACGACGGCCTCGAAGAGGTCGTGTGCATCTCGATAGAGATGCAAATAACCCCAGCCGAGCGAAGCGAGCCTATAGATAGAAAATCAAGCAATGAGTTCCGGCCTCGAAGAAGTTGTGTGCATTTTTCGCGATGTAAATAATCCCAGCCGGGCATAACGAGCCTGGGGATAGAGAATCACTCAAGCAACGACGGCCTCGCTTCCTAAGTTCAGACCCAAAGGATTTGAAGGGAAAGTTTCAACGCTTAACATTTTTTATTTGTTTATGATTTTATAATTACATTTCAAGTCCTCTTTATAGGGGCTCCTCGCCCCCTGCCCCCTCGGTGTTTTCAGGTATAGATTATTAAGGCTATGCCTGTTACACTGAGCTCATTCTCATGTTGGGTTCCTGGGTATCTCATGCTACATTCGGCTTTGCTGCTCTCTCCTTTATTCTCTTGGATTCATGCCCCTGCTCGTAATCGCAGTCATTCTTGATGAGAGAATATATGATGTGCAGGAGCTTCGACGTGACATTCTTTATGACTATGCCGTACCGTTTGCCTTTCGCCTGTAAGCAGTCAGAGTATTGCTTGATGTCAGGGTTGTTCTTTATTGCGCTCTTGGCAGCCATTCTGAGGTATGTGCCAAGCATTTTGCAGCATACGTTTTTGTTCGGGTCCCTCTTGTGTATTGATGTACCTGAGTCAAGGTAGAACACTGCGCCTCCTGCATAGCAGAACATCTTGTTGGCAGTGCGGATTTTCTGGAAATCCTCAGAGAAGGCTATTATGGCTGCGGCGTTCACAAGTCCTATCCCCTTTATTGACGTGATGTGCTGGTAGTGGCGGCTCATCTGTTCGTCAGACTTTATGACCTTTTCTATCTGCTTCTCGCACTCCTTTATCAGCTTGTCAAGTATGTCCTTCTCCTTCTTTGCGCTCTTGCACATGAACTTGTAGGTGGAGGATTTCTTGTCAGCCGTGGTGTAATCCTTTTCAGACATCCGTGTCTTGCACTGCTTGCGCCTCTCAACAAGGCTGTTTCGGTAGTTCACCAGTTCCTTAAGCTCTGCTACGCTTTCGGGAGAAGGCTTGTATTCCTGGCACTTGCTTTGGTTCTTACCGGCATACTCGGCAATACAAAGGGAATCTGCCTTGTCACTCTTGCCGCGCCTGAACCCGAGTGAACGGTGGATCTGCAAGGCACTCTCACGCCAGACGTGAAGCCCGTGGTCATACAGGTATGAGCACAACTGTCGGTCATATCCGCCCGTTGTCTCCATGCAGAACAGGGCGTCGTCAATCCTTTCCTTGCGCTGTTTGCCAAGTTTCTTCGTCCATGCAGCCAGCTTCCTGAAACCGGCAGGAGTATTGGAGAACTGTTCATAGCCGAGATTCTCCATCGACTCAATGTCTCTCACAAAAATCGCCGTCGCATCGAAAGTTTTCTTTGAAATGTCGATGCCAATACAAAATTTCTTCATAACTTTGTGGTTTAATAACGGAAAGCATTGACCAAGAAGTTGTCCAGGCCGATACCTTAAAATAGGCTCCGAGCCTAACTTCCTAGATGGCCTCAGCAGCTTCTATCCGGAGGGACTATAACGAGGCTTAGACTCTGAGTCTAGAAGAGGTTCTAGTTTATCCCTCCGGTGGTCAACTTTTCCTTACAACAACAAAGGTAAAAATTAACCAAGAAACAACAAGGTTTTACCCTCGCTTATTTTCAACTGCAAAGTTAAGGCTTCTTAGGTATCGTCTCGCTGATGGGTATCCTCGTCAGAAACGCCATCATCATGTTCGACTATGCTGAGGAGCTGCGCACCACCGAGCATCTCACAGCCCACGAGGCTATTTTTAAGTATGCTGACCCTGGAGCAATGCCGCGACACGGCCATCAACCACAATATGAGGAGCAGGAAGCGCGAAAGCAGCTGGCCGATAAGCAGCAACTACTCAGCATCAAAGTGCAGAAGAGCTGGGACGATGTCACCGTAGCCTACCGCAAGACACTCATCGCCAGGCGAAGCATTGAGCAGAGCCGCAAAAACCTACGACTCAATGAGCAGTTCTATCATGCAGGGACAGGCAAGATGACCGATCTCCTCGATGCTCAGCAGCAGGTACAACAGAGCCGCGACAACTGGGTGGAGGCTGTCGCTACGTACCGCCTGCGCTTGGCCGAATACGAGGAGATGACAAAGTAACACCAGCAGACAAGCCCTTCGAAAGTAGTGTTCCATCTCACTGGGAATGCCGCCCAAGGTGGCATTCTCAAACACCCTGACGGCAGATGGAGACTGTTTCTTTGGAGATGCAGTTCGGCCAACAGATAGTCCTAATCATATTACGCGTGAAGTCCATCCTGTGGGCAGACAAAGCTTATAGTCCCGCTTACCATTCTTGAATTGCCACTCCAGTTTGATTTCCTCATTACCCACGGGGACAACGCCTTTGCAATGGCTCAAGCCACTATCAACGAAGCGCAGAGTCACTACTTTCCTGACGGGGTCGATTTTATAGAGACCGAGCAAGTCGCGGAAGTAGACATGAATCAGATGAGAGGCAAAGCCATGACAACAGCTTGCCGTAGGAGTCATGTTCTCCCAAAGCGTTCCCGTGAGGTCGGCCATTTTTTCATAACCGGCAATGGTCTCGCTTACGAGTTGTCTCGGAAGTCCCTCACGGGATAGCAACTCAAGTCTGAGATAATTACCAATGAAGGCATTGGCGAAACTCACTTGAGGATAAGCATTGTGCTGCTGTCGTTCGGGACCGAACTCATCGCGCAACTTCTTCCACAATTCCGGATAAGTTGAGGGCGTGGCCACTCCGAAATAGAAGAGGTAGTACTGGCAGGCCTCTGTCGTGTTAGCCGTTTGTGGTACGAGCCGGCCTCCCTTTCTCACAGCATTGTCGCAGAAGAACTGACCATTGAAAGCCTGTTTGCGGATGGCCTCTCTCACCCTCTCAGCCTGGCTATGAAGTTGACTGTCGCCATAAAGCCGGGCTGCTGCATCGAGCATTCCGGCATAAAGGGCATTAGTGGGGTAGTTGACATCCTGCACATATTTAGCTGCGTCGCTCCACTCCACAAACACCCACTTAGGGAGCTTCTCCAACAGGCCGTCGCTGTTGATGTAGGGTTTAAAGTAATCAAGCAGCCCATAGACCTTCTGCCGGGCTTGAAGCACCGTCTGCAAATCGCCGCTGCGCTGATAGTACTCTTCAAGCTCAAGGACGAAGAACATGGCCCAGTTCGGAATATAGTTATGATTTTGGTGGTCGGAAGGATAGCACATGGGAAGCATCCCCTTATCAATGTCAGGAAAATCGCGTGGCAAAAGGAAGTTCTGCAGAAAGTTGTGTTCCAGCCGTGTGTTACCACTCAGGTCGAAGGCCACTCGGGCTGCGAAGTAGCTGTCGCAAAGCCATCCGGCACGCTCACGCGAAGGACAGTCCATGAAGATGTCGAGAGAACTCTGACGCAGCGTCTCGCGAGCCACTTCAAAAAGTCGGTTGAGACGGCTATTGTCACAGTTGAACTGTCCGCGATGTACGTCGCTGTTGCAGTAATCGCGCATGTAGACGCGCTCCACCTTGCAGCTGCCCTTAGGGGTAACAATCTCGGCATACTGCATCGTGTAGGGCTCAAAACTTTCCAAATCATAGGTACCGGGCTGTAACTCCCACGTAACGAAGGGCTTGACTCCAAGACGAGTATAAGTGGGATGACCGGTGCTGTCAGCAAGCTCGTCAAATCGAATAACGAGCGTAGTGGGCTCACTGACAGTGACCCGAGCCCCGATGAAACCGGTGCTGTTACCCTTGAACTTATAAACAGAGTCCTTCGTCCGCACAGCCTCATGAACAGTGTAGTCGGGATAGGGCACGCCACGCCCAATGAGCGACTTGGGAGCTGTCGGCTCAAGAAAGACGCGGCAGCTGTCGGCCTTGAAATGAGTATCCATAGCCCAGTCGGCAGAATGGGCGTCAAGGAAGTAATACTCTGTTGATGGTCTTTGGAAGCTGAACTTCTCAACATTCTGTTTACGAAGTTTCAGGTCGTAGCACTCAAAGTCAGTACCCGTGGCAGCGCAGACTTTTCCGTCGGTTTCAATCTCAGCTTGCAGAAACGAGGGCTGAGCCAGAAGATAGTAATTGGGCTCGTTGTAGCCTGTCACCTCTATGCCCACCACATTATCACCTTTACGAAGTGCACCGCTAAGGTCGTACTCATCGATGCGATAGAACCCATGAGCAGCCACACAAGGACCGTGGGCTACAAACTTTCCGTTCACGGTAAGGCGGTAATCAGCCGAGCACGTGAGGCGAATCTTTGCCCCGCGCGTGTCTCCTGCCCACACCACCTGTCGGAAGAAAAGCATCAGGCACTTCTCGCTTTCCCTACCCTGCGCCCACACGGGCACAGCCTTCTTGAAAGTCGTGCAGTCTATACTGCCTCTGTTAACTACAGGGAGAGCAGCCTCCAAGTGCGCTCCGAGCCCCAAAAGGAGCAATAGAAACAAGATGGTTCGTCTCATAAAGATCATGATATTAATGTTTCATAGCTTAGGGACTACTGTCAAGGACGGCAGACTCCCATGTGCAAATTTACACTTATTTTCCTATCCTGCAAAACTTGCAATCGATATTTTTCCTCTTTATCACAACTCCGGCTCAAGTTCCTTGCATTTTCAATCATTCGCTGCAAGAATCCCTTCCGTTCCCAGGCTGCAAACGACCACAATGGCAACATCTGCTTATTTTCGAAAATACATTGCACACCCTCCCAATTTGGAGTGCCAATTGCCCGAAAACCATCAGACGTAATCACCAAGGCATTACAAGCCAGCATGCACAGAAGCACTTAGTAGAATTGAATAAAATCGAATAAAATTTGGCGGTATTATCGATTATCATTACATTTGCGCCGACAGAGCGGACCTGTGGGCCGCTGCATGTCATGAGGAAACAGAACCGTAATTGTATTAACAATGAACAGAAAAGCAAAAATATTTCTGGTATGGGCACTGTCCGTAGTGCTCGCTTACCTGTCGGGGTTAATGGCCTCTTCGTTCGCCATCGGCGACCGCAACCTTTTGGTCACGGTAGTAGCCATAGCCACCATCGTCATTACACTGCTATGGGCCGGACGCAACGCCAAGCCCATGCAGACAGGGTTGAAAGCAGGCTACATCATCCTGTTAGCCATCGTGGCTGTCCTCGGATTTGTTCTCTCGATCAAGGGAATTGTGTAATTCCTCAAGAAAGTCACCCTATCGGGCCTCTTTCGAGAACATGCAGGCAAAAAATAAATCCCGGTGACCATGAGTCATCGGGATTTATTTTTTGTCTAAGCCGTCAGCGTAATCCTTCGATTACTTGTTGTTGGCATCGTCATTGAATGTAGCCACACGATTGAACTCAACCTGCTCGAAGAGCTTGTCTGTGGCACCGCAACCAACAGCCTTGAGCCGGCTTGCAGCAATCTTGTACTTCTTCACCAATGCGGCCTTCACGGCATCAGCACGAGCCTGAGAGAGCTTCTGATTGATTTCAGCAGAGCCCTCGGGCGAAGCATAACCCTTGATGGTCACTTTAGCGTCGGAATGATTCTTCATGTAAGTAGCAATGAGCTCAATCGGAGCATACTGTGCGGGATCGATAGTGCTCTTGCCCTGACGGAAGAGAACAGTGGGCTGCAGGTTGGTGGCAGTAGCGGGCTTCACGTAAGTGGTCTTAGGCTTCTTATTGCACTCGTCAAGAGCGTTCTGCAGGTCGCTAATCTGACGATCCTTCTCACTCAGCTGGCTCTCTTTGCTGTTGAGCTCGCTGCGCAGGCTGTTAATCTGTGCATTGAGACCGTCGATCTGTGACTGGTCACGAAGCTGGGCAATAGTGAAGTTGTGGGTACCGTTGGAATTCTTGAACTTGTAGACAATACCTGCATTGAGCTGCACGAAGCCCTTGTTGAGGTTGTAAGCTGTTCCCTCATAGCCGAAGCCATTCAGTCCCCAAACCACAGCAGGCTCAATGTAGAGCTGCCAGGCCTTGTTCTGACCAAGGTTGAAAGCGAAATCAAGTCCAGCCTTTGAAGTGAGACTGTTGGAACGGACAATGTTCTGACGAGCTACATTCGTAAAGTCAGTCGGATTATAATCCTGGCTAACATACTTGCCTTTCTGTCCGAAAACATGGCCCCAACCTAGGCCATAGATGGCACTCACCTCAAAAACGCGGGGCTCACCCTTGTAGCCACCAAACCAATTGCTCAGGTTCACGGTTCCAATAAGACCTGTATTGAGAGCACGGAAAGCAGTACCTACGGAGCTCCAGGGCTTGTTGGAGAAGTAAGCATTGCTCTCCACAGCAAGACCGAAGACCGGAGTGAAGTTACGACCCAAGCGAATGCCGAAGTTGGGATTGAGATTCTTCATCCATCCATTCACACCGGTAGCTTTTGTGGCTACACCACCATTGATGCCGAAATAGACATTGTCGAAAGTCTTGCTTTCAGTAACGGTCTGTGCTGAAGCAGCAGCCGTCATGAGAGCGGCAGCAAACAATAAAACTAACTTTTTCATTTCTCTAATTTAATTATGTAACAATGTTTCAATCCTTTTATAGCGTGCAAAGTAAGTTATTTTCCCTTGAACTTCCAAATAAAATGCTCGAAATTTCATCTCACTTGTTGTAGAAAGCTTAAAAAGAGAAAAAAAAGTGATGTTTCGATAATTCACTTTCGGCTATGCGGCTTCTTTTTAGTAACTTCGCTCCTATGAAACGCATCATTCTCATCACAGGCGGACAAAGGTCGGGCAAGAGCCAATATGCAGAGCGACTGGCTCTCAGCTTGAGCCCCCACCCCGTCTATCTCGCTACAGCACATGTATGGGACAACGAATTCCGTCAACGTGTGGAAGCTCACCGGAAGCGGCGAGGCAGCGAGTGGACCAACATTGAAGAGGAAAAATGGCTTAGCCGCCACGATGTCAAAGGCCGCGTGGTAGTGGTCGATTGCATCACGCTGTGGTGCACCAACTTTTTCTACGATCGACAGAAACAGGAGTGGGAGCAGCCCTCCGTTGATGAGGCTCTCACGGCAGCCAGGGAAGAGTTCGACCGTTTCACGTCACAGGATGCCACGTTCATCTTTGTCACTAATGAGATTGGAAGTGGCGGAGTGAGCGACAACGTCGTGCAGAGGCGGTTCACCGATCTCGAAGGCTGGATGAACCAATATGTCGCTTCAAGGGCTGACGAAGTGGTGCTCATGGTGTGCGGTATACCTTTAAAAATAAAAGGAGAAAAAGAATGATGACTTTCCACATAGAGCCAACAGACAAATCGCTTGCCCCGGCAGCCTCAGAGAAGATTGACAATCTGAACAAGCCGCTGAAATCTATGGGACGGCTTGAGGACTTGGCTCTGCAAGTGTGTCTGGTGCAGCATACACTGTCGCCACGGCTGACGCATCCCTGTCATATTCTCTTCGGCGCCGACCATGGCATTGAGCACGAAGGTGTGAGCGTGGCCCCAAGGAGCGTCACCTGGCAACAGATGCTGAACTTTGCCCAGGGGGGCGGAGGTGTGAACATGTTGTGCCGGCAGCATGGATTCAAGCTCAGAATTGTCGATGTGGGAGTAGATCACGACCTATCTTCCTGCCCTGGCATCATTCACAGGAAGATAGCATGGGGAACGCGCGACTTCCTCAATGAGGCAGCCATGACCCAAGAAGAAATGAACAGGGCCATTAACGTGGGTGTTGAGATGGCCGATGCATGCATTGCAGAGGGATGCAACGTGCTTTCACTCGGCGAGATGGGCATCGGAAACACTTCGCCCTCAAGTCTCTGGATGGCAGAGCTCGGTCAACTGCCTCTTAAGCTCTGCGTGGGTGCAGGGTCGGGGCTCGATGCCGATGGAGTCAACCATAAGCTTCACGTACTGCAACAAGCAGCCGACCGCTTCCATGCTTCTCATGCTGTCAGGACAACGGAAGATGTCCTGTGCTACTTCGGTGGGTTCGAGATGATAGCGGCATTGGGAGCTATGCTCAGAGCAGCCGAGAAACACTGCCTCATTCTCGTCGACGGCTTCATCATGTCGGCTTGTATGCTTGCGGCCTCGAAACTTCAACCGGCCGTAACCGACTATGCCATATTCTGCCACGAAGGCGATGAGGACGGTCACCGACTGCTGCTAAGCCTCATGAAAGCCCAGCCACTGCTGAATCTCGGAATGCGCTTAGGAGAAGGCACGGGCGCACTCTGCGCCTACCCGCTCGTCGACACCGCTGTCAGGATGATTAACGAAATGAACAACTTCAACAATGCACATATCGATAAATACTTCTAAATGGTACGACCGCATCTGGGCGTCGTTCATCTTCTTTACGCGGCTTCCTTTCTGGCGGCTTCACCAACCCCCGAGACAGTCGTTCGAAACTGTAGTTGAACACTGGCCCCTGACAGGATGGATGACGGGCTGCGCCATGGCTTCTGTACTGTGGTTCGGGTCCATGATAATGCCGTGGGCTGTGGCAGTGTTGCTGGCTATCGTCCTCAGACTTCTGCTCACTGGAGCCCTTCATGAGGACGGCCTCGCCGACTTCTTCGATGGCTTCGGCGGAGGGGGCTCCAACAGTGAGCTAATCCTCGACATCATGAAGGACTCGCGCACAGGAACCTATGGAGTTCTCGGGCTTATCATCTATGAGCTGCTGCTCTTCTTCTGCCTCTTCACGCTTCGCCCGGAAATGGCAGCCTTGGCCGTTATCGCTGCCGATCCCTACTCTAAGATGATAACCGCACAACTTACGCAAATGATGCCCTATGCACGCACCGAAGCAAGTTCAAAGGCACATGTCGTCTACCGTAAATTCACAGTTGCCGCAGGTATCAGTCTCTTTCTACAGGGCATAATACCCCTCTTGGTGTTTCTCTTCACCACGGGAAAGCGTTGGGACCTACTGGTATTTGTTCCCTGTCTTGTCATGTATTTTCTCTATCTATTCATCTGGCGTAGACTCCGCGGCTACACGGGCGATTGCTGCGGGGCCGTATGCCTGCTGACAGAGCTCAGTTTCTACCTCACACTCGTCACAATTAAATAATCTACTATGCGCATCATACTCATCCGTCATACAAGCGTCGACGTGCCCAAAGGCACCTGCTATGGGTGGAGCGACGTCCCTGTAGCCTCGACCTTTGCCGAGGAAGCAGCTATAACATCAGAGAATCTCAAAAAGTACGGTCCCATGGATGCCGTATTCTCGTCGCCTCTGACACGGGCCCGTAAACTCGCAGCTTTCTGCGGATACCCCCATCCGCAGATTGACGAACGACTGAAGGAGATGAACATGGGCGACTGGGAGATGCGACTCTACGACGAAATTGCAGCCCACGATCCGCGTATACTAGAATGGTACCGCGACTACATGAACCTTAGTTGTACCGGCGGTGAAAGCTATCAGGATGTTTATCGGCGCGTGGCCTCCTTTCTTGACGACACTATGAAAGGTCCCTGGCAACAAGTAGCAGTCTTCGCCCATGCAGGAGTATTGGTCTGCGCCGGTATCTGGGGTGGTCTGTTCTCTAAAGCCGAAGCCTACGACAACTTGGTCAGTTACGGGGGAATTGAAGTAGTGGAGAAATAATAATCCCCAGCTCCTTGCGGAAACCGGGGAATGGATTCTACCCATATCGCAAACATCTGTCTGTCAGCTACAGAGCAAACCTACTCCA
>Ga0256406_1007467_pt1 | contig 10363 bp, 8 predicted proteins | sample RumenRJG_03DNA_FD_185986 | JGI IMG/M metagenome (GOLD analysis project Ga0256406, IMG submission 185986) | Bovine rumen microbial communities from Lethbridge, Alberta, Canada - RJG_03 | ecosystem: Host-associated > Mammals > Digestive system > Stomach > Rumen | place: Canada: Alberta | collected...
TACAAGCAGAGGGTCACAGGTTCGAGCCCTGTAGGTCCCATATATATGGCGGAATAGCTCAGTTGGCTAGAGCATGCGGTTCATACCCGCAGTGTCGAGAGTTCAAGTCTCCCTTCCGCTACTGCATCAACTGCTGTATCCGGTTTTCCGGATGCAGCAGTTTTTATGTGCGCCTGGCGATGCAATCGAAAACAGGGGATGCCGCTTCACAGTGGCATCCCCTGTCTCTACAGACGGTATTTGAAAGATCAGAACAGGTCTACGACCATATCATCTGCGCCTTCAGCATTAACCGTGTAATATACGTGATTTGTCTCCGGCTGAACGTAGATCTCGATGTTGCCGCTCTTCTTGCCTGCAGCAGCCTTTACCTTCTCAGCGATCTCTTTATCCGTAATATTCTTACCCTGATACTGAAGTACAATCTCTGTTTTCAAAGTTTTCTCCCTTCTATGATACATCGGATATTTAGAAGCATTTCCAGACGGGATATGCATAATCATGTTACAGAATAATATTAAGAATTTTCATCACATTTTGTCAATTGACAGCAGTCCGAAAAAATGGCTCGCAGAACTGATGTTTTTAGGCAACCTGACTGTACTTCTGTTCCCGAATCCAGCTCTCCGCATGATCCTGCAGGATATCCAGCGGCACATTTCCGCTGCCAAGCACCACCTCGTGCCAGGCTGTCACATCAAATCCGGCGCCGAGCTGCGATTCCGCTTCCTCCCTGAGATTCAGCATCGTAACCATGCCATATCCGTAGGCGAGAAAAGAGCCCGCTCCCATCGTCACACTGTCGTATAAGTCTTCTGCGACGGACGACGCGTATTCGTCTGTATAGCCTGCCTGCTGTATCTGCAGGGCCAGATCATCCGTACTCATTCCCAGCCCGTTAAATTCTACATCAGCAAGAGCCAGCATCGCATAATTCAGTTCATCCAGCAGTGCCTGATACTGACAGGCCTCAGAACTCATAGGAGCTGCAAGCAGTGCCTGATATTCGGCATACTGCGCCCATCCCTCTGCGAAACCGAGGCAGTCAGTCATGATAAAATACATCGACGGATCCTCTGCCAGATCCTTCGTATACTGGTACATATGTCCTGGCATGCCCTCATGCGCCAGCGACGTATACAGCGTAAGCTTATCATCCACGGAATTACTGATCCGGATAATGTTATTATCGGTCGGATCTGTCAGCGTCGGCATGAGATAATAGGCGACAACATTTCCGCTCTCCTGATCTCCCTCCAGATAGCTGAAAGTGCAGTTCACATCCGGTCCTGACGGGTAATCCTCCATATGTTTTTTCAGGTAATCCATGATTTCCTGTGCGTCTGCCAGATCCGGTTCCTCTGACATCTCGCTTTCGTCCATGTTCTGTATCAGATCATACAGCTGAACCGATATGTCTTCGAGCGCATTCTGAAGCACGGAAGCCACCTCCGTGAGGTCAGCATCATAACCCAGAATATCCCTCACCATCACCTGATAATAAGCGGCGCCGTCCTTCAGAGAGCAGAGCGTGTCGTCTCCGTCCCTCGAACCCTGCATGCTGTTCAGCGCATCCTCCGTATCCTGAAACGCAGGAATGATCCCGTTGATCACAGCGTCTGTCAGCTTATTTTTCAGATCTTTCCTGTCATCATCCGACAGGCCGTCAAACGCATCAGCGGCTGACTCAAAATGAAGTATCGTGCTGCACTTCTCTCCCGCATCGCAGTATGTCTTAATCTCACTGCATACATTATCCAGCTCGGCATCGGTAATAAAATAACCTGCATCCGCCTGTTTCTGCGTGATCTCAACGACATCGGACAGATAATCCGGAACGCTGTCAGCGAGTTTGATGAAATCCTCAAAATCCTCTTCTGAATAAAAAACAAAATTGCCAAGGCAGTTGATGATGTTGGAAATCTCATCGCCGCTGCCGCTGAACAGCATCTGAAAATACGGATGGCTGTCCATCACGTAATTATTCTCCAGATACCGTTCGAAGATCGTATATTTTTCCTGCTGTTCAGCTGTCAGCGCGTCATAATCATAGTCCCGCAGTTCATCGAGAAGGTCACTGTAATAATCCGCCTGATCTTCAAAATCACTCCAGGCTGCTGTTCCGAATGTCGGATCCGGTTTATCAAGTCCTGCCGAGGCATAGTCATCTCCGTAAAACTGATGCACAGTCGTATAGCTGCTGCTGATCATATCCACGCAGCTGTCCTCAAGAAAATCATCAAATCCGTCGGTCTTCGTTCCCTGATTTCCGTCAGATTCCACCTCCGCATACCAGTCAGAGACCTGATTTTCTGACGCACCGGCGGATGAGGAACGGCGGTCTTTCCCGTCATCTGAAGACGGTGCATTGCTATCTTCTCCGTCACCCGATGCTTTTTCTGATGACGAGGACGTGTCCTCTTCCATTTCCTCCCGGATCAGTTGTTCCAGCTGGGAACTGCAGGCAGTCATCCCTGCTGATGATGCTGTCAGCACCGCACTCATGATCAGCGCAGTCCATTTTCGTATTCTCATTCTCTGTCCTCCCTGTTACCGCTGACAGCATTATACCGGATTTATGCATGTGAAGTCCACGATATTCACAGATACCATCTGTTGTGATACATATGCTGCGCCAAGTGTGTTACAATCGGAAACAGCGAAAGGAGGTCGGCACGGCAGAAGGTCTGACAGCATATGTCTGTGCCGTATGATATATGAAAGACGGATGGATAAAAGTCGGCGCATCGACGCCGGCTCTTACAGTGGCCGATCCGGCGGCCAACACAGACAGCATTCTGAAAGAGATCCGCTCTATGGAGCAGGATGGCTGCAAAATCATGGTCTTCCCGGAACTCTGCATTACCGGTTACACCTGCGGTGACCTTTTTGAGCAGGAATGTCTGCTCGATGAGGCGGACCGGCAGCTCACGAAAATCGCTGAAGAGTCCCGAAATGTCGACGCTCTGATTTTCATCGGCATGCCTCTGGAAGTCGGCGGAAAACTGTACAATACAGCATCCGTCATGAACCGCGGCCGGGTCATAGGTTTTGTACCCAAGAAGTACCTCCCGAATTACAACGAATTCTACGAGGCGAGACAGTTTACCAGGGCACCGGAAACGACCGGTACCATTTTCTGGCACGGACAGGACATTCCCTTCGGTACAGATCTCCTGTTCACCTGTGCTGATATGCCGCGCCTTGTGGTGGCAGCTGAGCTATGTGAAGATCTCTGGGTCCCTGATCCGCCGAGTGTACACCACGCCCTCGCCGGCGCCGATATAATCGTCAACCTCTCCGCCAGCAACGAACTCATAGCCAAATATGAATACCGCCGCAGTCTCGTTATGACGCGGTCCGCAACGCTTGTCTCCGGCTATATCTACTGCTCATCGGGTACCGGTGAGTCCACGCAGGATCTGGTATTCGGCGGTCATCGCATGATTGCCGAAAACGGAACGCTGCTCGCGGAATCGGATCGTTTCATGAACCCTGATGAGAGTTCTCACATTGTATCTGAGATCGACGTCTTCCGCCTCGCAGCAGAACGCCGGCGCATGACGACGTTCTGCGGTGCGGAGGACACGCCCGAAGGCCGTGCGCATATATCTGTTCCCTTCTCCCTGAACAGCAGGGTGACAGAGCTTACGCGCACGTATGATCCGCATCCGTTCGTACCGTCTGATCCCGCTGCCCGCGCGCGCCGCTGCGAAGAGATTCTGAATATACAGACCATGGGACTTGTCAAAAGACTCGCCCATATCCATGCGGCACACGCCGTCATCGGCATATCCGGCGGGCTTGATTCAACGCTTGCCCTGCTTGTTACCGTGCGCGCCTTTGACCGGCTGAAAATTCCTCGGAAAAATATCATCGCCGTCACGATGCCCTGCTTCGGAACAACCAGCCGCACCTATACGAATGCCTGCACGCTGGTAAAGGAAACCGACGCAACCCTGAAAGAAGTACCGATTGAAAAGGCGGTTCTTCAGCACTTCTCCGATATCGGCCATGATCCTGATGTGCACGATACCACTTATGAGAATTGTCAGGCCAGGGAACGCACACAGGTGCTTATGGATATCGCCAATCAGTGCGGCGGTATCGTCATCGGCACGGGCGATCTGTCGGAATCCGCACTCGGCTGGGCTACATATAACGGCGACCACATGTCGATGTACGCGGTCAATGTCACGATTCCGAAGACCCTCGTCCGCTATCTGATCCGGTGGTACGCAGATAACTGCGGCAGTGATACCCTTGCCTCAACGCTGACGGACGTACTCGACACACCTGTCAGCCCTGAGCTTCTGCCTCCGACGGAAAACGGTACCATCTCGCAGAAGACGGAAGATCTTGTAGGCCCGTACGAGCTGCATGACTTCTTCCTCTATTACCTGCTTCGCGCCGGATTCCCGCCGCATAAGATCCTGAGGATCGCCGTCCGCACATTCGACGGCGTTTACGACCGTGAGACGATTGTCCACTGGCTGAAAATTTTCTGCCGCAGATTTTTCCAGCAGCAGTTCAAGCGCTCCTGCATTCCCGACGGACCGAAAGTCGGATCTGTCGCGCTTTCACCGAGAGGCGATCTCCGGATGCCGACCGACGCAAGTGCAGCAGCCTGGCTCTCAGATCTGGAATAAAAATCCATCGATACCACAGTACTGTATATGTCTGTGCGACGAAATGCCAGAGGCGGCCCTGTGCACCCTTCGGGTGTGCAGGGCCACCACTGACGTTCGACGAATTTATACAATAAATGTATAAATCTTGTTCACAAACCGTTCAAACTTATCTCACAGGGTGTACATAAACAGATTTTAATATAAGACTTGTAATTAAGAGATGACTACACAACAGTTTCTTTTTTCACATTCGGTCACCTGGACCGATTTCTCCTTCCTTTTTACTTGAAAGAAAGTCGTTGCGGAAATGCTGAATCCGCAACGGCTTTCTTTCACGTTGTCTTCCTATTTCATTTGGTATAAAATAAATATGATTTGACTGAAAAGCGAACACGCGTGCAGCGCGTAAATGATTTATCGAATACGCTTTTCGGTATTCGGGGTATATCACTTCAGTGTGGGGTGTACAAAATGAAAATAACGTATAAACAATTCGTGGTTGCATGCCTGATATGTGCACTCGGGTTTGCGGGATGCGGATCAAAAAAGGCAGTCTCTGATCCCGCCTCCGCCTCCTCAACAGAGATGGCTACCATCAACGCCGCTGACAATCTGGTCGGAAACGGCGTGTCTTCCTGCGATACCTCGCTGACAACAGCCACCTATGACCCTTCCGGAAGGGGTTCCGTCACATCCGTCGACGGCCAGCCTGTCAATGCTTTCAGAACTTCTGCCGACACATCTGCAGCTTCAGGGGACGCCTCTGCTGACGGAACAGCCGCAGCGGGAACCGATGCTTCTGCCGATGGAACGAATACGTCCGGAACTGATACATCCGCCGACGGTACCGATACGTCAGCTGACGGTGCCGGCACATCCGGAACTGACACCTCTGCCGACGGCACAGATACGTCCGATACCGGCACTTCTTCGGACAGTGCTGCTTCTTCCTCATCCAGTGCTTCATCTGATATCGATTTCTCCGTGACTGTTGATTCTGAAAATCAGAAGGCAGCTCTCTGTCTCGCAAGTCTGGACAATATCTCCTGGGCTTCGGGCATTACATCCTTCGGCGGATACACGCCTTCACCGGCGATGCTTACAGTTCTGAAGGATGCCTCTTCCTCCATCGACAGTGACGGAAAAAATTTCAGCTATATGATCATGGATGTCAATACGTATGCCGGTGTATGCTACAACAGCGATGCCCATTACTACGCTTCGCTTGCCGCCGCTTCCGCTTTCATCATCGGTACGCTGAACGCGGATTCCTCATCGCTGACCAGCAGCGGCGAAGAATTCCAGATTCTGGCAGCCAACGGAAGCAGCTCACAGGATACATACACAACACTCATGAACACCTATGGTTTCAACGGCATGAACGCATGGATGCAGGCCGGCGGTGTGAATACGGTTATTGACGGTTACGGATCGGCTTTCTTAAGCGCAGAGGATCTGACGAGAATCTGGCTCAAAAACTATCAGTATTTCACGACAGACACCAACGGATCAAACGTAGAAACCTGGTTCCAGAGCCCGTCAGACTCTCCTGTCCGCACGGCTCTCGGCAGCAAATACACGACCTTTGATCTGCCCGGAAACTACTCAGGCGGCAGCAGCGATGCCTCTGATTACATCACGACAGTCGACGCCGGTGTCGTCTCAGCTGGCAACACGCCATATATCATTGTCGTTATGTCTGACTACGCAGCTCAGCCGGACAAGATAACACCCCTCGTTCAGGCGCTCGACGCTGTTCACAGCGAACTCGTCTCCGCCGCAGGGCTCTCCTGAATACCATATATGAAGATCTGAACTATCCGCAACTTTATAAATCACATTTACGGATAGCCACAGCGCACAAGAGCATGACACATCCACGCTGCAAACCTTCGCAGACGCCGGTGCTTGGCGAGTCCGACCTCCGGGAAGGACGAGCTTAGCACCGCTGCGTCGAGAAAGAGCGCAAGCGCTTTGCAGCTGGATGTATCATGCTCCCTCAGTTACTCTTTGAATTCATCAATGGCATGTCCGATATCATGCCGATAATACTTGTTATCGAAGTCGACCCATTCTACTGCCTTATAGGCGTTCGCACGTGCCTCCTTCAGATCTTTTCCAAGAGCCGTCACATCCAGCACACGTCCGCCATTTGTGACGATCTCACCCTTCTCATTGAACTTCGTCCCTGCATGGAAGCAGTAATATCCGGGATGATTTTTGAAATTCTCCAGTCCGCGGATCGGATAGCCCTTCTTGTATGAAACAGGATAGCCGTCGCTCGCGAGAACAACAGTGACACACGCGTCATCCATGAACTGCAGATCGATCTGATCCAGCGTACCGTCAATGCACGCCTCAAAGACATCCACGATATCATTTTTCATCCGCGGCAGAACAACCTGTGCCTCAGGATCGCCGAAACGCGCATTGTACTCCAGCACCTTCGGGCCGTCTTCCGTGAGCATCAGGCCAAAAAAGATCACACCCTGGAACGGACGTCCTTCAGCCTTCATGGCATCCACCGTCGGCTGGAAGATATTCTTCTGGCAAAAATCATCGACCTCTTTTGTGTAGAAAGGCGTCGGTGAGAAATTGCCCATGCCGCCTGTGTTGAGACCCTGATCTCCGTCTTTGGCCCGCTTGTGATCCTGCGCTGATGCCATCGTCTTCACGATATTGCCGTCGACAAAGGAGAGAACGGAAACTTCGCGTCCCGTCATGAATTCCTCGATAACAAGCTGGTCGCCCGCAGATCCGAATTTCTTATCCACCATAAGTTCCTGAACACCAGCCTCTGCCTGCGAAAGATCCTCGCAGATCAGAACGCCTTTTCCCAGTGCAAGACCGGAAGCCTTCAGAACGATCGGGAATTTAGCCTTTGTGCGCAGATACTCTAATGCGGAATCCGGGCTGTTGAAAACTTCATAGTCAGCCGTCGGAATATGGTATTTCTTCATCAGATCCTTGGAAAAAGCCTTGGATCCCTCGAGGATCGCCGCATTTTTTCTGGGTCCGAACACGCGGAGTCCTGCTGCCTCGAAGGCATCGACAATGCCGCCCACAAGCGGATCGTCCATCCCGACGACCGTCAGGTCAACAGCGTTATCCTTTGCAAAGGCAACGAGTTTGTCAAATTCCATGGCGCCGATATCCACGCACTCAGCCAGCTCGGCGATACCCGCATTGCCCGGGGCGCAGTAAATTTTGTCTACCTTCGGACTCTGCGCTATTTTCCAGACGATAGCATGCTCACGTCCGCCGCCGCCGACGACCAGAACCTTCATACCCATGATATCCCTCCTTAAATTTCTCCGTATGTATAATCACTGATATGCACTTTTCCGTTTTCCACCGTGACGCGGCCGTTTGCGATCAGATTGATCGCCTCCGGCATAATCTTCCACTCTGCCTGTTCCATGACGCGTCTCTGCAGAATCTCCGGGGTATCGCCCTCCTGCACATAAACTGCCTTCTGCAGGATGATCGGCCCCGTATCGGTGCCGCTGTCGACGAAATGAACGGTAGCGCCGGTAACACGTACCCCTCTCTCCAGAACCTTCTCGTGTACATGGAGACCGTAATATCCCTTGCCGCAGAAACTCGGAATAAGCGCAGGATGAATGTTGATCATTCTGTTTTTATAGGTATTGACCATTTTCTCAGGGATAACGACCATACATCCCGCGAGAACGACCAGATCAGGCGACCAGGATTCCGTCTGCGCCAGATATGCCTCTTCGAATTCTTTCCGGGAAGCGTAGCTCTTCGGACTCACGCAGACAGCCTCTATCCCGTGTTTCTCCGCTCTCTTCATCGCATAGGCATTCGGATTGTTGGAGAGCACGCCGACAACGGCGGCATTGGTGATCGTGCCGTTGTCGATCGCGTCGAGGATCGCCTGCAGATTTGTTCCGCCTCCGGAAACCAGTACCGCTATCCTCAGCATAATTCAACGCCCTTCTGTCCTTCGACGATGGATCCGATACGATACGGATATTCGCCTGCCGCCGTCACGGCATCCATTGTTTTTTCCACATCCTCGGGACGAACGGCGAGGACCATGCCGATACCCATATTATAGGTGTTGTACATGATCTTCTCTTCCACATCGCCCTTCTTCTGCATCAGACGGAAGATCGGCGGAACAGGGTATGAATCCTTCTCGATACGCGCGCACACGCCGTCCTTCAGCATACGCGGCACATTCTCATAGAATCCGCCGCCCGTGATATGGCTGCATGCATGGATTCTGACACCCGCCTCGCGGATCGATCTCAGTGCTTTCACATAGATTTTTGTCGGCGCGAGCAGAACATCGCCCAGCTTTCCGCCGAGCTCATCGTACCAGGTATCGAGTGATTCCGGTGTCATGTCAAAAATCCTGCGGACCAGTGAAAAACCGTTGGAATGTACGCCGGAAGAAGCAAGACCGATGAGCACGTCGCCCGGCTGCAGATCTTCGCCGGTGATCATATCCTTCTGATCAACTACGCCGACTGCAAATCCGGCGAGATCATACTCATCCTCCGGATAAAATCCGGGCATCTCGGCAGTCTCTCCGCCGAGAAGAGCCGCACCCGCCTGACGGCATCCGTCAGCTACACCCTTGACGATATCAGCGATCTTCTCAGGATAATTTTTTCCGCAGGCAATATAGTCCAGGAAATACAGCGGCTCACCGCCCGCGCATGCTACATCGTTCACGCACATGGCCACGCAGTCAATACCCACCGTATCATGACGGTTCATGAGGAAAGCGAGCTTCAGCTTGGTGCCTACGCCGTCCGTACCGGAAAGAAGCACCGGATGCTCCATGTCCTTGAACGCCTCAGCGGAAAAAGCACCGGAAAAACCGCCGATTCCGCCAAGCATCTCCGGTCGCACCGTCGTCTTCACGTACTTCTTCATAAGCTCGACGGATTTGTATCCGGCCTCGATATCTACTCCTGATGTCTTGTAATCCATACTATCCTCTCTCCTCCGCAGGCCTTCCGCCCGCTCGCTGTGCCACACGGGCACTGATCATGATGTTTACGGTTCACATACCATACCGCATCGGTTTCTGCGGATACCTCAGGCATTATAGCCGCGATACCCTGTCTTCTGCAGTTTTGCATCCTTTGCTATCACGCCGTCTCTGCCGTCATCCATGGCTTTTTTCACGCTCGCGCGCACTTCAGGATCAGAAACGCCCAGAATCCGTGCTGCGAGAAATGCGGCGTTCTTCGTTCCGTCGATTGCCACGGTTGCTACCGGGATACCGGAGGGCATCTGAACAATAGAATACAGCGCGTCAGTCCCGTCCAGATTTTTACTGCTGAGCGGCACACCGATAACCGGAAGGGATGTGAGTGCAGCACACATACCCGGAAGCGCAGCAGCCATACCGGCTCCCGCAATGATAACCTTCAGACCTCTTTTCTCCGCTGATTCTGCCCATTCAATGAGTTCGTGCGGCTCTCTGTGCGCCGAGATGATCCGCATCTCATAGCTGATGCCGAGATCCTCGAGCTGAGCCGCTGCCTTCTGCATAACGGCCATGTCTGAATCACTGCCCATTACAATGCCTACCTGTGCCATAATCTGTCCTCCATTCCTTACCGGGTAGTGTCATGCATAACGCATGAATAACACTACTAAACCTTTGTTTCAGGGGATTTGCGCAAAAAAAGAGCAATACCCCCTACTTTCGTGTATAATGTCAATCGCCAAACCAACACTACAGAAAG
>Ga0256406_1007468_pt1 | contig 10362 bp, 8 predicted proteins | sample RumenRJG_03DNA_FD_185986 | JGI IMG/M metagenome (GOLD analysis project Ga0256406, IMG submission 185986) | Bovine rumen microbial communities from Lethbridge, Alberta, Canada - RJG_03 | ecosystem: Host-associated > Mammals > Digestive system > Stomach > Rumen | place: Canada: Alberta | collected...
GGGTGACTGCGTAAACATTCCTGTTGGCGTGAAGCATTGGCATGGCGCAGCAGAGGACAGCTGGTTCTCGCATCTGGCAATAGAAGTTCCAGGTGAAGAAACATCCACAGAGTGGCTGGAAGCATCGAAATAATACAGAATCAGCAGCACAATTCAATAATGATATGGGAGTGATACCAGGCAACTGGTATCACTCTTTTTAATTTTCCGAACATAATATACCCGGAGGTCAATTGGAAAACTAAATTCCAGTTGCCACACTTTAATAAAAGTCATACTATACATACGTTTGCGTTGAGAATACAGGGCAATTCTTGTATAATTATACTGATATTTTAGACATATATTGCGAGATTTCGAGGGAGTCTGGCATGAGAAAAGACAATAAGCAGAAGATCAAACTCCTGCAGCTTCACGAAATGCTGCATCAGGAGTCGAGTCCTGACCATCCGCTTCGGACAGCTGTGATTTGTCAGAAGTTAAAGGACATTGGCATCACCTGTGATAGGCGGACACTGAGTCTTGATATCAAGGTGCTTCGTTCATTCGGCTTTGACATAAAAGAAGTAATGATCGGCCATGAGAAGGGCTACTTCGTGGAAAAAAGAAGCTTTTCCGTTGCAGAGCTAAAGATCATGATCGATGCAGTCCAGGCAGCGAGCTTCATCACGAAGGAGAAAACGGATGATCTGGTGAAGCGGATTGCTGCCATGGGTGGGACGAGACAGCTTGAGATCTTAAAGAGCAACATCGTCTGCTTCAATACGAGAAAGCATACGAACGAAGACATCTATTCAAATGTCGAGGTGCTGGAGAAGGCTCTTAATGCAAAGACGAAGGCTTCCTTCTATTATTTTGACAAGGACGAGAAGGGAGAACGCATCTATCGGAAGAACAAGAAGCGCTACGTCGTGGAGCCGATGGCGCTGATCTTTAATGAGGATAACTACTATCTCATGTGCTTCTCCACGAAGTATGACGGCATCACGAACTACCGCGTCGACCGGATGGAGGATGTAGAGACAGAGGATGAACCGGTCTCGCCCGGCGCAATCATAGACGACAGCGATATTGCAGAGTATACGAAGCAGGCTTTCAAGATGTACGGTGGGCCGTTAATCGATGTCACGCTCCAGTTTGATGACACGCTTCTCGGCGTCGTGCAGGACAAGTTCGGTGAAGATGTAAGTGCTGTCCGCACAGGACCGAATCAGCTGGTATCTTCCGTCCAGGTGCAGGAAAGCCCGGTATTCTGGGGATGGCTCTTTCAGTTCGGGAAGCGGATGCGGATCCTGTCGCCGGAATCGATGGTGAAGGGGTGCCGAGAGAAGGCCAGTGAGCTGGAAGAATAGATTTGTCGACTTTTGACCATTATAAAAGGGAATACAATGAATAAAAAGGACTTTACCGAATGGACAAACAAATAAAATCTAAGAAAAGAGTCGCAGAGCGCGGAGAAGTATTCACGAATGAACGAGAAGTCAACGCAATGCTTGATCTTGTGAAAAGCGAAACCGACAGAATCGAGAGTCGGTTTCTGGAGCCTGCGTGTGGCGATGGGAACTTTCTCGCGGAAATTCTGCGACGGAAGCTGGGAAGGGTGAAGCGGCAATATAAGAAGAATAACTCCGAATACACAAAGAACGCCTTTCTGGCTCTTACGAGTATTTACGGAATAGATATACTGGAAGACAACGTGAAGGAATGTCGAGAACGACTATTTAAAATATGGGATGATGCCTATACAAAGCAGTGTAAAAAGGAATCCAGTGATGAAATAAGGTCTGCCGCAAAATACATTCTTCAAAAGAACGTTCTGTGTGGTGATGCTTTGACGCTTTTGAAAAATGACGGTACTCCGATAATCTTCTCCCAGTGGGACTTCACAGTGGGATATCGAATGCGACGCAGGGATTTCACGCTTGATGCTTTGATGCGCGATGAGGAACCAGAAAAGGTTGAAGACGATGGCCAGATGAGTTTTATGGATGTACTGGCTGAAAAAAAGAAACAAGGCTGGGATTACGACGCCGAGACACATGGATGGACTCCGGCACCGATTAGAGAGTTCCCATCCGTAGATTACTGGGAGGTACAATATGCCACTGAATCCTGATTTATTTACAAGCGTATATAAGCCGGATGTGCTGTCCTGTCTCGCAGACCTGTCAAACGACGAGGTCTTCACGCCGCCGTATGTAGCAAATAAGATGCTCGATATGCTGCCACAGGAACTGTTTCGTGATCCGAACACTAAGTTTCTGGATCCTGCCTGTAAATCTGGGGTATTCCTCCGCGAAATCGCTAAGCGACTCATTGCAGGGCTCGCAGATAAGATTCCGAACCTGCAGGAACGCTGTGACTGGATCTTCAAGAATCAGCTCTATGGCATTGCCATCACAGAGCTTACTTCCTTACTGTCTAGAAGGTCGGTCTACTGCTCAAAGTACCCGAACAGCCCGTTCTCGATAACAAAGTTTGATGACGTGGAAGGAAATATTATCTTCCATAAGATCAAACACACTTGGAAGAATAAGAAGTGTATCTATTGCGGCACGGCTGAGAATGGCGACCTGAATGATATCGCTCGTGAAGGAATGGAGTCTCATGCCTATGAGTTTATACATACATTACATCCGGAGGATATTTTTAAGATGAAGTTTGATGTAATAATTTCGAATCCGCCCTATCAGTTGAACGATGGCGGCAATGGGAAAAGTGCAAAACCTATATATCAACTTTTTGTTGAACAAGCCAAAAAGCTTAATCCTCGCTACTTAACGATGATTATTCCTTCCCGCTGGTTTACGGGAGGAAAGGGACTCGATGACTTCCGTAAGACAATGCTACATGATAAGAGAATCCGGAAGCTCGTGGATTATGAAAATTTTAAGGATGTATTTCCGGGCGTTGATCTCGCGGGCGGCGCTTGTTATTTCTTATGGGATCGAGATAACATCGGATCATGTGAAGTTACTAATATGACTGACACTGTACAAGGACGGATGATCAGGGATCTTGACGAGTATGACGTTTTTATTCGTCAGAATAAGGCGCTCTCAGTTGTAAGGAAGGTTTTGTCTTGGAATAAACATAATCGCGTTTTGTCAGATGTTGTATCTGCCAGGAAACCATTCGGATTACCGACAAATTATGAGCCGAAGGATAAAGGCGTTTCTTGTTATTTCATTCAACGAATTGGTAAGAAATATGCTGATCCGAAGGATATTGACGATTCAAAAGGATATTTGAACAAATGGAAGCTTTTAGCTCCCAAAGCACCAATAGCTGGACAAACAGATTTTTCAAAGCCGGTAGGTTTTTACTATGATGGAAATACGAGAATTGCAGCACCAGGAGAATGCTGCACCGAATCATTTATCATATTGGGCGCTTTCGATTCAGAAGAAGAAGTCTTAGCATATAGAACTTATATTTACACTAAAACGGTAAGATTTCTCCTCCTCCAGACAGTTGTTTCTCAGGATGTTACTAAGAAGAACTTTTGCTTTATTCCAGATCTTGGACACTATGAGGGTATTTACGATGATCAAATGCTTTGTAAGAAATGGAATATAGCCGAGGATGAATGGGAAATGATAGATGCCCGTATAAGTGCTGTTGGAGGTGAATGATTATGACTGCATATCAAGGAACGTGGGTATTCCCTTGTAACATACGATACTTCAACATATTTGAACATTTTACGAAAAGCAATATCGTAGTTTGGGAAAAAAGATGTTCTGTGCATACTGGTGATGTGGTTTATATCTACATAGGTGCTCTTTATAAGAAAATAAGATTTAAATGCCATGTCATTGCAGACGAGATCTCTGACGATGTGGTTCAGGCGAACTCATATGCTATTCCTCAAAACGCTAGTGGGAAGCTCTATTATGTTGAACTTGAACTCGATCGAACTTTTGAGGAAGGAAAATATACGTATGAAGTCCTAAAGGAAAATGACCTAGGACAGGTGCAGATTCCAGCAAGGGCTTCGCGAAGACTAAGATCATTTTGGGAAAGAGGTGAAGACTGATGCCGGATATTTTCGATCAATACGTTCACCCCAAAACAGAAATCAGGCCAATCATCTACGCCTATTCCGATACCCGTTTTCCAGGTTGCTTGAAGGTTGGCTATACAGACAGACCAATCGAAGTGCGTATGCATGAGCATTATCCGACGCTTACGCCGGGACAGTCTTATAAAGTGGAGCTAGTTGAATCCGCTCTCAATGCTGATGGCGCAATCTTCATGGATCATGATGTCCATCGGATGCTTGAGGCACATGGCTTTCATGCACAGAAATCTCCTGATGGCAAGAAGAGTGAGTGGTACAAATGCACTGTCGACGACGTGAAGGCTGCCATCATCGCTGTCAAGACTTCCTCCGCAAATCTTGAGAACAGGACACAGAACTTCCGTATGCGTCCGGAGCAGGCTCGTGCTGTCCGGATGACAAAAGCTTACTTCGAGTCTGAATCAAAGCGGAACCCGAATCACTCTGCAAAGTTCTTGTGGAATGCTAAGATGCGCTTCGGAAAGACATTCACATCCTATGAGCTGGCAAAAGCTATGGATATGAAACGTGTTCTGATTTTGACATTCAAACCAGCGGTTGAGGAATCATGGGAAACAGACCTGTTTTCCCACATGGACTTCGAAGGCTGGCAGTTCTACTCACGCGAGGTCTCTCAGGAAACAGGCATTCGTCCTCAGGATCTGGATCAGTCGCGACCTATCGTCTGCTTTGGCTCCTTCCAAGACTTCCTCGGCACGAATGCTGCTGGTGGCATCAAGGCAAAGAATGAATGGGTGCATACGACAAACTGGGATCTCGTCATATTTGATGAGTACCATTTCGGCGCATGGCGTGAGAACGCGAAGCATCTGTTTGATAAAGAGGACGAGGACAGCTACGACGAGCTGGATATTGATAAGTACAAGAAGGATGAGGCAGATAATGCAATTAATGAAGACTTCCTTCCAATTACGACAAAGTACTATCTCTTCCTATCGGGAACACCGTTCCGCGCTTTAAACACAGGTGAGTTCATGGAAGATCAGATCTTCTCATGGACTTATTCTGATGAGCAGAATGCAAAAGAGCATTGGGATGATAGCCAGGGACCAAACCCATATGCTTCAATGCCTCATATCGTTCTGATGACCTATCGTATTCCGGATGAAATCCGCCGTATCGCGTATAATGAGGATTTTAATGAATTTGATCTGAATGTCTTTTTCGCGGCGAAACCGGAAGTTGAGGGACATCCGGAGACAGCTCAGTTTGTGTACAAGGACTATGTTCAGAAATGGCTTTCACTTATTCGCGGTGCGTATCTACCGTCTTCAGTTGATGACTTAAAGCTCGGACAGAATGCCAAGCCTGTTATGCCATACTCGGATGCTCGTATGTTGTCAGTGCTTAACCATACCCTTTGGTTCCTGCCGAATGTTGCTTCTTGTTATGCTATGAAGAACCTTCTTGCAGAGAAGCAAAATGTCTTCTATCACGATTACACAGTTAACGTCTGTGCCGGTACGGCAGCAGGCGTTGGCCTTGCTGCACTTGAACCGGTTCGTGAATCAATGGATCCGCCGCTGGAGACAAAGACCATCACTCTTTCCTGCGGAAAACTCACGACTGGTGTGACTGTTAAGCCGTGGACTGGGATTTTTATGCTTCGTAATCTATCATCACCTGAGACGTATTTTCAGGCTGCTTTTCGCGTTCAGTCACCGTGGACGATCAAGAGAGAAGATGGCAGTGAAGAAATACTGAAGGAGAACTGTTATATTTTTGATTTTGCCTTGGATCGTGCTCTTCGTGAAATATCGGATTACAGCTGCCGTCTCAACATTTCGGAGTCAAATCCGGAAAAGAAGGTGGATGACTTTATTCATTTTCTACCGGTGCTGGCGTACGATGGAAGCACGATGACTGCTATTTCAGCTTCTGACATTCTAGATATTACGATGGCAGGCACCTCAGCGACACTTCTTGCCAGACGCTGGGAATCTGCCTTGCTTGTCAATGTGGACAATGAGACTCTTCAGAGACTGCTCGATAGTGATGATGCTATGAAGGCCATTATGAATATTGAGGGTTTCCGCAGCCTGAATAAGGACATTGAGACGATCATCAATAAGTCAAATGCCGTCAAGAAGGCTAAAGCTGAAAAAGGCGACGACATGACGCCGAAGGAAAAGAAGCAGCTATCTGAGGAGGAAAAGGAATATAAGAGCAAACGCAAAGAAATTCAAGAGAAGCTCATCAAGTTTGCTACCAGAATACCTATCTTCATGTACCTGACGGACTTTCGTGAGTACAGCCTTAAAGATGTCATCACGCAGTTTGAACCGGGACTCTTCAAGAAAGTAACCGGTCTTACTGTCGAGGACTTTGAACTGCTTGTATCACTGGGTATCTTTAATGATTCACTAATGAACAGCGCAGTCTATAACTTCAAACGATATGAAGACGCTTCTCTTGAGTACACCGGTATCAGTAAGCACTCTTCTGAAGAAGATGTCGGTCTCTTTAGTACAGTTATCTCTAAAGAAGAGTATAGAGATATGGCGTCAGCACAGACAGCATCAATGCAAGAGAATCCGTTCAAGAAGACTGTAATTATAGAACAGCCGGTTAATAAGTCGGAATATGAAAAACCCAAAGGGAAATCAGTCTCGTATCTGAACTTTGGGAGCGATTCTCAATCTTTGGATCAAGTTGCAGAAAATATAGAATTTCTTGAAAAAAAGACTGAGTTTAGAGAAATCGATCTATCCAAATTTCGTATCGGAACTTTGGTTTCTCATAAAAAATACGGGGATGGCAAAGTGACAGGAATTAAAGCAGGGAAGGTTATGGTCTCTTTTGTAGAGATGAATAAGACGTTCTTGTTCCCAGATGCGATTGAAAAGGGATTTTTAACGGTGAAAGATTGGTAAGGACTGGTACGTTAGGTGTGAGAAAGGAGAAAAAATCATTATGCAGGCTCACAACAGTAACATTGAAGAATTCCTGAGCGCTCAGCGTACAGTCTTTGTAGTTCCAGTTTATCAACGTAATTACGACTGGAAGGAAGCAAATTGCAGACAGCTTTTTCAGGACATTTGTCATGTGGTAGAAACTGGAAATGAACATTTCCTTGGAACGATATGTTTCAAAGACTTTAGCAGTCATGAACGATCAATCATTGATGGTCAGCAGCGGCTTACCAGCATGACCTTAATGCTCAAAGCAATGTATGATCTTTCGGACGATGATAACATCAGAGAGGAAATTGAGGAATCTTACTTCTTTAACAAGGGACACAGTATTGATACAGAGTATCTGAAGATCAAGCTTCATCTGAACAAGAGGGATGATGCTGTATATCATATTTTACTCGAAAATAACGCTGATACATTGGAGACCATCCTTTCTGCCAAGCAGAAGGAATCTAAGGTTTATACAAACTATCAGGTTTTTAATGATCTGATTCTGGAATATATAAATCAGGGCGGTAGTATTGGCGCAATACTTGATGCACTTTGCAGATTGACGATAGTTGAGCTGGAGGTACAGAGCGAGAACCCGCAGGAGATTTTTGAAAGCCTTAATTCTACAGGCTTGGATCTGACTCATGTTGATCTTTTGAGAAACTACTTTCTAATGCAGTTCTCTCACCAGCAGCAGACCGACTTATACGATTTGTACTGGAATAAGGTCGAAGAGAATGTCGGAGTCGATAATATGCAGCAGTTCTTTGTAGATTATCTGGTTTTCCGAAAAAGAAGTGATGCAATCAGCATAAATGGGAGGCGCGCACATATTACTGATAAGAATCTATATACGGCTTTTAAGGACTATTATATGTCCTTACATGCAGAAACCGATTATGAGAAGACCAGACAATGCTTTGAGGATCTGAGGCTCTGCTCTGCAATATACAGGAATTTTATTTTTGCTTCAGATGTTGTGATAGAAAAAGAGACTCCGATACGCCAGAAACTTTATTACATCCTCGGAGTGAATGATACCGGAAAATCGAGGAGTCTGCTTCTTTATATTTTCCACTTATATCAGGAAAAGAAGATCACCTCAGATATATTAAACGATTGTTTGGAAGCAATTTCTTCTATTACCTTCCGTGCAAAAGTTTGTAAGGCTAAGGGAATTACAAATCAGTTTGCAGGAAATGTAATGATACGGCTGGATAGTATAAAAGATTATTCTGATTTCACCAATAAATTCTGGGAGGCGTTGACTGCTGGTAAAGGATCGTTTGCCTTTCCTACAGATGAGGAATTCAGGCAGGCTTTAGTTCAGAAGGATATCTATCAGACGTTGAGAAGTAAGGGAACAAAGTACCTGCTCTATATGCTGGAAATGCATTCTCCATTTCATAAGGGTATCCCCTCAATAAACGACTCGACGCTTTCTATTGAGCATGTGATGCCGCAAACGATAAATGACGACTGGGAGAAGGCTTTAAATCAGGAGACATTAGACAACTATGATTATCTTGTGACGCGTATAGGCAATCTCGCTCTCACAAATTATAATTCAGAAATGTCTAATAAGAGTTTTCCTGAGAAAAGAAAGATGTATGAACAGGCCAACTTTTATTACACAAGAAAGCTGTCAGAATTTAAACAGTGGTCAGGTTATGAAATAAATAAGCGTTCAGAGCAGATGGCAGACGTTGCTCTTAAAGTTTGGCCATTTCCTTCTCAATACCAGAAGGTTCGTCCACAGATGAATGCTTTACATACTCTGGATGACGATTTTACTCAGTTTGCATATACCAAGCCAAGAGCACTATACATACAGGATGAAGAGTATTCTGTTGGAACTTGGGCAGAATTTCTGCCAATTGTGTGTCGGAATCTGATTGAAGACGATAAGGAAGCATTCCTTGAAATCGTGCATGATGGAAGTATTGGAAGTCTTGTTGTTTCAGATGATCAGAATGATTATTCGAATCAAAGAGGGTTTGAACATCTTGTAGATGGTGTATATGTTTCAACAGCGAAATCTTCATATGGAACTCTATCTGTCATGGAAAAAATTGTAAGGTCTTTTGACGAAAAAACAGGTAATGATTACTCAGGGAATATTATGTTCCTATTACAATAGTATGAAACACAAAATAAAAGTTCAAGTTCCTGCCGAGAAGCAAGGAATCCTCGGAATAAAGAAAACGGCAATGGAGACCCGCACCATCGAGGTGGATGACAAGACGTATAAGAAGCTGAAGAAAGAATGGAAGAACCGTCCGTATAGCATCGATGAGATGATGTTCTACGATGATCTGTTTGACGATGATTAAACCTTTAAAGGATACCCACACCTTTTAAGGATAGCCTGAACATTTTAATTTTACCCCGAACCTTTTAAGGATTACACAAAGGGTATCGGAAAGGAGGCACGCATTGCTGTGACGGCAGCAGGAAGAACCGCATATCGGACCCAGGTTCCGGGGCCGGATTCCATCCGTGCGGAGTCGCAGAAGCCGTGAAAACCACGCTGTTTCAGGCTTTTCCAGTTTCTCTTACACAGATACCCTTTGTATCCAAGATAACGTCTTGTTAGAAGAAGAACTGAACCGTATCTTTATTGACATCTATGGTCTACAGGATGAATTAACGGCGGAAGAAGATGATAAAGATGTCACTGTTCGCAAGGCAGATCACGGACGGGATATACGCTCGTTTGTTTCCTATGCTGTTGGCTGTATGTTCGGAAGATACTCTCTTGAGTTGGATGGCCTTGCCTACGCTGGCGGTGACTGGGATGACACAAAGTACAAGACGTTCATGCTAGACAAGGATGCTATTCTTCCCATCATAGATGATGAGTATTTTACCGATGACATTGTCGGAAGATTCGTGGAGTTTGTCAGAACGGTCTACTGCGCAGATACGCTGGAAGAAAATAGAAATCGACCTGGACGACGGAGTAAAGCATAACTATGCGATATTCCGGGATGTCCTGGCGAAGATTAAGTAAGGATGAGAAAAAATATATGACGTACACAGACAGTATTCAGGAACTTCTGGAAGAAAAAGAAGGCGAACAGACGCAGTTTAAAGAGGCCAAAAACCACTTTGATTTTGGCGACGCAGCCAAATGCTGCTGCGCCCTGGCAAATAATGGTGGCGGTAAGCTTGTTTTTGGTATTACAGATAAGAGACCTCGCAGTGTGGTTGGAAGCAAGGCATTCGAGCAACCGGAGCGCACGCGTATGGGGCTTATTGACAAACTGAAGATTAATATAGACTTTCGGATTCTTTATGATGTGAACGACAAAAGAGTGCTGGTCTTCTATGTAAATAGCCGTCCGATAGGACTGCCGGTTCAATACGATG
>Ga0256406_1007469_pt1 | contig 10362 bp, 10 predicted proteins | sample RumenRJG_03DNA_FD_185986 | JGI IMG/M metagenome (GOLD analysis project Ga0256406, IMG submission 185986) | Bovine rumen microbial communities from Lethbridge, Alberta, Canada - RJG_03 | ecosystem: Host-associated > Mammals > Digestive system > Stomach > Rumen | place: Canada: Alberta | collected...
CGGAGCGAGAAGGAAAAGGATAAGAAGGATGGTGAGGAATAATGGCTTACACGAACAGTTCTATGGTGGTTTATAAGAAACTCTCACCGAACCATTCCGGGCAGAGGACGCACAGCATTGACCGGATTACGCCGCATTGCGTGGTCGGCCAGTGTACGGCGGAAGGACTTGGAGAGTGGTTTGAGAAGCAGTCCACGCAGGCATCCAGTAACTATGGCATCGACCGGGATGGCAGGGTGGCTCTGTATGTGGAAGAGAAAAACCGTTCCTGGTATTCTTCCAGCAATGCCAATGACCAGAGGGCGATCACGATCGAGTGCGCCTCCGATACCACAGAGCCTTATGCTTTCAGGGATGTGGTGTATCAGACTCTGATCAAGCTCTGCATTGATATCTGCAAGCGCAACGGCAAGAGCAAGCTGATCTGGTTTGGAGATAAGGACAAGACGCTGAACTATTCTCCGAAGAGCGGGGAGATGATCCTGACGGTTCACAGGTGGTTTGCGAATAAGTCCTGTCCGGGCAACTGGATGTATGCACGAATGGGAGATCTGGCTGAGAAGGTGACGAAGGCACTGCAGGGATCCGCTGATTCCGGTGGCGGTTCGACTGCAAAGGGGACTCAGGCATCGGTTCTGAAGAACCTGTCTGAAGCGGATGCGATCAAGAAGGTCGGTGCGCTGTTTACTGCTGACCAGAAGAAGAGCGGCATCCTGGCATCGGTATTGTTGGCTCAGTTCATTCTGGAATCCGGATATGGGAAGAGTGAACTGGCTCAGAATGCCAACAATATCTTCGGGATGAAGTGCAGCCTGTCCGGGAATAGCTGGAGCGGATCAAGCTGGGACGGCAAGAGCAAGTATACGAAGAAGACGCAGGAACAGAATCCTGACGGCAGCATGGTCACGATTACGGCTGACTTCCGGAAGTATCCCTGCATTGAGGATTCCATTGCTGACCATTCCGCTTATCTGCTTGGAGCGAAGAACGGCAGCAAGCTGAGATATGCAGGCCTGAAGGGATGCACGGATTACAAGAAGGCTGTGCAGATCATAAAGGACGGTGGCTACGCGACGAGCCTGATATATGTGGAGAAGCTGATCTCCATCATCGAGAGGTGGAACCTGACTCAGTATGATGCGAAGGATTCCGGAGATGAAGTGATCCGCTGGTACCGTGTCAGGAAGTCCTGGGCGGATGCCAGGAGCCAGAAGGGAGCCTATAAGATCCTGGACAATGCGAAGAAGTGCGCGGATCAGAATCCGGGATACAAGGTGTTCGATGTGGATGGCAAGCTGGTGTATGAGCCGAAAGCGGCTGAGCCTGCGGTGAAGGTGCCGTTTCTGGTGAAGGTTAGGATCTCTGATCTAAATATCAGGAGAGGTCCGGGAACCGATTATGACAGGGTTCAGTTTATTCCGATTGGTGTGTACACGATCATGGAAGTCCGGAGCGGTAAAGGCAGTTCTGCCGGGTGGGGCAGGCTGAAGAGCGGAATCGGATGGATCTCGTTGGATTTCGTCCGTAGGATTTAAGAATGACGGCTGGTGGAGATTGAGTTCTCTGCTGGCCGTCTTTTTTGTTCCAGAAATTTAATTTGGATGGTATAATAAACATGACATACAGTTGTCGTGTTGTATTTGCTATGATATGTACGGAGCGTGAGAGATTATGAAGATAGACAGGTTGATCGGGATATTGTCGATCTTACTGCAGGAAGAAAAGACAACGGCTCCTGAGCTGGCGGAAAGGTTTGAGGTATCCCGCAGGACGATAAACCGGGATATTGAGGATCTTTGCAAGGCAGGGATTCCCATAAGAACTGCGCAAGGTACCGGCGGTGGCATCAGCATTATGGATGGATATCGTATGGACAGGACGATCCTGACATCAAAGGATATGCAGGTGATACTTGCCGGGCTTCGTAGCTTGGACAGTGTAAGTGGAAGCAGCTACTACAGCCAATTGATGGAGAAGATTCAGGCGGGGTCCTCTGAGTTTATCAGCGGCAAGGATTCTGTTTTGATCGATCTGTCGTCATGGTATCGGGATTCACTGGCTCCAAAGATAGAAACCATACAGGATGCAATCGGAGACAGGCACCTGATCAGCTTTCGATACTATGCTCCTTCAGGGGAAAGTGAACGAACGGTTGAGCCATATTATTTGGTGTTCCGATGGTCCAGCTGGTATATTTGGGGCTGGTGTGCAGATCGTAAGGACTACAGATTGTTTAAGCTGAACCGTATGGATAAGGTTGCGGAAACTGATAAAGAGTTTATATGTCGGAACGCACCTATGCCGGATCTGTCAACTGAAAAGATCTTCCCAGGTGGAATTAAAGTAAAGGTTCTTTTTACTCCGGATATGAAGTGGCGGCTGGTTGAAGAATTCGGACCGCATTGTTTTACTGAAACCGATGACGGAAGACTGCTCTTTACTGCGGATTACACAGATATGGAAAATCTTGTGACATGGCTCATGACTTTTGGAGCAAAAGCAGAGGTGATAGAGCCTGCAGAAGCGCGGGACATTATCCGCAGGAATGCCGAAGAAACATTAAAAATCTATGGAGGATTAGGATAATGAGATTAGATGGCTTTGGGCTGCTTGTTGAGAACATGGGAAAGATGATCCGTTTTTACAGAGATGTGCTTGGATTCGAAATTAAGGAAGAAGAGAACACGTCTAATGTTTACCTTGTGAAGGACGGAACATTATTTCTGCTTTATGGCAGGAAAGATTTTGAGAAGATGACAAACCGGAGATATGAGTATATCAAGGGGCTGAACGGTCATTTTGAAATTGCACTGTATGTGGATACATTCGAAGAGATGGATGAGGCATATAGGAAGGCCGTTGAAAATGGTGCGACATCTGTGCTTGAGCCGGAGCTTGAACCCTGGGGACAGAGAACCTGTTATATCGCAGATCCGGAAGGAAACCTGATCGAGATCGGTTCCTGGAATAAGCCTTATGAAGAGAAGGACCTGACGGAGGGGTAAAAGCTATGGCATTTGATTATAAGAAGGAATACAAAGAATTCTATATGCCGAAGGGTACACCATCTATCGTCAATGTTCCGAAGATGAATTATATTGCAGTACGCGGCAGCGGGGATCCAAATGATGAGGATGGAGAATATAAACAGGCCATAGGTCTGTTGTACGGAATTGCCTTTACGATCAAGATGAGTAAGAAAGGTGATCATCAGATCGATGGATACTTTGATTATGTGGTGCCTCCGCTGGAAGGATTCTGGTGGCAGGACGGCGTGATCGGAGTAGATTATGCAAATAAGGATTCTTTTCAGTGGATTTCCGTCATTCGACTGCCTGACTTTGTAACGAGCGAAGATTTTGACTGCGCTGTTAGAGAAGCAACAGCAAAGAAAAAGCAGGATTTCTCAAAGGTCGAATTCTTCACCTATGATGAAGGCCTGTGTGTACAGTGCATGCATGTCGGGGCTTATGATGATGAGCCTGTCACGGTAGAGGCGATGCACAGGTTAATGGAAGAGCAGGGATATGTTCTTGATATTACGGATCAGAGAATGCACCACGAGATTTATTTGAGCGATGCCAGAAAAGTAGCGCCGGAGAAGTTGAAAACTGTGATCCGGCATCCAATAAAAGTGAAGGGGTGATTGTATGGAGTACATCAGAGTTACTAAGGATAATCTGGAAAAGGAGCACATCTGCTGTGCCATTTCCAATAATAAGGACGTGCAGGTTTCTTCTAAGAAGGCTTGGCTGGCAGACAGATTTGATGAGGGGCTTGTTTTTCTGAAGAGTGTGGAACGGGGCAAGTGCTTTATTGAGTATATTCCGGCTGAGAATGCGTGGGTTCCGATCAATGCCGATGGATATATGTACATTGACTGTCTATGGGTGTCCGGTTCTTTCAAGGGACATGGGTATTCAACCGAATTATTGGATGCCTGTATCGAAGACAGTAAAGAAAAGGAAAAGAAAGGGCTGTGTATCTTGGCTGCGGCTAAGAAGAAGCCGTTCCTTGCTGATCCAAAGTTCCTGAAATATAAGGGATTTACTGTATGCGATGAGGCGGACAATGGCATTCAGTTGTGGTTCTTGCCATTTGGAGAGGAAGCAGAAACGCCGAAGTTCAAAGAATGTGCAAAGCATCCTCACATAGAGGAACGAGGATATGTGCTGTATTACACCAGCCAATGTCCGTTCAATGCGAAGTATGTTCCAGTGCTAGAGCAGACTGCCAGAGAAAATGATATATCGTTCCATGCGATCCATATCGATAGCAAAGAGAAAGCACAGAACGCTCCGACTCCGATCACAAACTATGCGATGTTCCATGATGGAGAATATATTACGAATGAGCAGATGAACGATAAAAAGTTCCTGAAGCTCGTGAATGGATAGGAGGGGGAGTATGGCATCAACAAAAGAGTATCTGGATTTTGTTCTGGAGCAATTATCAGAATTGGATGAAATCAGCAGTCGGGCGATGATGGGCGAATACATCCTTTATTATCGCGGAAAGGTATTTGGCGGAATATATGATGACAGGCTTCTGGTAAAACCGGTTCCGGCGGCAGTGAAGCTGATGCCGGATGCAGAGCTGGAATTGCCTTATGACGGGGCGAAGGAGATGCTTTTGGTTGATGATGTTGATAATCGGGAGTTTCTGTGCAAGCTGGTTCAGAGTATGTGGGAAGAGCTTCCGGAGCCGAAAAAGAAGAAATAAGAATGAAGTAATGACTGCGGTCAGTGGAGATTGAGTTCTCTGCTGGCCGTCTTTTTTTGGCTTTTACCGGAATTATCTCGTCAAAAGGCGCTTAGGAAAATAGAAGGGAGGTGCCTGAGATGAGCACAGAGATAAAAAAAGAATTGCCCTGGTGGCAAAAATACACATTAACACTGAATGAGGCATCGGAGGATTTCGGTATCGGATATAAGAAGCTGAAGCTTTTTGTCCAGCAGCATCCTGAAGAAGACTTCGTCCTCTGGAACGGCAACAGAGCGCTGATCAAGCGTGAGCAGTTCGAGAAATACATGGACAGCCAGATGAATGTGATCTGACCGGAAAACTTTTTCAAATTGTTGTGGTAAAAGAGCCATGTCTGTGGTATGCTATTGATACATAGTCGGATACATACTATGTAGTCTACAAATAGCATAGATGAACATGGCTCTCCCGAACAGAAAGGAGACGATGTTTAATGAGCGTAAAGAGACGCGATAATAAAAATCGCTTTCTTCGCACAGGAGAGAGCCAGGAAGCGGATGGTCGCTATAAGTTCAGATACATCGATGCCAACGGTAAACGCAAGTCCGTGTACAGTTGGAGATTGGTGGCAACGGATAGCATACCAGCCGGAAAAAGAGATAATGCGCCTTTGCGGGAGCAGGAGAAGGCCATCAATCGGGATATCGACGATAGTATTGTTCCTGACGGCGGCGGAATGACGGTGCTTCAGCTGGTCAAGAAGTACACAGCTACGAAAACAGGTGTTAAGCACACGACAAAAGCAGGATACGGCACAGTGATCAATCTGTTGGAGAAGGATCCATTCGGGGCAAGGAGAATCGACAAGGTGCGGCTCTCGGATGCCAAGGAGTGGCTGATCAGATTACAGCAGGTTGATAAGAAGAGTTTTTCTACGATCCATACCATCAGAGGTGTGGTGAGGCCGGCTTTTCAGTTGGCTGTGGACGATGATCTTTTAAGGAAGAATCCTTTTGAGTTTCAGATGGTGTCCGTGCTGATCAACGATACCGCTACTCGTGAAGCCATTACAAGTAAGCAGGAAAGAACGTTCCTTGATTTTATCAAAAATGATTCGCACTACTGCCGGTATTATGACGGGATGTACATTCTGTTCAAGACGGGGATGCGTATATCGGAGTTTACAGGGCTGACAGTTCATGATTTGGATATGGAGAATAGAACCATCAACATTGACCATCAGCTTCAGAAGACCGGGACATTGGTTTACATTGATACGACAAAGACCTATGCCGGTACCAAGGTGATTCCGATGCAGGACGATGTGTATGAAGCATTTGAACGCATTCTTGCCAGAAGGCCGAAGCTGAAGGTGGAGCCCATGATTGACGGGTACTCCGGATTCCTTTGGTTCGATAAGGACGGAAAGCCGATGGTGGCGATGCACTGGGAGAAGTACTTCCAGCATGCGGTGGAGAAGTATAATCGCATCTATCGCGTGCAGTTTCCGAAGATCACGCCTCATGTGTGCCGTCACACCTACTGCTCCAATATGGCGAAGTCCGGGATGAATCTGAAGGTGCTTCAGTACCTGATGGGACATTCGGATATCAGCGTCACTCTCAACACCTATACGCATCTGAAATTGGACGATGCAAAGGAAGAGATGGAGAAGCTGGCACTGAAGGCAGCAGATGCCGAAGAAGAGATGGAAAAGCTGGGCGTGAAGGAAAATGAGCATTCGGTGATAAAACTTCGCCAGAGCAGCTGAAAAGGCTGATGGATAAAGGGCTTGAAAAGCTTTGCAGGCATAGGTGATCGGCAGATGTCAGACGGCATTTGCCGAAAATCGGCAGAATTTTCCGGGTCGGGAAAATTTAGACCATTTGGTCTGGACAAGAGAATTTTTGATCGCTGCGAAGCCGCATAAATACTGGGTTTCGGACAATGGTCTAAATTTTGATTCATAGACCATTTTAGACCAGAATTTAGACCTTTTGAAGGAAAAGACATGCCGAGATAAGCCGAAATAAGCCGAGAAACAGTAAAATGCCCGAATGCCGGAAATGCCCGTAAAATAAGGAAAAACCGAGATAAATCAAGAGAAAACTGAGATAAATTGGGAGTCAAAATTGATGATAAAAATACTATTCATTTGCCACGGCAATATCTGTCGTTCAGTGGGAGCCCAGTATATCCTGCAGGATATGGTTAATCGCTGTGGAATTGCCGGAGATTTTCTGATTGAGTCCGCAGCGGCAACTACAGAGGAAATCGGGAACCCGATCTATCCGCCGATGGAGCGGGCGCTTCGAAGGAAGCATATTCCGATTGGTGATCACAAGGCAAGGCAATTGCGAAAAGCTGACTATAATCTGTATGATCTTCTGATAGGGATGGATGAAGAAAATCTGAGCGACATGAACCGAATTCTCGGAGGGGACCCGGACGGAAAACTACATTACCTGATGGAGTATACAGCCAGACCGGAGCACAAGATCGCAGACCCCTGGTATACGAGACAGTTTGATCTTTGTGTCATGGAAATTACAGAAGGATGTGAGGGGCTGCTGAGAGATATCGATTCACAGATCGATTCACAGTTGCGCTAAAGGCACAGGCACACGGAACATTAGCCCGGAACTATCGCAGCGGCCTGTTACGGGTCAGGTAAGCACGCGGTCAAATGTCGGACATTAGCCCGGATTTCCCGCCGCGTCTTGAAAGGGGCTATGCAAGTGCGCGGCAATATAAGGTCCCCATATATTTCGCCACAATCATGGTGAAAATACCGCGGATGACTTCAAACGGAAATGTTATATACGAAGACGATGAGATGACTTCGATTCAGACAGGGAAGTGTAGCGATAAACTCTGTTTCCTTTTATTTTTGTAAAGCTATCGTTAATAGATACTTAAATACGCATTGCGTAAATAATAGAGTTGATGTATCATAGTCTCAAAATATATCGGGTAGGGATGACATTATGGAAAACGGGAAACAATTAACGGATCTTCGCAAAAGCACCGGGATGAACAGAAAAGAGTTTTGCGAATATTTTGGGATTCCGTACCGGACGATGACGGACTGGGAACTTGGAAACCGCCGCATGCCGGAGTATCTTCTCAGGTTAATGACTTATAAGATCAAAATGGAACATTTCGATTCTGATGAAAGCTGAGTTATATCGATTATGCCAGATGATAAAAAAGTAATTGTTCCGCTCAAGGTGACGGAAGAAAGCATAAAGAACATGATCTGCCTGATTCGAGGCCAGCGGGTTATGCTTGACGTTGATCTGGCGGAAATATACGGGTACGAGACCAAGAATTTTAACCGTCAGGTTAAGAATAATGCAGCCAGGTTTGAAGGTGAAGACTTTATGTTTCAACTTACAGACGAGGAGGTCGTGGAGCTTTCAAGGTGCAAAAATTTCACCTTGAACAGAGGATCGGGACGTGGCTCGAACGTAAAATATAAGCCGCATGCTTTCACGGAACAGGGAATTTATATGCTGATGACAGTTCTAAGAGGAGAACTTGCCATCAGGCAAAGCCGGGCTCTTGTCATAGCATTTAAAACTATGAAGGATTACATTATTGAGAATCGTGATATTCTTGGTGCAAAGGAGATCCTGCAGATTTCTGTTCAGACACAGAAGAACACAAATGACATTGCTGAAATAAAGGAGCAGATGGCAACGAAAGCGGATCTGCAGAAGGTGATGGATAATTTTATTGATCCGGATACCTATAAGCATTTCTTGATTTTGAACGGGCAGAAGGTGGAGGCTGATGCTGCTTATTCCAAGATTTATAAGTCTGCCAGATCATCAATATATGTGGTCGATAATTATATCGGTCTGAAAACGCTGGAGCTGCTCCGCACAGCGAAGAAGAATGTTCAAATCATTGTATTCAGCGATAACCTGAAAAACCGGACAATGCTGACGGCCACAATGTTTTCAGACTTTCAGCAGGAATATGCGGATATGAATATTTCTTTCAAGCAGACGTGCGGCCTTTATCATGACAGGTATATTGCAATTGATTATGGCGAGACATCAGAAGCAGTCTACCATTGCGGGGCATCTTCCAAGGATTCAGGAAATAAGACAACAACGATTTGTCGGATTGAGGATATTTCCGTATATAAACAGGTGTTCGATTCACTCCTTAAGAATCCACCGCTTACAATATAGGGAGAAAACAGCGGTATGAAGCAAGACTTTTAAGCTAAGGGTCATATCCTGGCGTGATTAAACACGGGAAAATAGCCCGGATATTTCGCCGCGCCTTGAAAGGGGCTATGCAGGTACGCGGCAATAGCCCGGACATTAGCCCGGATATTTCGCCGCGCCTTGTCACGGGTCATGCAGGCACGCAGTCATATAGGGTACCCACACATCCCTTCACAATCATGATCACTCCTTTTTGTGGTATTCTTCCGGATGTCTGATATAATAAATAATACTGATAATAAAAAATGCTGATACAAAAAGGATGAGTATCAGAATACCAGTTTATTCCCTGAATTGGTTACAGGCGGGCGGTGAAGAGTATGGCGAGCAGAATTGAAGTGAAAAAGATAAACAGGCAGATGGTTTATAATTCAATTTTCCGGAACAATACGATTTCAAAACAGGAAATCGCCAATTCTACCGGGCTTAGCGTACCCACAGTCTCCCAGAACCTTCAGGAACTAAAGGAGAGCGGACTCGTCGATATGATCGGAGCGTTTGAGTCTACCGGCGGCAGACGGGCATCTAAATTTACCTGTGTCTACAACGCAAGACTTGCCGTGGGAATTGATATAACCGCCAACCATATAACTGTGGTTATCATTAACCTGGCTTCGGATATAGAGTATGGCGTCATCCGCCGGCACATGAAATTTGAAGATACTGATTCATATTACAATAAGGTCCAGGATATTGTCCGGGAAGGAATTCTGTCGAACCATCTGGATGAAGACAAAATTCTTGGAGTCGGGATTTCACTACCCAGCATTGTGAACCGGCACAGCAACAAAGTTACATACAGCCGGGTAATTGATGCCTGCGCAGATATCAGAGATCATTTTACGTCCAGATTTCCGTTCCCGGTTGAAATTTTTAATGATGCCAATGCCGCGGCTTATGCTGAGATGTGGAAGGAAGACAGCAAAAAACCAATGTTTTACATTATGCTCAGCAATTCAGTGGGCGGAGCTTTTATTCTGAATCAGGATATTTTTCTGGGAGATAACTGCCGGTCGAGTGAAGTAGGGCATATAAAAATTGTTCCGAATGGCCGGAAATGCTATTGCGGTGAGCGCGGATGTGTGAATGCATACTGTTCAGCACTGCTTCTTTCGGAACGCTGCGGCGGCAGTCTGGAAGCATTTTTTGAAAAACTGCATGACGGGGATCAGGAAAGTCTGAAAGTATTTGACCAGTATCTTCAATATCTGGCGATTGCTGTCGTCAATACCAGAATGCTTTATGACTGCGATGTAGTGATTGGCGGTTATGTAGGTGCTTTCATTACGGAAAAGTACCTGAATGCTTTGAAAGAGAAGGTGGCAGCCATTAATCCATATGAGGATAACAGTGATTTCCTCAGACAGTGTGCCTACAAGAAAGAAGCATCGGCCGTCGGCAGCGCCCTGTACTTTAT
>Ga0256406_1007471_pt1 | contig 10361 bp, 8 predicted proteins | sample RumenRJG_03DNA_FD_185986 | JGI IMG/M metagenome (GOLD analysis project Ga0256406, IMG submission 185986) | Bovine rumen microbial communities from Lethbridge, Alberta, Canada - RJG_03 | ecosystem: Host-associated > Mammals > Digestive system > Stomach > Rumen | place: Canada: Alberta | collected...
AGTGAGCCGCATCCGCACACACGAAGTGTGATGCGGTGAGGCGAACGCCGCGTCAGACCGACGAAGTCGGTCACCTGTAGCGACGCGAAAGCACGCAGTGCGAAGCGGCGCGTGGACTTATACAGTATGTGGCACTACCTGTAGTATGGGGTTTACTGCACAAAAAACCCGCGGCTCTCACCGCGGGTTTCACAGGTCGCATGCAGCTGTTCAGTTCTTACCATCCTGTTCGCTCTTCTCGTCATCCGTCGGTTCGTCCGTCGGTTCGCCCGTCGGTTCGCCCGCAGATTCACCCGTCGGTTCGGCCGACAGTCCGAGCTCCCTTTTCAGCTCGGCGATATAGGCTTCGCCGACGTCGCTTCTTATGCTTCGTTCTCTGCTGATGCAGCCGATGGTCATGACGGTGTTCTTGTGCCGCTCGTCCTCGCGGAACGGAATTGCGATGTACTCCGATCCGTTCAGCTCCGAGGAAATGATGCCGGAACAGAGGGTAAAGGCATTCAGCCCCTTCATCAGGTTCAGGTTCGTCGCACGGTCTGCTGTGTGAATGACACGTTCATAGGAGACATCACTCAGGATCTCCTCGGCGAGGAACGAGGATCCTTCTTCACCCTGATTAAACATGACGCAGGGATACTCCTGAAGTTCCTCCAGACCGATCGATTCATGGCTGGCAAGCGGATGATTTTTATACAGATAGACATAGGCCTTGCAGTCCGTGAGCGGTGTAAAAATCAGGTCGTTCTTCTTCAGCATTCTTCCGATATACCTGCGGTTGTAATCGCTGATATAGAGAATGCCGACCTCTGACCTGGACTCCGCGACGTCGGAGATGACCCATCTCGTTTTGGTCTCAAGGATGGAAAAATCATACTGCGCCGTGCCGAACTTTTTAACCGTATTGACAAAGGCCTGAACCGCAAAAGAATAGTGCTGTGTGGAAACACTGAATTTGCGTTTTACTTTTCCGGATTCGTATTTTTCGGCAAGAAGCTCGTACTGGCGGTAGAGCTGCCGTGCGCTCGTCAGAAATTCTTCTCCGTCCGCCGTAGGCGACACACCCCGGCTGTTCCGGTAAAAAATCTTGATGCCGAGCTCGTTTTCCAGCTCTTTGAGGGAACTTGTCAGCGAGGGCTGTGTGATGTAAAGCGCCTCCGCCGCCTTATTCAGTGAACCATATCTGGCAATCGTCAGTACATAATTTAACTGCTGCAGTGTCATATCTGATTTTCTCCCGGTTTTCTGTAATATTCATTTCTCTGCTGAATCGTCAGGACAGTTTTCCTTCTTCCGCTGCCTTCCGGATCAGCTGCTCCATTTTCCGGTTGTCCGGTCCGAATGTGCGGCACACATTGATGACCCGGCGGCATCTGTCCATGATTTCCGACGCCTGTCCGATGCAGCTGTCCGGTATTTCACGGAAAGGTTCTGCCGTCACAACCTCGGAAGCGAGCCGCTTCGCGAGCGGATAATCGATGTCGTTGGTGAAGAGCACGCCGGCCGCAAACGGTGTGTTCTCCCGCTGGAGCTTCCGGAATACGGGGATGCCGCTTCCTCCTGAGGAAATGACAAACACCTCCGGTTCTCCCGCCGGCGCCGGCATCTCGATGCCGCCCGACAGCGGATCAAAAAATCCATCCTCCACACGGAACAGTTTCCTGATGCTGTCTTCCGTAAAAATCTTCTCCGGCGCATCTGCGGAGACGGTATGCCCGTGATCCACACAGATCACGAGATCGGCGATTTTCATCGCCAGATCGATCTCATGGAGCGACATGATCACCGTGATACCCTTTTCCTTCGCCATCTGTCTCAGGATCGTGAGCAGCTCGAGTTTGTAGCGGATATCGAGAAACGACGTCGGCTCATCGAGGACTAGCACATCCGGCTCCTGACAGAACGCACGCGCCAGCATGATCCGCTGCCGCTGTCCGTCGCTGACCGCCTCAAAATCCCGGTCCTGAATTTCCTCTGCGTGTACGGCGCGGATGGCTTCATCTGTTTTTCTTTCGTCTTCAGGCGTCAGCTTTCCGAGTCTTCCCGTGTAGGGATACCGGCCGGCAGCCGCCACCTCACGGCAGGTCATTTTCTCCGGCCTGATCCGGTCTGTCAGCACCACCGCCAGATGCTCTGACAGTTCCGCATAGGACATCTCGCCGATGTTTTTTCCTTCGCAGACCACGCGGCCGCCGATCCAGGCAAGCTGCCGCGCAATACTCTTCAGCACCGTCGACTTGCCGGCGCCGTTCGGTCCGATCAGTACGACGACCTCCCCTTTCCGGAAGGCCACCGACAGATTTTCAATCAGAGGCTGCCCGTCATACCCGGCAGTCAGCCGGTCCAGTTCGATTTCATATTCTTCATCCGCCATAGCTGTTTCCTGTCATTCGGAATTTCCGTTTATATCCCTGTCGTTCCCTGCCTGTCTGCCTGCCTGTGTTTTTCCCGGTACAAAGCGATGCCGCGCCGCATACGGGGTTCCATCTGCATCTCTGTGATGCCGCATACGCTGGTCTGTATGCATCTGTAACTGTTGCGCTTCTGCAGTCTGTATGCATCTGCAGCCACTGTGCTGCCGTCTGCCATACATCCCCGAGTTTAACACTCCCTGTGTTTCTGACGCCTTACCAGCATGTAGATAACAACCGGCGCGCCGAAAATCGATGTCACCGTGCTGATGTTCAGTTCCGTCGGCGCCAGCGCCGTGCGCGCAATAAGATCGCACAGCATGCAGAACACCGCACCGCCGAGGAAGGATGCGGGAATCACGACCAGCGGCTTTGACGTCTTCACGGCGCTCTTCATGAGAAAAGGAACCGCGATGCCGACGAAGGAGATGGGCCCCGCAAACGCAGTCACCGTCGCAGACAGCACACTGGAGAGACAGATCAGCACCACCCGGAAGACGCCGATGTTGACGCCCATGCTTCTTGCGTAATTTTCACCGAGCTGATAGGCACTCACCGGCTTGCTGATAAAAATCGCCGCAGCGAAACAGATACCTGTGATCAGCGAGGCAGCCGCCACGTTGTCCCATGTCATACCCGAAAAACTTCCCAGTGACCAGTTGTGCAGATTGATGATATCTGAATCTGCGGCAAAGGTGACGATAAAATCTGTCACGGCAGAGCAGATATAACCGATCATGATGCCGGCGACAAGAAGTGCCGCCATATTCCTGACCACACGGGAAACCATGATGATGAAAGAGGTGGCGAGCATGGCTCCCGCAAAGGCGGCGAGGATCAGTACCCAGGAAGATACCGAACCGAACCGCCCGATCACCAGAATCATCACAATGGCAACAGCCATTTTTGCGCTCGAGGAAATACCGAGCACAAACGGACCGGCGATCGGATTTTCAAAGAACGTCTGCAGAAGAAAGCCGGACAGCGCCAGCGCGCCGCCGAGGATCGCCGCCATGATAACACGCGGCAGACGGATGGCCATGATGATATTTGTCTCCGTCTCCGGGCCCCGTCCGGTGAGAACCTCCCACACCTGTCCTGCGCTGATGGCAACCGTACCTGTCATCATATTCAGAATAAACAAAAGAAGGAACGCTGCCGCAAGGCACACGAACACCACCGTGCACCTTGCTCTGCGTCCCTCTGACAGCGTACCTTTTTTCGTACGCGTTGATTTTTTCCTGCTGTCCTCGCTCATGTCTGCCATATTCTTTCCTGAACACATGGCATGCCTGCCGGATTTTCCGCTTCTTCAAGTCTGCCGGATTCTCCGCTTCTTCATGCCTGCCGGATTTTCCGTTTCTTACTCCGTGCGCAGGGCGTCGATCGGTTTCTTCTTCGCGGCTTTGTTGGCCGGATACAGACCGAAGATCAGCCCGACGGCTGTGGAGAAAACGATGGCCACCGTCACTACGCCTCCTGACAGACCATACGTCACATTTCCGATGACGTCAATAACCATAAGGCCCATCCACGAAAGAAGTATGCCGAAAGCGCACCCGAAAAGACTCAGCATCAGCGATTCGATCAGGAACTGCAGCATGATGGTCTTCCGGCTGGCGCCGATCGCCTTGCGGATGCCGATCTCCTTCGTCCTCTCGGTGACGGAGACAAGCATGATATTCATGATGCCGATGCCTCCGACCAGAAGCGAGATCGCCGCAATGCCTCCCAGGAGAAGCGACAGCGTATGCATGACCGTATCCATGGAATCCGCGATCTGCGACATGTTGAACAGAGAATACGCGTCATCATCGCCGTCAAAACGGCTGTTCAGATATGCCTTCACTGAATCCTCGGCGGCGTCCGTATCATCGTTGTCCGCGGAAATCAGTAAAGAAGAAATCGTATAATCCGCGCCCTCAGTGATTCTCACCATGGAAGGATAGGGAATGTAGGCCGCGTACTGTCCTGTCAACGCACCCATCATGGCGCCGTTCTGGCTTTTTTCTTCGACACCGATGATCAGAAAATTCCGTCCGTTCAGACGGATCGTCTCTCCGGTGACATCGGTCCTTCCCATCACATCCGTCGCCAGATCTGAGTTAATGACAACGACACTGCTGTGATTGTCGATATCGGGATTCATCAGAAAACGTCCCGAATCCAGCTTTGTGTTCTGAATATCAGCATAGGAAGGCGTCGTACCGGTTACCATGATGTTCTTCGTTCCGTGTGCTCCGGTCGCTGTTGCCTGTGCGGTCACATCCGGTGCCGCCTCATGAACGGCATCCAGTGCCTCGATTTCTGAAAGATCCGCCATCCTGATCGGACGGCTGTGGTCATCCGTCACGGTCACCGTAAGCATGTTGGTGCCCAGTGAATTCACCGTGTCCGTGATCGTCCCGGAAGCGCCGTTCACCAGCGAGACAAGCACAACAAGCGCGAAAACGCCGATGATAATGCCGAGCATGGTCAGAAACGAACGCATCTTGTGAGAGGTGATTGACTTCCAGGCCATTTTTACCGACTGTCCTATCATGTCCTGTCCTCCCCGTTATTTTCCGCTGCCGCCGCGTTCTGCCCGGCCTTCCCGTCGCCGTACGGGTCAGACGACGCCGGTATCTGTCCCTGCTGCCCGTCACCGTTCGGGTCAGACGGCGCTGGTCTCTGTCCCTGCTGCCCGTCACTGTTCCGGTCAGACGACGCCGGTATCTGTCCCTGCTGCCCGTCGCCGTTCCGGTCAGACGGCGCCGGTGTCTGTCCCTGCTGCCCGTCGCCGTACGGATCGGAGGTTGATGCGTCCTCCACGTGTCCGTCCCTGATCCTGATGCTGCGCTCCGCCTGAGAAGCGACGCCCTCGTCATGCGTGATCAGAACGATGGTGTGACCTTCCGAGTGAAGCTCATGAAACAGTTCCATGATCTGCATGCTGGTGTGACTGTCCAGATTTCCCGTCGGCTCATCCGCCAGAAAAATGTCCGGCTTTGACGCCATGGCTCTGGCAATCGCCACTCTCTGCTGCTGTCCGCCGGACAGCTGATTCGGCCGGTGCTCTCTTCTGTTGTACAGGTCTACTTTTTCCAGGGCTTCCTTCACCCTCTCCTTACGCTCCCGCGCCGGCACTCTCTGGTAAATCAGGGGAAGCTCCACATTTTCTTCCGCGTTCAGATCACCGATCAGGTTAAAGCTCTGGAAAATAAAACCGATCTTCCGGTTTCTGATTTTTGCCAGCTCATCCTCCGTGTACTGCTCGATCGGCAGCCCGTCGAGAATGTAACTGCCCTCGTCCGCCACATCCAGGCATCCCATGATATTCATCAGCGTCGATTTTCCGCTGCCCGAAGGGCCGATGATGCTGACAAATTCGCCTTTTCTGATGTGCAGGCTCACGTGATCCAGCGCATAAAGCGTCTCATCGCCCATGCGGTAGATTTTTGAAACATTGTCAAAAATGATCATTGGCCTCTTATTCTCCGCTCTCTGCGTATACACCCGGTCCGAACAGGGCTGAGGTGTCCTCCGAGGATGTGTAATACACGGTGTCGCCCGCTTTGAGCCCTTCTGTGATCTCCGTCTTCTCGCCGTCGGAAAGTCCTGTCTTCACGGTAACCTTTCCGCCCAGGGTTCCGTCACTGCTTTCCGTTGTATAAACGAAATTGGTGTTTTCTTCCTGCTGCAGTGCCTCCATCGGGATCGTTACGACATCCTTTGCCTCGCCGACGCTGATCGTTGCCTGCGCCGTCATGCCGAATCTCATCTGGCCGCTGCCGTCCAGCTCGACCGTCACCTTATATTTGGCGCTGCCGCTGCCGTCCGACGCCGTTGCGGCGATCGACTTCACCCTGCCCTCGAAAGTCTGTCCTGTTACCGCGTCAAGTGTCACGTCCGCCTTCTGCCCCTCGGAAAGCTGCAGAATGTCCTGCTCGTCGATGTTGATTTCAACCTTTACCTTATCCGTTTTCTGCACGGTAAAAATCCTGCAGAGGTATGGCGTATACGTGACGGATACCGATCCGCTGCTTCCCGTGCCCGAGAGCCCGGAAGCGCCGTCCGCCGAAAGAATGCCGGAGGACAGACCGGAACCTGACAGAGCGCCGCTGCCCGTTCCGTCCAGCGCGGAATATCCGCTGCCGCTGCCATCCGCCGTACCGGATCCCGTGCCCTGCGCCTGCGCGATCAGCGCTGCCTTCTGCTCATCAGTCAGTCCTGAAAAATCTGCGGTGCTGTTCTTATCTGCACCGGACGTACCATTCTGCATCCCGTTCTGCCGGGCATCTGTTCCGCCGTTCTGCATGCCATTCTGTCCTGCATCCGTACCGGCGTTCTTATTTCCATCCTGTCCTGCATCCGCCCTGCCGTTCGAAGCGTCAGGTTCACCGGTGGGTGACGGTGTCGGACTGACGGGTGCCGGCGTCACGGTTTCTGCCGGTACATATACGGCAAAAACATCCAGTTCTTTTCCGTCGGTGCTTCTCTGATACTGGCAGACAGCACCTGCAAAGGCCGGATACTGCGACTGATCCTCCGGGAATACATACCCGTCAGACGCATGGAGAATCAGAACGGCCGTGTTGAATTTATCTGCTTCAAAGGTTCCGCTGACAGGAGACATCGTGCCGAGATCAAACCAGCTGATGGTTCCTGTATAATGGCAGGCATCCGCAAACGGCGTGCCGCTGATATCCGCAAACATCTCTCCTGATGTTTCCGGTGTTCCTCCGGCCGCAGGCGCCTTCATCCTCTGTGAGAGAATGCTCAGCTCCTCCGCACCGATCACTGTGCTGGAATCCGCGGTCAGAACGCCTGCCGGTGCTTCCCGGACATCGGCCGGTGAAACATTTCCTGCCGGTGAAACGCTTCCCGCCGGTGAAACGCTTCCCGCCGGTGAAACGGAGACAATCGCCGATGAAGCAATGCCCGTCGATCCGTACAGGTTCTCAATCGCCGCAGAGGCATCTGATGACGTTCCCGACACTGAGGCAGATCCCGACGTCCTTGACGTCTCTCCGCCTTCCTGAATATCAGCCTCACCGATGATGCCATCAACAGGAGAAGTAACGGTAGGGTCCGCCTTCAGCTGATTCAGCTGATCCCGTGCCTCTGTGAGATCATTTTTCTCATTGTTCAGCTGCTCTTTCTCCAGATCTGTCAGTTTGTCTGCATCGCTGCTCTTGCGTTTTTCGTCCGCCTTCAGTTCATCATCGATAGATTTCATGCTCTTCTCGATGCTGACGAGGGCATCCGTAACTGATTCCGTATTGAACGTGACAAGCTTCTGCCCCGCTTTTACTTCATCTCCCGCCTCGACATACACCTTCTCGGCTTCGATGCCGACAGGCGCCGTCACATCGTCAGAATCGGCGGCGGTGATTTTGCCGCTGCCGGACACCGTCTGCTCAATCGTTCCTGTCTCAGCCTTCACACTCTTCACGTTCAGCGCCTGCACCTGCTTCATCGCCTGCTTTGCGCCGGAAATGCCCATGGCCACCAGACCGACCACGACAACCAGAACAATCACAAGAATGATCAGCCCGATGCTTCTTTTCTTCTTCTTTCTTTCCATCCGATTCTCCATTCAGTCCCAGATACTCCCGCTCAGATTTCTGATGATTTTATTACTTTATGGCTTTTATGGCTTTTTCACTTTATGGCTTTCACTTTTCTTTTACATCGGGATGCTGACAACGAACGCCTTCATTCCGTCTCTGTACGGTTGCTGTAGCGCCACGTGCCATCCGTGCATCTCCACGATCATCCTGACGATGGACAGCCCGAGTCCGCTGCCCGGACCCTTCCGGGCCGGATCGCTTTTGACAAAAGGTTCAAAGACCGGCACATCCTCCGGCAGCATGGCGCCGCTGTCCATCACGGCGACTGTTTCTTCGCCCGCCTTGCGCTGTGCCGTCAGGATGATTTCTGTCCCCCGCGGATTGTGACGCATCGCGTTCACCAGAAGATTTGAAAAAGCGCGCGTCACCTGTCCTCTGTCCGCGTACACGATGACCGGCTCATCGGGCATTTCCACTTCAAAAATCATGCCCGCATCTTCCATATCCGTATAGATCTCCGCCGCCACGCGCAGCAGCAGCTCATGCAGATCAAACTTTTCCTTATTCAGACGGAAGCCTTCACTGCCCAGCTTCGAATATTCAAAAAGCTCCGTGATCATCTCGTTCATGCGCGAGGTTTTTGACACGATCGCCTGCAGATATTCCCGCTGTTTCTCCTGCGGCACCATGCCGTCAGACAGCGCCTTTGCGTAGCCGGCGACCGTTGTCATCGGCGTTCTTAAATCGTGTGCCATATCCGTGATCAGAAGATTTTTCTGACGCTCTGCGGCCGCATGTTCCTCTTCCCGTTTCCGCGTCATTTCCTGAATTTTCCTGCCGACCATGCGGACATAGATCAGAATGCCGGCGACGATCGGTGCCAGATGAAGTAGCAGAACCACTGCCACAAGTCCTGCGGCTGTCGACCGGGAGATCGTCTTTCTGACAAATTCATCTCCCCTGCCCGAAGCAACGGCCCACAGGAAACGAGGAAGTCCCCAGATCCCTCCTGCCGTACTGCCGGTCCCGCTGTTACGCTGAAACTCCTCTTTCAGCATCGGAATCATCATTCTGCCGGAAAGCTGCGAGATGACAAGTTCAGCAGCGACAACACAGCACATCACAATCAGGAATCTGATTACCAGAAAGCTGTACAGCCGGCTTTCCTCCTGTTTATCCATGTGTCATCTCATCCTTCCTCATTCTGCTCCGCCTCCGGACGGCATCCATCCATGGAAAAGTCTCCTGTGTCCGCTCATGACGGTTTCGCCTCCGGACGGCATCCATCCATGGAAAAGTTTCCTGCGCCCGCTCATGACGGTTCCGCCTCCGGACGGCATCCATCCATGGAAAAGTCTCCTGTGTCCGCTCATGACTGTTTCGCTTCCAGCCGGTAGCCGAGTCCGCGTATGGTTCTGATATAGGCGTTGGGATTTTCCGGAGACAGTTTCTCGCGAAGTTTGCTGATGCATACCATCACACTGTTGTCTGAAACGCCTTCCGTATATCCCCAGCCGGCTTCCCCGATCTGATTTTTCGTGAAGACACGGCCGGGATTTTCCATAAACATTGTCATGATTTTGTATTCAGCGGCTGAAAGTTCGATCCGCCTGTTTCCCTGAAGAAGCACACAGCTGTTCTGATCCAGTGTCAGATCCCCGCAGACCAGTTTCGGTGCACTGCCGGCGGCCGTCGTGCCGCCCAGAGCGGTAAATCTGCGAATATTCGAATTTACCCGTGCTACTGCTTCCAGAGGATTGAACGGCTTCACGATATAATCATCCGCACCGAGGTTCAGGCCGAGAATTTTGTCCGTTTCCTGCCCCCTTGCCGAAAGAATAATCACCGGCATATTGCTGAATTTTCTGAGTTCCTGCAGCACATGAAAGCCATCCGTTTCCGGCATCATGATATCCAGCATCAGGAGATCCACCCGCTCACTGCGGATGATCTCAAGTGCCTTTTTCCCGTCCCCGGCTTCCAGTACTTCATATCCGGCATTCGTCAGATACAGTTCCAGAAGATTCCTGATTTCCTCTTCATCATCTGCCACAAGAATTCTGAACATCATTATTCTCCGCTGTTGTCCTGACTGCCGGTGGTGTCAGTTCCCGTGCTGTCCGTTCCGGTGCTGTTATGACCATCGTCATGGTATCCACCGTTATTATCGCTGTTCTCATAACCGTTATTGCTGTAGCCGTCGTTGTTATAGCTGTTGCTGCCGTAACCGCCGTTGTTATAGCCGCTGTTGTTATAGCCGTTGCTGCCGTAACCGCCGTTGTTAAATCCGTTGCCGCCGTTGTTAAAACCGCTGCCGCCGTAACCGGTGTTGTTGCCGTAGCTGCCGTTGTTGTAGCCGCCGTTATTGTAGCCGTTGCCGCTGTAGCCGCTGTTGTTAAAG
>Ga0256406_1007472_pt1 | contig 10360 bp, 5 predicted proteins | sample RumenRJG_03DNA_FD_185986 | JGI IMG/M metagenome (GOLD analysis project Ga0256406, IMG submission 185986) | Bovine rumen microbial communities from Lethbridge, Alberta, Canada - RJG_03 | ecosystem: Host-associated > Mammals > Digestive system > Stomach > Rumen | place: Canada: Alberta | collected...
GACTGTGATACGCTCAGCTGTCAGCGCTGCTTCTTTAACAGCTATCCTTTCACAAAGCTACCTGTTTTCAGCACTATTCCGCCATCCGACACCACCAAGATCTCTTCTTGCGACGAGTAAATCTTTACCTCGATGGTACCTTTCATGTCCACGAAGTCCCAGCGAAGTTAAGCCAGCCTAAGGATTATTTTCCTGCCAGATGCTTCTCCCATGCCCATGCGGCAGCGAGAGTGTCTTTGATGGGACGTTCCGCTTTCCAGCCAAGCTCCTGATTGGCGAGAGACGGATCGGCCCATATCGCCGTTACATCACCTGCCCTGCGAGGCGCGAACTTATAGTTGTACTTGAACGATTTGCTATAGCGCTCATAAATTTGCTTTAAATCAAAATTTTATTAAAACGTTTCATATTTCCGGAATCTTAGCTATATTTGGATGCCGGTCTCAGTCCCACGGCACTAACCTAATGACAATACGCCGCTACATAACTCCTATCTTCGCATTGACGCTGCTTCCTGCCTTGAGCGAGCGCATCCTTGCACAAGAGATAAGGCCCGACTTCTCCGTCGGGATATTAACTATGTTGGAAATCCTTGGTATAAAGGAATTCCTTTTGACGGTGGGGCTTTAAACTCTATGGTTGCAATGGGACACGAAACATTTCACGCTTTTGACCATAGTAATTACGTGTTTAATTCAGCTAATGCAGGATATAGTAAAGATATTGTAGAACCCCGAGCTGTGAGTTTTGGGAATTATTTAAGACAAGCCTATTCATTGTCTCCATTACGGGAACAATATGGTAATATCAAAGGGAATTTTCATCAGTTTACAGGAAATGAAGAAATATCTAACTTTACAACCCTTGGAAATAATTCGGATAAAACAAGCTATGGGTTCAGTTATACAAAAACTACAACAATAGTTGAAAGTTATAAGACTTTCTTAGGTATAAAAACGCCCGACAAAACAAGAACAGAAACAGCAACTTACTACATGACAGTCTCCAGAGATAAAAACAACAACGTATCTTTTCAAACGTTTAGCAATGAAGAGGCATATAAAAAAGCAACTTCTAATTGGTAGGTAGGTTATGGATAATCGTAAAATAAATAAAGTCTTTGGAATTGTAGCAATATGTATAAGTGCATTATTATTGTTCAAGTCTTTCTTTGAGTTTCGCAGGTAGCTAAAAAGGGGGCAAGTCCAAACCCGTGTGTTAAAGGATGAATGAGATCACCTTGGGACAAACGGTTCTCCGTGCGGCTTTCGGAGGCGATTGCCTGAAGTTTGACGGGAGGAAAAGCCAGGAAATACGTGAGAGGAAAATGAGTAGGATTTCAGACACCGGCACTCTGCGACCAATGCATGGGACACAGTCCGGATGCTTTTGCAGCGCAAACGTATCTTCTCCGGCACCTGTCAAGGCGGTTTGTTCGGTTCAGTCCGGATGCTTTTGCAGCGCAAACATACAATTATGTGATGGAAGGATTTGTCCGTGCAATTAGCGGGCGCTGCACTATTCATTTCAGTGGCACGTAATGAGTTTATGCCCGCCGAGGGGCGTTTTTAGAAGCGTGGCTGGGCAGGCTGTTATGTTGTGCAGTGACTTCTGATGCGAACATGCGTGCCCGCCAATTGCAAACGTAGGAACAGAATCGGCTCTGGACGACGGGATTGTTTGACAAACATAGGAACCGAAACAAGTTCAGGCTGAGTTGGTGGGTCATTCGGGATTACGGGGAGTATAGTTCATGATGACCGGGTTCGGGATGAAGGCGTTAGTCGTAAGGGATGACGTGGTGGGTCATTCGGGATTATGGGGAGTATAGTTCATGATGACCCGGTTCGGGATGAAGGCGTTAGTCGTACGGGATGACGTGGTGGGTCATTCGGGATGACAGGGAATATAGTTCATGATGACCGGGTTCGGGATGAAGGCGTTAGTCGTACGGGATGACGTGGTGGGTCATTCGAGATTACGGGGAGTATAGTTCATGATGACCGGGTTCGGGATGAAGGCGTTAGTCGTACGGGATGAGGTGGTGGGTCATTCGGGATGACAGGGAATATAGTTCATGATGACCGGGTTCGGGATGAAGGCGTTAGTCGTACGGGATGAGCGTAGTGGAATTTCGCAAAGTGCTGTCGGAACATGTCCTTCCGAAGGCTCTGCAAAGGGGTGTCGGTCGACAACGTGGCTCTAGGGAGGCCTCGATGTCTAGACATGCCCTTCCCTGAGCGCTTCCGTGCAGCCTGCCTCGACAGCGTTTTGCGAGACGTTTCTCCCGGAGGGTTTGAATATACGTATGCAATTCTTTATTGCCTCAGCATGGTTGTATGAAACCTTGAAGATAGATTTCGTGAAACATGGAAGATAAGTTGTGCTTATTCACAATCGTAGGCGACGGTGACATCCATTTTAAGTGCCTAGAACACATATCCCCGTAGCCAACCCCCGTTCTGGAAACCGGGTGGGCGACGCAGACCATCATAGCAAGCCAGTCAGTGGCATTATGCCGTTCCCGATGAATTTAATTCTCTCGTACTTCTGGGCGAGGACATGGATGAATCCTTTGCGACCACAGCGACCACAGCGGCCACAGCCTCACAGGCAGCCCTGCATTTATGATTCTCTACACATCATCCAGCACGAACTACCTCGTGATACTGAACTGGATTCCGGATCGAGTCCGGATGCTTTTGCCGTGAGAACATACAATTATGAGTTGGGAGGATTTGTCCGTGCGAATAGCGGGCAGGGCACTATTCATCGCAGCGGCACGTAATGAGGCTATGCCCGCCCAGGGGTGCTTTTAGAAGTGGGGCTGGGCATGCCGTTATGTTGTGTAGAGTTTTCTGATGCAAGTATGCCTGCCCGCCAATTGCAAAATGTGGGGACAGAATCGGCTCCGGACGACGGGCGGAAAGGTAATGAATTCTGAAATAAGTTCAGGATTACGTGGAGGGTCATTCCGGATAACGGGGATAGTTGTGCTGGATGGCTGGTGGAACGTTCCGGATAACGGGGATAGTTGTGCTGGATTACTTGGCGGGTTATTCCGGATTGCGGGGACTATAGTTGATGATGACGTGGCATATTCTTAAGCACAGTGCATATCTGCAAACTCACGGCCGGGCCGGTCCTTGTATGGTCAAATGGCTCTTGAGTGCTTCCGCAGGCAAACCGGCTCCGCAACTTGCGGCGAAATCTTTTGGAAAATCATAGCATTTCTGGCTCTTGAGTGTTTCCGCAGGCAAGCCGGCTCCGCAACTTGCGGCGAAATCTTTTGGGAAATCGTAGCATTTCTGGTTCGTGAGTGTTTCCGCAGGCAAACCGTCACAGCAACTAGTTGATTACCATGCTTATTTCTATTTTCATGAACTTATAGTATTGCACAATGCGATAAAGGACGGCAGGCTGGAGTACGTCAGGATATTCCTATTTTCGTGAACTGAAAGTATTGTGCAGCACCACTATGGGTTTACGAAATCGGCTACTCCTGGATCTCTACAAGGATAAAGCAAGTGTTTTCACTCTGCAAGGGATACCATGGCCTATGGGCAGGGGCTTAATATATGCAGGTGAATCCTGTTGGACTAACGAACTGGGAATTCCTCCCAAGATCCGAAAGGTCTCGATCTGTCTTTCCTCGGAGCCTCTTCCAGTTTTCCATCGTCGAATTTTACATGCCTTACGATTCTTCCGCCTGCCTCATGAATCCAAGTCTCGAATCCTTTCTCCTTTTCATGGATGCGAAATATCCTGGAGCCTTGCGGCAGGTGATTGTAGACAGTGTTACTCCCTGAAAAGCGGCCATAGCAGAGAGCTATGCCCTTGTACGTTGCGATGAAATCGTTGTCATGGTCATGGCCGACAGACGTCCCGATAACGCTTTTTGTTTCGCGCATCGCTGCAAACATGCCTGAATTCAGGCCTCCGCATGCGATGTTCTCACCACGGATTCCTATGCTTTGCGAAGAGGAAGCTATGCCCTGGCGCGGATTATCTCTTACAGACCAAGCATCGATATATTCGCAAAGCGGGATGTGGAAAAATGCTATCGATGGAGCGACGGTTCCGTCTGTCCCGGTCCTTTCAAGACAACATTGGCGAAGCCAGTTAACCTGTTCCCACGTGAACCATCCGTATGTTTCCATGCCAAGTGCGGTGGAATAGTCGTGAGAGTCCATGAAGAAAAGGTAGAAGGAGGCCACTCCATCAGATGAAAGCACTGGCACTTGGATGTCTGCAAGTTCTCCGGCTTCGTTAGGAATATTCAAAGAATATTTCCCGGAAAATATTATCGAAGACATTTCTGAACGAGAGAGATCTTGCTGGGCATCGTGGTTCCCGAATACGATGCACCAAGGGGTTTTCTTGTCGTCGAGGAATTTCACTAGCCTGGTCCATTCTGGAGCTGCAGGCTTTACTGTCACTACGTCCCCCGTTATGACGAGTAGGTCCGGTTTTTCTGTTCGAATTACCTCATCCATGAATGAATATACTGCAGTGACTTCTCCTTGGTTAAATGTGCGAAGATGTAAATCTGTAAACTGTGCGATTTTAAAAGAGCGGTCCGAGCGGAACTTGAGGGTCGGCTCTTCAGCAGCCATGGTTGAGCTGATAGCTGCTAGAAGCACTATTAATATGCTGAATCTCATATTCATCATCTATCTAGGTCGGAATTCATGAGTGGTCTGAACTCTTCGCCATCAATGCTGCATCTAATAGTCAGATCCTGAACTTTCGTGTCTTCGTAAAATTCGACTTTCATCGGGTGCTTTCCTTTGGACAGGCTGATTTTCCCGAAAGCAGGTTCCCTTGAATGGGCTGAAGCATTGCAGACTACCAGTTCCCCGTCGATATATAAATTTGCTCCATCATCGGACTTCATTTCGAATGCGTAAGTGGCATCTTCCTTGACGATAAGATTAGAGGAAAACAAGATTGCGAAATGATCTTCATTCGCAAGACCAAGTTCATCGAGTGAGAAATTCTCCACATGCCCAGCTGCATCAGGCTTTCCGAACTTCGTGAAATCGGGTAGCTGACGTTCGCTAATATTTGTGTATAGTTTGAACGACACTGGCGGATCCGTGCAAGCCGGGCTCAGGTAGTTTACTGCCACGTCACTGTAGCAGCCCTTACGGAATGCAATGGACTTTATGCAAGTTGGTGCCTTAATGCTGAATGGCATGGCATATTTGGTCGAATTCGTGTCAGGATTGCTACCATCCAAAGTGTAGTATATTTCTGCACCTTCGGCATCATCTGCAATGCTGATCGTGCCCTTGGAGCTTCCAGAGAATGGCCGCACTAGCGGAATCGGCACATAGACATTGCCGTCGGCAGGCTCGAACGCTTCTTCAAGAAATTTCCCATGGCATTCCCATGGCAGCTTGACTCCGAGAAGACCTGCGGCAGTAGCCCCAACATCATAAATCATGTTCGTCCTCTTCATGACCTTCCCCTTGGTGGTCCTGCCGCCGAAGACTATGACAGGTATCTCGTACTCTTCGATCGTGTCACCGCCATGACCAAAGCCGAGACCGCCATGGTCAGCAGTAATCAGAATCACTGTATTCTTCATCCAGCCTCTCTTCTCAAGTTCGCTAACCAGAATGCCTGTTAGGGAATCCATCTGGGACACCGTGCTGAGGTATTGGTCAGATTCATGTCCGAAGGTGTGTCCAGCATGATCGGTGATGTCCATGGACACGAACATCATTTCCGGACGATCGGAAAGGTATGTGGAAATGGCTTTTCTCATTACGTCCATCTTCTCGTGCAGGTCTGGATCTTTGCTAAAAACGCAGCATGAATCGAACACTTCCGTATCGTACATCCGAGTCTCTCCAGCCCATTCGATGAAAGCATACTGTCTATAATTTGGCTTTTGTTCACGTATCAGATCGAAAATCGTAGGGAAAAGTCCGATTCTGTTCCAGAGCGCAGGCATCAAATTCTGTGCGTCATCTTTTTTCCATGAATTATTCAGCACGCCGTGCATTTCTATCGGCGCGGCACTTACCATCGACATCCAGTTCTGGCTGCTAGTCGTTTCTCTGACGCAGCGCGTGTGAAGCGAGACGGCTCCGTTTTCAATCATCCGATTGAAATTGGGCGTTTTTGCCCTTTGAATGTCTCTTGCGCTCATTGAGTCAAAGCCCAGTATGATTACGTGGCTGACTGTCTGAACCTGTTTCCTGCAGCCGGCTGCGATGGTCGCAATAAAAACAATAATAGCGATGCTCTTCAAAATTTTTTTCAAACTTGTCGTCATTTCCTCAGTTTTATTTTCCTACCTTCAGAGTAAATATTCTCAAATACAGCTTTGTGAACATCCTCAATCCAGAAAACTTTGCGTGAATCTTTCTCCTCAAAGCTGAAATAGAGACCTTTGATATGGATTCGATTCACATGGCGGATCATCATGCCGCTGAAAGGCAGGCAATGGTCTCTGTTCGACCCGAACAACCATGGGTCAGGGTACTTCTCCACTGCTTCTGGGATATCTCGCAATGCTTCCTCCATGGTCTTCCCGCCTAAGGTGTTTATGCGGATGTTGTCTAGCACGATGTCTTCGATCGGATGACCGGGAGTCCCGGCTATTATGCAATTGAAAGATGGGTCGCCTTCCGAAGAGATTACATCACTGATGTTCACTCGTCTGATTTTCCCGACTGCCGTCCCTTCGGGACTCCTCATGCGCTCTCCGAGACGGATAAAAATAGGCGAGTCTGAACAATGCCTCATCACTAGATTGGTGGCGATGATGTCTTCTACGATTCCGCCATCAACGGATTCTATAAGCAGGCCGCCTGAGTATTCGAAAGTGCAGCCGGTAATACTGACATTCTTGAATCCGCCGCTGGATTCCGTGCCTAGTTTTATCCTGCCCTTGTGCTGCGTCTTGTCGGAACTTCTTCCCATCTGGAGGTAGATCGAGGTCGGCATTTTATATGTGGCATCCAGGAGACTGCCAACATCGTACCCTGAGATATTGCATCCGATAATGGTAACATCTTGAGTGTCAACGAATCGCCCCAATGCGTACGAAGCTTTCAGAACGATGGCGTCATCTTGTGGAGAATTGACGCTGCATCCGATAATCTTTACATTTCTGCAGCAGTCTATGTCTATTCCATCCCGATTGGTATCAATTGTGATTCCGGAAACATTTATCCCGTCGGTGCCCGTGAAAAGAATCGCAAAATGGCCGCCCTTGAAAATCGTTACGTTCTCTATTGTAACGTTCCGGCAGTCTTTAAAAGCTATGGCCTTGTTCGCAAGCCCGTCAAGCAGAGCTTCTGTGGAATATCCATTCCCTAGATTACTCCCGTCAATTGTCCCGAATCCGCTTATCCTTACATCTTCGAGTCCGATACCCCAGATCAGCGAGTTCTGCCAGTGGCTATGGCCGAAATCTTGGTATTGCGGCTCAGGACCAGCTTCTGGAAGGTCATAGCGGTATTCGTCCGTGACCTTGGCCGCAACAAGTCTTGCTCCAGTCTCAAGATGCAGATTAACGTGGTCTTTCATACGGATGGAATAGGACAGATATGTTCCTGAGGGAATGATGACGGTTCCTCCTCCATCGTCGGCGACCTTCTGTATGGCAGCATTGATGGCTCGTGAGTCTATATTAGCGCCATCCCCTTTTGCACCGAAATCTTTAACGTTCACTGCACCGAAGCAATTCAGCATTCCAGAGATGAGTAATGCGATTCCGGCCGCTATTCTCCGTGAGTTATTCTTGGCTGTAGGCATTATTGGTCTGTTGTTCTAGGAGCGGTATCTGATAATAGTATTTCGAATAAGGATATTTTATCGGCTGGAATTTTGACGGGTCTCGGTTGCCGATAGGAATGTCTTTGTGCAATGCTATCAGCCAGTAGATTCTGTCTGCGTTTTCTCCTGCGAGTTCTTTGATTCTTTCGTTTTCAATATCTTTTTCAGTTAGAATAGATGAGTTTATGTCAGGGAGTCCTGCTCTTTTTCTGACTACATTGAGGTCGGCAGCTGCTAATTCCTTATCGTTATTCAGCCAGTTTATCTCGGAGCGCATTATGTACAGATCAGCAAGCCTGATCATCGGGCGATTCGCACGCCTCTGAGCTGCATCTTCCATGTTGCTTCCCCTGAAATATTTGTAGAGGAACACTAGAGGGACTTTCACTCCGGAATATTCAGAAACCCTCTTGTACAGCTGCGTGTAGCGCTTGTCGGAGCGAGCCTCTTCCGTTTCCTGATAATTCTGGTCCATCCAGCCGATTTGCTGAAGAGCATAGTAGGACATGGCGAATGCAATATATCCGGAGGCTTTCCCTACCCTGGTGTTGTAGGCATAATAATTCATTATGCCGGGATTCCTGTCGTAGTGGTTGCTGGCCAGATCCCAGCACATTTCCCAAATTACCTCTTTGCTGAAACCTTCCCCGGATGTCTTGTTCCATGCTTCGTATGGTTCATTGTTCAGGTCGTATAAAGATGTCTGCGATATTACATCGTCGAGATAAGTCTTTGTTTCTGAAAAACGACCCATGTAGAACAACACTCTGGCGAGCATGGCCTCTGCCGCATATTTATTTACCCTCATTCTCTGTCCATTGTCGCTGTTCGCATAGGTTTCCGGAAGACATTCCGACGCATTTTTCAAATCGCTGACGATTGCGTCATAAACCTCTCCCACGGTGGCAAGCTGGGGGTTTTGCAATTCTTCGGCGGAGTTTACGTAATGGAGGCGGAGGACGAAGTGCCTGGTGTCATTCTTGCCCTCGCTATCATAAGGTGGAGCCCAGGTCCTTGCCAGATACCAATATGCCACTGCGCGCATGAAGAGCAGTTCGCCTTTATAGCGCTTAACCAGTTTCCTGTCTGAATCATCCATATTCGGAAACACATCTTTGCCTGCATCCTCGGCATTCTGTATGAAGTCAATCGCCGCATTCGTTTCGGTGATGATGTCGTAAAGGAAGTGGAATGCGCCTTCCAATTCCTTGGATCCCTGAAGTACAAGCGTCTCCCAAGACCTATCATTATAGGCATAGTAATAGCTGTCTCCGGTCATGCCGTTCAGGTACATGGAGATGTCTGATTCTCCGAACCCACGAAGGGGCAGCATTCCTAGCGGATTTGTCCAGGCCTTCCCGCTCATGAACAGGTATGGGCTTCTTACAGCGAGTTCAAGCTCGGACACGTTTTGCCAAGGGGCTTGATTCGGCCTGTCCAGCTCGAAAAATGAATCTTGCTCGCACGATGTCGAGAGCACAAGTATTAAAGTCAATATTATTGAATATATTTTTTTCATGTCAGGTAATGATTAAAAATTAAGATTGATTCCGAAGGTGTATATTCTCGATGAAGGCATGGCAGTGAAACTCTCCAATGCTGAACCGGTTGATTGCTCGATGGCAATTTCACTGTCATATCCGGAGAACGGCGTCAAAGTGAACAGATTCGATGCCGAGAGGTAGAGACGGACTCTCTGAAGCCCATACCTTTCAGTCAGGCTGGAAGGAAGAGTATAACCCAGGCTTAGGTTCCTGAGTTTCAGAAAATCTGCTTTCTCGAGAAAACGTGTCGAAGGAGTCTTGTTCTCGCTGCCGTATGGTACAGCGGTGGATGTTTGATTCCCATCGTTGTCATAATAGTACACGCACGCAGCATTTATTTGAGGAATGTCTGTTTTATCTCCCGGCTCTTTCCAACTGTCAGAGAGAAGTTTCTTGTTCATCACCAGCATGCAGGCGTTCGGAGTCATAGCGCTCTGAATAACACGGCTGTAAATATAGTGTCCTGTGGCGAAAGAAAATAGAGCATACAGGTCAAAGCCCTTAAAATTCAATGTGGTGTTGAAACCTCCGACCAACTTCGGAAGAGCTGATTTGCCATCCAGAATCATTATATTCGTGGACATGTTCTCGGTAGTGGCCGGAATGATTTTCCCTGTGTGCCTAGTGCTTCCGTCTTCGGAAGTTTCGACTTCATAGATGAGAGGGATGCCTTTCTGGGAATCGACGCCTGCATATTCGGACATGTAGTACGTTCCGTAAGGAATTCCTGACTTGATGATGGTCCTGATGATATGGTCATCTTGTGATGCGTTGAGGATTCCTGTTCCTTTCCTGTCGGAATCAGGATCTAGGGAGGTGACCTTGTTCTTGTTGTATGAGAGATTGAATCCTAGGTTCCAGCTGAAATCCCTTTTGCTGACCAGATTCGCCATCGCTTCCAATTCTACGCCTTGATTGTACATGGCGCCTATATTTTCCCAGCAGATGTTTCCACCGTAGATTCCGGCAGATTCAGGTAAGCTAACGGCAAGCAGCATGTCTTTGACGTTTTGCCTGTAATA
>Ga0256406_1007473_pt1 | contig 10359 bp, 8 predicted proteins | sample RumenRJG_03DNA_FD_185986 | JGI IMG/M metagenome (GOLD analysis project Ga0256406, IMG submission 185986) | Bovine rumen microbial communities from Lethbridge, Alberta, Canada - RJG_03 | ecosystem: Host-associated > Mammals > Digestive system > Stomach > Rumen | place: Canada: Alberta | collected...
TGCCTCCTCCGGAAAGGTGCACTGATTGAGCCAGTCGGAGAGCAGCAGATCCATCCGAATGCCGCGCTCCTCGTACTGCGGCGCGTGCACATGCATGTCCGTGAACGCAGGAATGATAAGACTCCGGCCGTAATCCGTCACCGGAAGCGGGCGAAACTCCTCCGGCAGCCCATCCGGGGCATAAATTCCCCGGACCCTTCCATCCTCCACCGCGAGAATCGCGTTCTCCCTCACCGTGAGTGAATCCCTCGACTCCGAATACACAATATCCCCATGCAATAACTCGATTTTTGAATTCATTTTATTACCCATCTTTATCCCAGATCTATTTTGTCCATCACTGCGATGATTCGTTCAATGGCATTTTTCTTCAGATAATTAGGATTCAGTTTTCTTTTATTGTACTCAAGGTAAGTGCCGTGACTTTCCCTGACAAGCAGGGCGGTAAAAAAGCGCTCCCAGCTCAGGTATTGACTGCTTTCAATATAGTCCGCCGGATTTTTCAAAATTGTCCCCACCCTGTGATCTGAAAATAGTCCAGACTTCAGAATGAGCCATTCAAAGGATTCGGGGACATATAGTGACACCGTATGGTTCTCCCCGATCAACTTCATGATGCGATCCATCTGCGGGCCAAATGCGGCTCCATCTGCGACCAACAGAACATGCCCCTGACTCTGCTGTGCCAGCCGAAACATGTTTGATTTCCCCTGTGCAGACTCACATTTGGTTCCATTCCGGCCACATACCGAGCTGAAAAATTCATAACCCGAATTAGTATCCTCCGTAATCACCACATCAGGTCGCAGGGAACTAGTATATACGTCCTCTCCATATATCCGATAAAACTCATTGTAGGTCTGCTGCAGAGACCCGTACTTCCCCGCTGAATGAATACCATAGATTTCTTCTGTACTATACGCCAGATTATTCAGCCCTTCGCGCGTCACGATGACATAATAATTATCCGTATTTTGAATAGCCGCAGCAAAATCCCTGCTGGACACAAAAGCATTCCCTTCATCTATAAAGACAATACCGTCATGAATGGCACCCAGTTCACTCTCCCATAACGCTCCTTCGAGAACATAGCAGGTCTTGTCACACACCACCTCCACCGGACTTCCTGACGGATTGTTAATATGCTGCCGGATCATGTCAACCAGCGTCGTCTTCCCGGTTGCGCTGTCTCCACGGATCACGGTTATATTCCTCCTGACCGTGAAATCGAATCGTATTCTCTTCGCCCGCACTGAAATCTTGTGTATACCCTTCACAACCTTCTCCTAAACAAAATTTCCGGCTATCGAAACCAATTCCTTCATAGAGTGAACAATTTCATTCGTATTCAAAATCCGAATCGTAAACCTATCCTTGCCAAAGTCCATCAAATGCCTCAGATTGATGGTCCGGTCCTCCTGATCTGCAATTTTCAACAGCCACTTCGCGCAATTGTCGCCGCAGGTGGATGCATTGAAGATTTTATCCTTCTCAAATTTTACCAAAATCAGAGTTTTGACGCCGCCGGATAACTGAACAGGCGGTATTTTTCCCAGAACCGGACTGTCAATCACTCCACTGTCAAGAACCACAGACTGATCCACATCCCTGATCATCTCCCGAACCTCAGGGTTCGTGATCCACCCATCCTCATAGTCATATTGAAAATAAGCCGCGGTATTATACACTGCCTCTTCCATCGGGCCAAAATATATATTAAGCATTATCTACCCCTGTTTCCTCTTTTCCCGCCTGCCCAGCAGCCCAGAAATTGTCCCTAACGAGTTTAGCTTGTTTGGGACAATTCCCTACGCCGTCCTGTTCTGCAGCTCCTTCATCACCCGCAGAATCATGGTAGAGTACATGTCCTCGCCGATGGTCTCCTCCGTCGCAAAGGCATAGGAAACGTCAGCGGTGCAGGTCACTCTCCACGTCCCCACCGCGTGGATGTTCCCGATGGCTGTCCGGATCCGCTCCGCCATCTCCCGGATCTCACTCTTGTGCCGGTACTGCAGCAGCAGGAAGAACTGGCTGTCCGCGATCCGTCCGATCACGGCGTTATTCCCGCAGATCTTCTCGATGGTCTCTCCCACTCTCACCAGCAGCGCGTTGCCCGCATCCTCGCCATAAAGCCTGCGGAAGAGGTCATATTCGTGGAGAAAGACCTGGCAGATCGCAAAATTCGTGCCGCCCCTCCACAGTTCCTCGAGATAGCCGGACAGGCTTTCCATCACGCCGCGCGAGCTGAAGAGTCCGGTGATCGGATCGATCAGGGTGAGTCTCCGGTTCCTCGCCTGTTCCTCAGCATAATCCTCCGCGTCGCAGAAATATCCGATCAGGCCGACGATCGCGCCATCCCGGTAGATCGGCATCTTATATGCGACAATGTGGTGAAGCGTTCCGCGAATGATGCATTCGCCCATTGCGCCCCGGATGACCCTTCCCTGTTCCAGCACGTCTAGTTCGTCCCGCCGGAACGGTTCCGGTTCCACATGCCAGTGCATGTCCTCGTCAGTTTTGCCGAGGATCTCCCGAACAGAATCAAGACCGTAATAATCGAGAAAGCTCTGGCTCGCGCCGAGAAAGCGGCGCTCTTTGTCTTTCCAGAAGAACATGCCATGTGAATTCGCGATGAGGTTATTCCACAGCACCACAGGCGTCACATCATGCGCCGCATTCTCCCGGAGGAGATTACTCAGTACCTTCTCGTCAAGGCCGGTCTGAATCGTGATATACAGAAGCTGGGTAAAATCTGTCTTCGGAACCGGCAGAATCAGATGCAGCAGCCACTGATAATCCCCGCGGCCTGTTTTGCTGCGGAAATATCCGCTCAGCATGTCGGTCTTATTTTGCCGCATCCGTTCCCGGAGATCCGCGAGATTGCAGAAACGTTTGTACCGTGCCCGGTCAGGCGGGTACACAAAATCCCTGCTCCAGATATCGGCAACGGTCTGCATATCCGAGATTTTGCCCTGTTTGCCGATCGGCTGATCCGGCAGAGAGGATTTGAGACCCTCGACGGTGTTCTTCCGGAAATCATAGATGGCAATATCATTGCAGAAATAGTACAGATTCCGCAGATAATTCATCCGTCGCTGATCATCTTCCTCCGGTGCCATCTGCATATCCTGCATGCTGATCCGGTAGAGATAGCGGGTCTCCATCCTTGCAATGACACTGCCCCTAAGCTGCATCAGATGATCCCCGGATGGATACACAATGGAGTAGGATGGCGTTTTTCCCCGAAGATAACGATCCGCAAGCGTGCGGTGAAACGTGCCGACGACGCTGCCCGGGTTGCTGATCATATCCTCCCACGCATGGACGCTGTCCACGCCGTCCCGTTCCAGCACCTCCCGGAACGGGCGGTTCGCGAACAAAATCCGCATCGTCTTCCCATCGTCTTCCACGATCTCAAGCGGCTCATCCGTCAGGTAATCGATCCTCCCGAGCTGATCATAGTAATACCGCCACGAAATCGGTTCCAGCGAAACCGCCGCCTGCCCGCAGTGCCGGTCAATCTCCTTCTTCGGCATCGGATGGCCGAAATAATACCCCTGCATTTTCTCGCAGCCGATGCGCCGCAGATACTCATACTGTACTTTCGATTCCACGCCCTCCGCGAGCGTCTGTATCCCGATGGCCTTCGCCATCCTCACGACCGACTCGATGATCCGCTTCGACTTCTCGCTGGCGCTCGACAGGAAGCTCATATCAATTTTGATTACGTCAAAATCATAGTCCTTGAGCGTAGCAAGGGAAGAATATCCCGTCCCGAAGTCGTCCATCCAGACCTGATACCCATTCTGATGGAGTTTTTCGACCACGGCGCCGAACATCGCCGTGTCCTCCGCGAACGCGCTCTCCGTGATCTCGATGTTCAGGAGATCATGTGGTATCCCGCACTCCCGAACCTGGAATTCAAACCGCTCCAGGAAATCCGCCCTGGCAAAATCTTTCCTCGACAGGTTCAGCGAGATGGGCATCAGTGTCCCATCCTGCCGGATTCGCTCCCGGATATCCTCGCAGACCCACTGCAGCATCTGGAGATCAAGCTGATAGATCCGGCCATCCTGCTCCAGCACCGGAATGAACTGCGCCGGAGAAATAGAGCCGTTCACCGGGTCAATCCAGCGTGCAAGCGCCTCCGCGCCGCAGACTGCTCCGTTGATACCTCGCACAATCGGCTGGTAATACACCTGCAGCCAGCCCTTTTCCATCGCCTCTTCAAAATGAGAGGAGATATACTGCCGCATTGAACGCGAATCCTGATTGTTTGCCACAGTTCCCGCCTCTGTCATATCTCCGTCAGCACCTCCAGACTCGTCGGCACTCTTCTCTGCCTCGGCAGCCCCATTCTCTGCCTTGTCAGCACTCTTCTCTGCCGTGCCGCCATTCACTCCTGCTTCCGATCTGCCTGCGCCGTGAACTCTTTTTTGCCGGCGCGGAATAGAAATGTGAAGAACACCTCCCCATAGTGTTCGTCGTGCACAAGTCTGCTGATATCGATCACAGGAAACTCTGTTCCATCCCGTGTAACCAGCCGGTACCGCATGAATTCGTCAATCGGATAGTTGTTCGCCCGGGATTGAATAACCTGTGCCTTGAACTTATCCTGTACTATCTTTCTTGCCTGCTGCTGCACACTCACCTGATCCTCAGGATGAATCAGATTCACATAGTGCTCTCCTGTAAAATTGATCAGATCGACATAATCAGAACAGCCGAACAGGCTGACCGCATCCCGATTGGCAAAGAGAATTTTCATCTTTCCCCCTGCCTGGACGATCAGAAACGATCCCGGCACTCCCTGCGCGATTGTTTTGACACTAAACCCGAGCCGTTCCCGTTTGATGCCATGCATTCTGGGTTCATAGCAGCATGCGTGAAGGAACTGCGCGTTTCCTGTCTGATCTGTTTCTCCGCCTGCATAGAGAAGCCCTGTCGATTCAGCACTCCCGTGAGAACATCCTGATGTACCAGACGCTCCAGCCTTTTGTCCGCTTCGAGTGTATGGAGCAGAAAGTACATCAAAATCATCAATCCAAACCACAAGGCGGACGATCCGATGACAACATAGGAAAACTTCCGGACATGCCATCCTCCATGCGGCATGATGTTAATCCTCCACTTACACTGGCCCTTGAAAAAAGTATATCCAACAGGATCTGTAAGTGTTTCAGACTCCCCCACCGACGATTCAATCTGGACCATCTGTCCGCTGTCAGGCCGTATTGTGGTGTCGAGGTAGTAATCGTACCCCATGGAATTCATCGTGTTCAGCGTTTTGACATATACGTCCGGCGTTTTGATCAGCACCACACTATATCCCCAGAACTCCTCCTTGCCGCTGTCGCCGACGACAAATATGGCTTTCAGCGCCACGACACCCTCGCCGAGTCCTGCGAAATTCATCGGGCCATACAGCACCGCCTTCCGGTGCTTTCTCGCATGGTCCGCCGAACTCTGTATTCCCTCCTGCTCAGCCAGGCTTCTGAACCTGTCCGTGGAAATGTCCTCCGGATAAGCATACTCCATTCTGCCGTCCCTGATCAGTCCCAATCTCCCGACGCTGTTTCTCCTCATCGCCCGCGCGGTAGGTTCAAAATTTTCCACAATGCCGTGCTTCTCCCAGACCATCTCCCGCAGAGACTCCGCAGCCTGGATTCCGTAATCCAGATCATTCTGCAGCTCCTCTCCATACGCTCTTGTGATATTTGATGCCCGCTCGCGTGACCGGGCAATATCATTTTCGCTGGTACCTTTTACATTCCAGACGAACGCTGCCAATAATGCTATCCCAAAAATCAGTAAAACCCAGTTGTGCTTTCGGTTCAATCTCATTGCGGATATCCATTTCCGGCTCGCCCTGCTCCGGACAATTGCAGAATCATCGCAAGGCGACCCAATGCTTCATAAAGCTGAAGCAAAATATGCCTCTATTATACTGTAAAAACACGCAGCCTTCTATCTCGTGTCTTTCTTGGCCAGCCCCTCCTGAATTCCTGCAAAAACCTTGCCCCGGCCTTCGATCCCGATAATATGCGGTCCTCCCGGAGTCATGATTTACAATCAAGCTTGCATCCCGGCTTCTATCTCGTCGCCATCAAAAAAACCTCCTCCGTCCGCAGACGAAAGAGGTTCCATTGCCGTACAAATCCGGCGCCTTTATTTCTTGTATGTATCTTACGCCTCGCCAAAGAACAGCTTCAGGTCGTCGTCCACTGTTCCGATTCCGGCGATGCCGAACTGCTCCACCAGGAGCTTCGTCACATTCGGGGAAAGGAATGCCGGCAGGGTCGGTCCGAGGTGAATGTTCTTCACGCCGAGGGAAAGCAGCGCCAGCAGCACGATGACCGCCTTCTGCTCGTACCACGCGATGTTGAAGACAAGCGGAAGATCGTTGATATCGTCGAGACCGAAGATCTCCTTCAGCTTCAGGGCGATCAGCGCAAGAGAGTAGGAATCGTTGCACTGTCCCGCATCCAGCACTCTCGGAATGCCGTTGATATCGCCGAGATTCAGCTTATTGTACTTGTACTTCGCGCAGCCTGCCGTCAGAATCACCACATCCTTCGGGAGCTTCTCCGCGAACTCGCGGTAATACTCTCTCGATCTCTGCCGCCCGTCGCAGCCGGCCATGACGACAAACTTGCGGATGGCGCCGGACTTCACGGCCTCCACGACCTGATCCGCCAGCGCGAATACCTGCTCGTGCGCAAAACCGCCGGTGATCGTTCCCGTCTCAATCTCTGTCGGCGCCGGGCAGGATTTTGCCTGCTCGATGATCGCGGAGAAATCCTTCTTCTCGCCGTATCCGCCGTCGATGTGCCTGCATCCGGGCACGCCCACGGCACCGGTGGTCCAGAGCCGGTCCTTGTAGCTGTCTGCCGGAGGAACGACACAGTTCGTGGTCATCAGGATCGGTCCGTTGAACTTCTCGAACTCCTCCTTCTGCTTCCACCATGCGTTGCCGTAGTTTCCGGCAAAGTGCGGATACTTCTTGAACGCCGGATAATAGTGGGCCGGGAGCATCTCGGAGTGCGTGTAGACATCCACGCCAGTGCCCGCCGTCTGCTCCAGCAGCATCTCGAGATCGCGCAGATCATGTCCCGAAATCAGAATGCCCGGGTTCTTCCGCACGCCGATATCGACCTTCGTGATCTCCGGATTGCCGTACGCTCCGGTGTTGGCCTCGTCAAGCAGCGCCATGCCCTTCACACCGTAGCTTCCTGTCTCCAGCGTCAGCGCAGTCAGATCCTCCGCGGTCAGTGAATCGTCCAGCGTCTTCGCGAACGCGCTCTGCAGGAACGCGTCGACCTCCTCGCTGTCCTTTCCGAGCACATTGGCGTGCTTCGAATAGGCTGCAAGACCCTTGAGGCCGTACGTGATCAGCTCGCGGAGCGAACGGATGTCCTCATCCTTTGTCCGGAGCACGCCCACGGTCGCCGCTTTGGCGTCAAAATCCGCATCGTCCCCGTTCCACAGTGCCGCCTCCGGCAGCGATGCGCGATCCGCCTCGTTCACCTCACCGAGCAGCTCCTGCTTCACCGCCAGCGTCTTCTTCACGGCTGACAGAATCGCCTCGCGGTCAAAATTCGCGTTCGTGATCGTGATGAACAGATTGGTGGTCACCAGATGATTCACATCCTTCGAAACAGCCTTTCCCTCTTCCCGCAGCTTCGTCGTGACGGCAGACAGCCCTCTCGTCACATAGAGCAGCAGATCCTGCATCGCGGCCACCTCCGGCTTCTTCCCGCAGACACCGGAAATTGTGCAGCCTCGGCACCCGGCCGTCTCCTGACACTGATAACAGAACATCTTGTTTTCCATCGCGTTTCTCCTTTTTTTTTTGTAATTATCTATGATCTGCCCGGATGGCTCTTCATCCGTGGCGGTTACACTATGCTCAGTCTGCCCGGATGCCCTTGCATCCGCGGCGGTTTCTCCGTCTTAATCCAGCGTCAGCAGCAGCGCCATCTTAAACTTCTGATCCGCGCGCACAGCATGCCGCCCGCCCTTTGCAAAGTGAAAATTCTCGCCGGCCTTGATCCGGTGCTCCTCTCCCTCATACACAATCACGCCCTCGCCATCCAGCGCAAAAATCAGCGCCTCGCCCGGCGCGGCGTGCTCAGCAAGTCCGGTTCCCTCATCGAACGCCATCACCACGAACTTCATGGCATCGCTGTTGACGAGGTCCATGTTGACGATTCTCCCCTCCTGATACGGAACAAGCTCCGCCAGGCGGAACACCTCTCCTGCCTTGATTCTCTTGTTCATCTTATCCTCCTTCTTCACCGCAATCTCTGTGTAGACTGCGTTTTCCTCTGCCCTGATTCCCACCGGGACATCCGCCGGCGTCAGAATTGCCTCCCCCGCGCCGACCTCGCGGCTCTCATCGCCGAACTGCACCTGCAGCTTCCCGGCTGCCGGAATGATCAGCTTCTCAAACGGATGCATCTCCGCGCTGATATCCGTATTCTCCGCCAGCGAAAAGACGACCACCGGATTTGCTCCCGCAGACAACGCCTCGGACACCGTGCACCCGGGAACCGGCTCGTGCTCCCCCGCAATGGAAAATACAACACCTGCCTTTGCCTTCATACATTCCTCCTGTCTCGCTGAATCACTGCCTCTCTCGCTGACATCATTCACTATAGCGGCCTTCCGCATCCCATTTCGTTGCATATGTCACATTTTTGAAAATAAATGTAACGATTCCCCGAGGTCACCTAAGTACTCACTAAGAACGCACCTACAAATGGTTATTCTCTGGATTCCGGCATTCTGTCATTCGGAAAAGTCTGGCATTCTGTCATTCGGAAAAGAGGGTAGATTTCGAATGAACGAAATCTACCCTCTTTAACCATTCAGCCTAATTACCCAGATCAATTTTCATCGGATCGAAAAATCTGATATACACGCGATAATCGATATCGTCTTGCTCTGGCTCCTCATCGTTGTTCCTTCTTTCAACTGGCAGTACTCTATCCGGTTAACCGAAACAACTATCATAATAAGCAGAAGAGCCATCTGCATTCACCTGAAATTTTCCTGCATTCCCTGTCAGTGCAACCCCCTTCTCTTTCGATACAGATCCGTCTCTATCGCGTCCCAGATGTATTTCGCCGCAAAATCCGATCCGCTCCTGGATGCATGCGCGCCGTCTGCATCATACATTTCGATTTCCGGCCAACTGCGCATGTAATCCCACCAATACCTGCCGACCGGTGCCAGCAGAGCGCCGATGCTGGCAGCCACCCTCTCGTGCACCTCGGTCATATGAGTCTGCTCGCTCTCCTCGCCCTTCTTCGCCCAGGTCATATAAATGACCGGAGTGCTTCCGGCTTCGCGGATCCAGTCATTCATCTTCTGCGCCGCCCGCAGGAATTTCTCTTCGTCTGCCATCGGATGGGAATGCTCCTGCAGCACCACATAGTCATAATGCCCGTAAAGAATATTGAAACGGACCTCAGGCTCCTGCGCATGCTGCTCCAGAAACCATCCGCCGTGGGCTATCATGGTCACCTCACAGTCATAGCCGTCCTCATGGAAACGCCTTGCAACCATCATCGGCATATCATTGAAATAAGTATGACTGTTCCCGATAAACAAAATACGAAGCTTCTTGTTCTTCATGCGATCATCTCCATTTCAGGCGCTTACTATGTACAGCTCACGATGATATTGCCTGCTATCAGCATAATGTCACGATGACAGCATTATACACCTGCATGAGACGGCAAACAGGCTAAAAAGGCCAAATACTTTATCCCACTAAAGAGTATAAAAAAACCGGGAACCACTGATTTTTAGCAGGTTCCCGGTCAATCGGAGTGGCGAGATTCGAACTCGCGACCCCCACGTCCCTAACGTGGTGCGCTACCAACTGCGCTACACCCCGAAAAAGCATTTCCTTTTCGAAACGCATTGTTTATTATATAAGGCGGAGATGCCTTTTGCAAGGTGTTTTTTCTTTACTCAATCGCTTCTACTGCGAAAGGCCTCGCGATAAAAATAATGATGGTACATATAAACCAAGAAACCTTAAAGTTAAAAGGAGATTGTCCCATATGCTTTATCCATACATGACCCTGTCAGACGGAACAGAAATCGTTCATTCCCAAATAATTGAACAGGACGGTAAAAAAAAGGTATATGTCCATTTCGAGCGTCCAAATGAGGGTGGCTTCGACGAAGCCAGATGTGAACTTCCTGATTATAAATGGATCTCCCGCGATGGATTTTCCGATGATGACATTAGTTTCTTTACCAAACTGCTGGAGAGCAATGCACATCTTTTATACAAATATGCATCTTGCGGAGGAATCCAAATTGCCTAATCTTTTCACAGTCAGT
>Ga0256406_1007474_pt1 | contig 10359 bp, 10 predicted proteins | sample RumenRJG_03DNA_FD_185986 | JGI IMG/M metagenome (GOLD analysis project Ga0256406, IMG submission 185986) | Bovine rumen microbial communities from Lethbridge, Alberta, Canada - RJG_03 | ecosystem: Host-associated > Mammals > Digestive system > Stomach > Rumen | place: Canada: Alberta | collected...
CGAAATTCGTCCCCGTCCGCACGAAGCAGTTCACCAAGGCAGCAAAGCTCATGGGTCATTCGAGTTTCAAAAGCTTTGCCGCTGCAGATGACAAGGTCGGCCGTGATCAGAAGACCGCAAAATCTTCAGACCAGCAGGCAGTAGCTGAGTGGCTCGATTGCCAAGTTGTTGGTAAGGTGACTGAGGGAGTTGCATGATGTAGAATAGCCATGCAGAAGGGCGGCAGCGGAAGCTGGAAATGAATGTGGATATGCGCCCTTCCCTCCGTACTTGTGCAAGGCAATGATAGGACCGTTCCAGACGTGAGAAGCGCCGCATCGAAAGATGCGGCGCTTCTATTATGTCTCGAAGAAAGCGAAGAAAGCGATCATTTTCAGGCGGAAACTGACAGGCAGACAAAAAGTTTTCATTTCTGCAAAAAAAAACTTGACTTCAAGACACCAGATGCGTATAATGTATTTTGTCAGTCAGCGAGAGGCCGTGAGCCTCAGCGCTTGATGGATGCGGAAGTAGCTCAGTTGGTAGAGCACCACCTTGCCATGGTGGGGGTCGCGAGTTCGAGTCTCGTCTTCCGCTCCAATCTGCGGAAGTAGCTCAGTTGGTAGAGCACCACCTTGCCATGGTGGGGGTCGCGAGTTCGAGTCTCGTCTTCCGCTCCATTTTGATTGAAAGCATCATAGGAATGTTTTGGGCCTATAGCTCAGTTGGTTAGAGCATCCGGCTCATAACCGGTCGGTCCTTGGTTCGAGTCCAAGTGGGCCCACCATTAAAATAGCTGTTGATGCTTCAAAAATATATATTTTACAATATGGCCCAGTAGCTCAGCTGGATTAGAGTATTTGACTACGAATCAAAGGGTCGAGGGTTCGAATCCCCCCTGGGTCACCATATTGTGGGTAGGTGCCCGAGTGGTTAAAGGGAACAGACTGTAAATCTGTCATCTTCGGATTACGATGGTTCGAATCCATCCCTGCCCACCACGGAAATCAAAAGAGCGTCGCTTGTGCGGCGCTCTTTTTCGTACATGGAGAGGCTCCCTCTCAGAGGGAGCTGTCAGCGAAGCTGACTGAGGGAGTCCCTTGCAGGACGTATGAATTTGTAGAATGATTCTTCTGCGGGTGCGACATCGTTATTCTTGCTCCAACGGGCATGACACCGTCGTCCCGTCTGTATTCCTCCGTACCGCATTCGTCCCTTCGAACAGCGCCTGGCTCATCTTGCGCATGAGCTCGTCCTGTTCCTGCGAAGCGGAGTAAACGAGGACGCTGCCGCCTTCGGGCGTCTCGCCTTCGAGTGGCGTGATTGCGAGCTGGAGGCGGTGGCTCTTGTCCTTGCGGAACGAGTGCTTCTTGCGCGTGCGCAGCCACTCCGTGATGACTTCGACATTCTGGAACGAGGCGTTCGTGTTGTATGCCTTGTAGGCGGCCGCCGCGATCTCAGCGGCACGGCCCTCGTCCTTCGTGAGGCCGAGAATCGAGAATTCCTGCGAATCGCCTTCTGTGACGAGCTTTGTGACAATGTAGTTCATAGGTGGTGGTTCCTTTCTTTTGCCTGCATGCCAGCTGCATGCAGGATGTAGAAATCTGGCATGACTGGCATGCACGGTTTTTACAAACTGGATATTTCATGGAACCGCTCTTTGCGCTAGAATGTTCGACAAAAGGAGTGGTTCTCATGGTTTCTACGACATCTTCCGCCGCCGTGCAGCAGCGCCCCGCCTTTACGGCGCGCGAGCTCACGGTTACGGCCGTCATGACGGCGCTCGTCTTCCTCGCGACGTTCGTGCCGCGCATCCCGATTCCGCTCGGCTACGCGCATCTCGGCGATGCCGTCATCTTTCTGCTGGCGCTTTCCATCGGGCGGCGCGAGGCGCTGATCGCCGCGTGCCTCGGCTCGGCGCTCTCCGATGTGCTCGGCGGCTTTCTGCTCTGGGCCGTGCCGACACTCGTCATCAAGTTCTTCATGGCGGACATCGTCTGGCGCATCGCAGGGCGCGGCAATGCTGGCCGTCTGCGCGTGCTCGGTGCTTTTGTCGCTTCGTCCGTCTGGATGGCGGCGGCCTATACGGCGTTCGGCGCTGTGCTTTACGCGAGCGTGGCCGCCGGCCTCGCTTCGACGCCGGGCCTTCTGATGGAGGGCGCGGTCAATACGGTCGCGGCTCTCATCGTCTGGCCTGCCGTGCAGCGGTTTCTGAAAAAGTGAACGAAAAGTGAATGAGCAAGAAAAAGCCTCCCTCGCGGGAGGCTTTCTTCATTTCTTTTCCTTGCGGCCCTTCGCGCGTTCCTTCGAGGCTTTCTCTTTCGCCTTGATCTTGTCGTCGAGCTTCTTCTGCTGCTCGTAGCGCGCGTAGTCAACGCCCATGCTCGCGAGCTTGTGCTTGACGGCCATGACCGGATGCTTGAGGTACATTTTGCGGCTGCCCGTGTTCATGATCGTCAGGAATTCGCGTGCCTGGCGCTCGCCGAAGCACTGGCCGGCAAACTCGCATTTGTCGCAGATCGGCTTCGTGATGCCGTAGCGGCAGCGGTTCATGCGCGTCATGACGGTCGCGAGCAGCGCCGTGCACTTCGGGCAGAGCTTTTCGCCGGACGTGCCATGATGGCTGTGGCAGTAGACGCCGAAGGTCTTCTTGATGTTCGCCTTCTCCTTCGGCATATTGTTTTTGATTTCCACCGGCTTCTTCTTCGGCAGGAATCTCGATAAAATGCTCATGGATAATCACCCTTTGATAATTGTATAAGATCGAGCGCACATGGCGCATACTATTATTTTACGGTTTTTCCATCGGGATTGCAAGCGATGACGCACCGATGTGGTTGCTTTTCGCTGAGAAATGTGTTAGTCTGTTGCCGTGGCAGAAGATGACACCGCTTTGCGGGTCGTACTTTTCACGATTCAAACCGCGCGGGCGCGAAAGAGCTGCCTGCATCCTGGAAAGACGGGAGCAGGACGGCTGGAGAAAACGTCGGCGTTCTTTCGGTGCGATTTTGCGAAAATGATACGCGCATGGCTGTTTGCCGTGCGCGTTTTTATGTTGCGAGACTTCTTTTGCTGCAAGCCGGTTCCTGTTTTCAGCAAAGGAGGTCTTTTTTTGAAGCGATTGGCAAAATTTCTCGTGGACGACATGGCGGTCTTCGTCGTGCTCGCCGGCGCTGTCGGCGCGTGGCATCCGGAGGTGCTGACGTGGGTCGGCGGGTATGTCAGCTGGATGCTCGGCATCGTGATGTTCGGCATGGGCATGACGCTCTCCGTCGATGATTTCCGCGCTGTCCTGCGCCAGCCGCGCTATGTGGCGATCGGCGTCGTCGCGCAGTTCCTGATCATGCCGCTCGTCGCGTTCGGGCTCGTGCAGGCGTTCGGCCTGCCGCCGGAGCTCGCGATCGGCGTCATCCTCGTCGGCACGTGCCCGGGCGGCACGGCGTCGAATGTCATCTCGTATCTCGCGCGCGGCGATGTCGCGCTCTCGGTTTCCATGACGATGACGACGACGCTCCTCGCGCCCATCGTGACGCCGGCGCTGACGTATCTCTATGCCGACGCGCGCATCGAGGTCTCGGCGGCCGCCATGATGCTCTCGATTGCGAAAATGGTGCTCGCGCCGGTGCTCCTGGGCCTCGCGGCGCACCATCTGCTCGGCAAGCGCATCGCGCGTGTCGAGCCCGTGCTGCCCGTCATTTCCGTTGTCTGCATCGTGCTGCTCGTCGGCGGCGTCGTCTCGCTTTCGGCATCGAAGCTCTTTGCCGTCGGCCCCGTCATGGCGGTCATCGTCGTGCTGCACAATGTCATCGGCCTTGCACTCGGCTACGGGCTTGCGAAACTCTGCCGCATGGACAGCCGCCGCGCCCGCACGGTCTCCATCGAGGTCGGCATGCAGAATTCCGGCCTCGCAGCGGCGCTCGCCGTGCTCTATTTCAACCCCGCCGCCGCCATCCCGGGCGCGATTTTCTCCGTCTGGCACAATATCTCGGGCTCGCTCGTCGCGAATTATTTCGCGCGCCGCGATGACCGTCTGACACGAAAAGAGGAAGCCTATAATGAGTGATCTGAAAATCTTCACGACCGTTGCCGAGACCGTTGCCTATGCCAAGGAGCAGAAAGCCGCAGGCAAGACCATCGGCCTCTGCCCGACGATGGGCGCGCTCCACGAAGGCCACATGACGCTGATGCGCGCGGCGCGCAAGGCCTGCGACATCGTCATCGCATCCGTCTTCGTCAACCCCGTCCAGTTCGGGCCGAACGAGGACTATGACAAATATCCGCGCCAGTTCGACGCCGACTGCGAAAAGCTCGCGGCCGAGGGCGTCGATGCCGTGTTCCATCCGAGCCCCGAGGAGATGTACCCTGCGGGTTATGGCACGTACATCACGGTCGAGAACGGCATCACGGACATCCTCTGCGGCGCGCGCCGTCCGGGGCATTTCCGTGGCGTCGCGACGGTCGTGACGAAGCTCATGAATATCACGCGGGCCGACAAGGCGTTCTTCGGCCAGAAAGACGCGCAGCAGGTCGCCGTCGTGCGCCGTTTCGTCGCCGACCTGAACCTCCCCGTCGAGGTCTGCATGGTGCCGATCTGTCGTGAGGAAAGCGGTCTCGCGAGGAGTTCGCGCAACAGCTATATGAGCGCTGAGGAAAAGCAGGCCGCCGTCGTCCTCTCGCGCAGCCTGCGCAAGGCAAAAGCGGCCTACGAAGCGGGCGAGCGCAGCGCGGACAAGCTCAAGGCCGTCACGCGCGCCGAGCTCGAGCAGGAGCCGCTCGCCAAGGTCGATTACGTCGATCTTTACACGTACCCGGCGCTCCAGGCGGCGGACACGGTCACGGAGCCGTGCCTGCTCGCCATCGCCGTCTACATCGGCAAGACGCGCCTGATTGACAATGTCATCCTTAGTTAATTCCTTATAGGCTCTCCCTTTGGGAGAGCTGGCGGCCGCAGGCCGTCTGAGAGGGTAACGACGTCTGAGATTCACGAAAAATGGAAGGAACGATATGATCTTAAATCTTCTCAAATCGAAAATCCACGCTGCCAAGGTCACGGAGGCCAACCTCCAGTACATGGGCAGCATCACCATCGACCGCGCCCTGATGGAGGCGGCAGGCATCCTCGAAAACGAGCGCGTGCAGGTCGTCGACAACGAGAGCGGCGCCCGCCTCGAAACGTACGTCATCCCGGGTGAGAAAGGCTCGGGCGTCATCTGCCTCAACGGCGCCGCTGCCCGCCTCGTCCAGCCCGGCGACACCGTCATCATCATGTGCTACGCCTTCTTCACGCAGGAAGAAGCGGCCGCCTACCAGCCGACCGTCGTCATGGTCGATGACAAGAACCACGTCAAAGAAATCCGCCACCTCGAAAAGCACGGACAAATCGGATAAAGACCTGTCGATAGAAAAACGAGCCCCCTTCTGCCATCTTGAAAATGCAGCAGGGAGCTCGCTTTGTATCTGGTCATAGTTTGAAAAAGACATCGCGCACGGAGACAACGAGATCGTCGTAGAGGGAGACTTTGATGTCCATGTGGATGTCCTTGCGGTCTTCTTCGTCCATGCGCGCGAGGTCTTCGTCGGGGAGGTCGGTGTAGACGTCGTCGAAGATGAATGTGCCGTCCTGGTTTTTGTAGACTTCGACGGTGCGTGCGAGCGGCGAGATGATCCAGTATTCGCGGACGCCGGCGCGGCCGTAGACCTGGAGCTTCGGTCCGCGGTCGTTGCGTGCCGTCGAGGGGGAGAGGACTTCCACGACGAGGTCGGGAGCACCGTAGATGGCATCGGTTTTGATGATGTCCTGGTTGCAGACAATCATGACATCCGGGACGAAGAGATTCTTTTCGTCGAGATGCACATCGACACCGTCGGAGTAGACGCGGCAGGGCTTGTCGCGCAGATAGCGTTCGAAGATGTAGGAGACGTTGGTGATGACGCGGTTGTGCATGGGCCGCGGCCGCGGGGACATCATGACGACGTTGCCGTCGATGAGCTCCATCGGCGGGGGATCGAGGCGGGCGAGATTTTCCATGGTGGGACACTCCTTTCCTTTGTTCTCTCTTCATTATACTCGTTCTTGCGCGTTGGCGAAAGCATTTTGCGGGGGAAGGGAATCTGTTCGTGCTTTTTCATGCGGGGAATCTTTCAGGAATGTGCAGGATGTGATATGCTAGAATGAATGTCAGAATGGAAAGGATGATTTTCATGGCTCGGAAGATTTCGATTTTGCTGCTCGTCGTGCTCGTTGTTGTGGCGTGCTTTGCGAAAATCCAGGAAGATGGAAAGGCGTCGCTCATCCAGTCGAAGGATCTCGCGATCCTCGGCGGGGCGCTCGCGGTGTATGTGCTGCTGACGGTGCTCGGACGCCATCTGCGCAAGGGGCGCTGAGGCGCGTGGATTCTTTTGCGACCTTTATGCTTTTGGGGTACAATGAGAAGAAAGTCTAGCAAGAACGGAGGACGCTTATGGCGGAAGCAGCAGAGGGGCTCGATCTCTCGGGCGACGCGTCGCTCAAGAAGATCCTGAACAATACGATTTCGACGATCGAGGACAACAAGGCGCAGCTTTTCGACATTTACGAATCGGTGCGCACAGAGGTCGAGGCGGCGAAGAAGCAGCTCGAGGATTTGAAATTCCAGGTGCGCCAGACGATCGAGCGCGTCGATGCACTGACAAAACAGGAACAGCAGGAAAAGCAGAAGCTCGCGCTCGCAAGCCGGAATTTCGCAAAAGAGGCGGATTCCGAGGCGCGCATGAAGGAGCGCTACGATGCAGTCAAGAACGTGCAGGTGGCGCTGGCCGTCGAGCGCGACAAGGAAAAGCGCCTGCGCGACCAGCGCGACAAGCTCGAGATCCGTCTGCGTCATCTCATGGTGATGCTGCAGCAGGCCGAGCATCTCGCGCTTGCGATCGGCTCGGTGCTGAACTATCTCTCGACGCAGGTCACGGGCGTCGTCTGGCAGATCGAGGCCGTGCAGAAGGACAAGCTTGTAGGCGCGCGCATCATCAAGGCGGTCGAGGAAGAGCGCTACCGCATGTCGCGCGAGCTGCACGACGGCCCGGCGCAGGATCTCGCGAACCTGATGTTCTCGACGAGTATCGTGGAAAAGCTCATCGACTTCAATCCTGACGAGGCGAAGGCAAACTTGCAGGAGATGCGCCAGCAGATCCGCGACTGCCTTTCGAGCGTGCGGCAGGTCATTTTCGACATGCGGCCGATGGCGCTTGACGACATCGGGCTTGAGGCGGCCATCCACCAGCTCGTGGCAAAGCTCGGCGCGCGCGGCGTGCTCGCAGCGGAGTACCAGCTCGACGGCACGCCGGTGCGGCTTTCGAAATATGTGGAGGTCGCGGCGTTCCGCATCGTGCAGGAGGCGCTCAATAACGTGGCGCATCATTCGGGCGTGAAGACGGCGCGCGTGCGCGTGCTTTACACGAAAGCAGCGCTCTCGATCCTTGTCGAGGACGAGGGCAAGGGCTTTGACCCCGACGAACTCGAGGCGCGGCAGAAAGCAGAAGCGGAGGCTGAAGACGTGGAAGCCGCCGTCGCGGCAGAAATGGAAGCCTCGGATGACGGCTCGGCCGATCACGGCAACCACTTCGGCCTCGTCAGCATGAAGGAGCGCGCGAAAATGGTCGGTGCAGAGCTCAATGTCACGTCGGCACCGGGCAAGGGGACGCGTGTGCATCTGCGCATCCCATACAAGAAGGAAGATGTCGCAACGCCGCAGGGCGGCGACGCGAAAGACAGGAAGGCGAAGCGGTGACGGAAAGCAGACAGGATGCGCAGCGCCATGCGCCGATTGCCGAGGCTATGCGGGCGTACAGTACGGATGGCGCGCTCGCGTTCCATACGCCGGGCCACAAGCAGGGGCTTGGCGCGCATGCGCTCCTGCAGTCGCTCGTGACGGACGAAGGGCTGCGCGAGGAAGTCTCGCTGATGGAGGAACTCGACGACCTCCACGAGCCTACCATGTGCATTGCCGAGGCCGAGCGCCTGGCCGCTGAGCTCTATGGCGCGGATCGCGCATACCTCATGGTGAATGGTACGACGGGCGCGATTCATGCTATGCTCTTCGGCACGCTCGCGCCAGGCGATACCGTACTCGTGCCGCGAAATGCGCACCGCTCCGTTATCGGCGGCATCGTGCTCGCGGGGGCAAAGCCCGTCTGGATGGCGCCCGAGGTCGATGAACATTTTGGCATCCCGATGGGCGTTGCGCCGGAAACCGTGCGGCAGGCCGTGCGCGAACATCCCGAGGCAAAGGCCGCACTGCTCGTCTATCCGACGTATTACGGCGTCGCAACCGACCTCGCGGCCATCGCCCGCATCCTGCATGACGTCGGCATGCTGCTGCTCGTCGACGAGGCGCATGGGCCGCATCTGCGGTTTTTTGATGAAAGCTCCGGCCAGCCGAAGCAGGCGCTTGACTGCGACGCGGACGCCGTCGCGCAATCGACGCACAAGTTGCTTGGTGCCATGACGCAGGGCTCGCTGCTCCTGACGCAGGGCGCGCGCATCGACGATGAACGCATCCGCGCGGCCGCGAGCCTGCTCCAGACGACGAGCCCGAACCAGCTGCTCATGGCCTCGATCGACATCGCGCGCATGCAGATGGCGACGGAGGGGCGTGCGCGCTGGGCCGAGGCGCTCCGCCTTGCGGACAAGCTGCGGGCGGCTATCGATGAAATGCCGGGGCTCCACTGTCTCGGCGCGGCGGACTGCCAGACGCCAGGTGCCAGCGGCCTCGACCGAACGAAGGTCACGGTGGACGTCACGGGGCTCGGTCTCACAGGCCCCGAGGCCGAAGCATGGCTGCGGCACAATGATACGTGCAAGATCCAGTGCGAGCTCTCCGACGCGAGGAACGTGCTGTTCCTCGTGACATACGCCGATACGGAAGAGACCATCGGAAAGCTCATCACGGCGCTGCGGGCGCTCGTGAAGGAACGGCAGGGCAGGAACACGGCAGCCGCAGGCGTGCAGGCGCTCGATGACAGCAGCGCGGCCGCAGGACTGCCGCCGTTGCCACCTGTTCCCGAGACAGCCGCTGACCCGCGCACGGCGTTTTTTGCGTCGAAAGAGCGCGTGACTTTTGAAAAAGCGGCGGGCCGCACCGCGGCCGAGCAGGTCATGTTCTACCCGCCCGGCATCCCGATTCTCGCGCCCGGCGACCGCGTGACGGAGGACGCCATCCGCTACATCCGCGCCATGCAGGCCGTCGGGCGGAAGATCGTCGGTCCCGAGGATGCATCACTCCAGACACTGCTCGTGCTGCGGGAAAGCGGCACAGAAGAGAAAGGCAGGCAGGATTTGAAAGGCAAGCTCATTATCATCGAGGCTGGCGACGGCAGCGGCAAGGCGACGCAGACAAAGGCGCTCTACGACCATCTCGTCCGCGACGGCCGCACCGTGCACCGCGTCGAATTCCCCGACTATGCGTCCGATTCCTCGGCGCTTGTGCGCATGTACCTTTCAGGCAAGTTCGGCGGCCATGCTGACGATGTCAACGCCTACGCGGCCTCGACATTTTTTGCCGTCGACCGCTATGCCTCGTACCGCACGAAGTGGAAAGCATGGTACGAAGCCGGCGACATCATCCTCGCCGACCGCTACACGACATCGAACATGGTACATCAGGCCGTGAAAATCGAGGACAAGGACGAGCGCGAAGAATTCCTTGCCTGGCTCTGGGACCTCGAATTCGGAAAGCTCGGGCTCCCCATCCCCGACGCCGTCGTCTTCCTCGATATGGATCCCGCGGTCGCGAACCAGCTCATCGCCGCGCGTGCGAAAGAGACAGGCGCGAAAGAAGACATCCACGAAAAAGACAAAGCCTACCTCGCCAAATGCCACGCGGCCTATCTCGACCTCGCAAAGAAATACAGCTGGAAGACCGTAAAATGCAGCGAAGGCGGGCAGCCGAGGGAAATCGAAGAGATTCACGCAGAAGTATATGCGGCAGTTGCGGGCATGTTGGAAACACAAGCCTGACGTTGCCAGTGAAATCTGCCAGAAGGAACGGAGCGTTGCTTATCCCGCAGCCCCCCTCATTGAGGGGGGACGGGCCGCGTGAGCGGCGGGGGGAGTAGTAGGGTGAGGAAGCCGAACGAGCACACGGTCTTTGCTAAAGTCCTTTAGCAAAGTTTCGCATATTTGCTCGTCTCCAGCACCAAACTACTCCCTCAGTCAGCCATTCGGCTGACAGCTCCCTCTAAGAGGGAGCCTTGCAGGAAAAAGAAGCGCTCCATATTTGAACGACACAAACATATAGGAGCAAGTATATTCATGCTAAAAGAAGTCCTCGTCGTCGAAGGCAAGATGGACGTTGTCGCCATCGACAAGGCCGTCGACGCCGACTGCATCATCACGGGCGGTTTCGC
>Ga0256406_1007476_pt1 | contig 10358 bp, 7 predicted proteins | sample RumenRJG_03DNA_FD_185986 | JGI IMG/M metagenome (GOLD analysis project Ga0256406, IMG submission 185986) | Bovine rumen microbial communities from Lethbridge, Alberta, Canada - RJG_03 | ecosystem: Host-associated > Mammals > Digestive system > Stomach > Rumen | place: Canada: Alberta | collected...
CGGTTGCGCCGATGGTACTGCGATGCAATGCGGGAGAGTAGGAGGCTGCCACCTTTTAAAGCAAGAGCCCCTGTCAGTAATATGGCAGGGGCTTTTTTCGTGTCATTACTTTAGTTCATAGTATTTTTCTTTACTACTGTTCCTCTTTGTTGGATTATTTTTGTAATTTTGTACCATGATTAAAACTAAACTCTACATGAAAAGATACATCAAGCCTATTACAAAGGTCGTGAGAATACCCATGGAAGCAGAACTCCTTGCCGGCAGTGCTCACCTTACTGGAAAATCATACCAATCCGGTAATCCTAATGATGCCAGAAGCAAGTCTAATGATTGGAATGCTGATGCTGATACTTTGTCGTTAGGGTTTTAAATAGATGGTGTAGATGCACCATTGTTCAATTCCCGAACTATTTTCTATATACTTCTTTCCATTCATTATGTATTCTCCTTGTCGTGGCCTACTCCATCCAAGTTTAGCACACATTAATTAGTGAGATAAAGAAGTCATGTGTGTAGTTGTTTGGCAGATACTTGGCTAATAGTCCCTTGTGGATAGTGCTAGAACGGCAGAATCATTATCCCAACGTAATCTCCTTTTAAGCTTCCTAGTTCCATTTTCCACATGCTTAGATAACCTAAGCTTATATCAAAAAAAAAGAAAGGTTATTAGCCTTTCTTTTATTCTATATTCACTCGAGGGAATGCTGGGATTATTCTTTATGAGTTCATCGACAAAAGGAATTCTTCGTTGTTGCGTGTCCTACTCATTCTCTTGTGTATTTCGTTCATAGCCTCTATAGCATTCATGTCGGCAATGTTGTTTCTAAGTATCCACATCTTTTCGAGCGTTGTCTTGTCTTGCAGCAGGTCGTCACGACGCGTACTTGAAGCAACCAAGTTGACAGCAGGGAATATCCTCTTGTTGGAGAGTGAGCGGTCGAGCTGAAGCTCCATATTGCCCGTACCCTTGAATTCCTCGAATATCACCTCATCCATCTTCGAGCCTGTGTCTATCAGCGCCGTAGCGATGATAGTCAACGATCCTCCGCCCTCAATGTTACGAGCTGCTCCGAAGAATCTCTTTGGCTTTTGTAGAGCATTGGCGTCCACACCACCGGTAAGCACCTTACCTGAGGCCGGAGCTACAGTGTTGTAGGCGCGTGCCAGACGCGTGATAGAGTCGAGGAAGATCACCACGTCGTGACCACACTCCACCATACGTTTTGCTTTCTCCAGAACGATACCTGCTATCTTTACGTGTCTTTCTGCAGGCTCATCGAATGTTGACGCGATAACCTCTGCATTCACTGTCCTGGCCATGTCAGTTACTTCCTCCGGTCGTTCGTCGATGAGCAACATCATGAGATAAGCTTCAGGATGGTTGACAGCTATTGCGTTGGCCACGTCTTTCATGAGGATGGTTTTACCTGTCTTAGGTTGAGCCACAATCAGTGCACGCTGTCCTTTACCAATAGGTGAGAAGAGGTCTACGATGCGAGTAGAGAGGTTGGTTGTCCTTGGGTCACCGCAAAGATTGAACTTCTCGTCAGGGAAGAGAGGTGTGAGATGCTCGAAAGGTATTCTGTCGCGTACCTCTTCCGGCTTTCTGCCGTTTATCATGTCGATGCTTGTGAGTGGGAAATATTTTTCTCCCTCATGTGGTGGTCTTACATGACATGCCACAACATCTCCCGTTTTCAGTCCGTAACGTTTGATTTGGTTGCTTGACACATAAACATCATCAGGTGACGACAGATAGTTATAATCAGACGAGCGTAAGAAGCCATATCCGTCGGGCATCACTTCCAACACTCCGTTAGCCGTTACGATGTCTTCAAAGGAATATGTCTCGTGTGCGCCTCCCACAGGCATGTCATAGTTGGGAATACTAGCCCCTTGCATCGGCATGGTGGGATGGTCGAACATGTCATAGTTGGGCAGAGCACCCTGGTCTTCTATAGGAATGTCAACCACCGTTATGAAGTCAGTGCCGTCACCCGGATCACCTTGCCATATTCCGTTGGCATCCATTCCGTCAGATGCTTCTTGCTCTTCGGTCGGCGTGTCCGTTTTACCTTCGTTTTGCGCGTTCATTTTCTCCTGCAATTGCTTGCGCAAGTTTTCGTCGCTATTTTCTTGTTGCTCATCAGCATTGAAGGCAGCCTCCGGCACATCTTCATTGCTCTCTTGGCTCATTACGTTTTGTTCCACTGGCTTTTCTGGTTCTGTCTGTGGTTCATCCTCAGTTTCTGCCATGCTTTGTTTCTGCTTTTCTTCTATGGCAGCTTTAGCGGCTGCTATGGCTTCAAGCTCAGCTTTAGACTTACGTCCTCTGTGCTTGGGTATAGAAGCCAGAAACTCTTCCGGCGACATGGGGCTATCTTGTTTGGGCTCTGTTTGTTCATATTCTTCATCTTTGAAGAGAGAAGGCTGATTGTTATTATCAGTCACAGGCCTTTTGTTTTTTAAGTCAAAGTTTTCGCCTTCTTTGCCGCTTACGGTATAAACTCTGTCGGTTTCTTTCTTGATACGTGTACGTTTGCGTTTGGGTGCGGCAGGCTTCGCACTGGCGTCAAGGGCCTGCTTGTCGAGAATAGCATATACAACATCCTCTTTCGAGTCGTCTTTCTCGACGTTTACGCCTAATTCTTTGGCAATATCTCCTAATTCGGAAATATCCTTAGATAATAATTCTTCTTTGCTTAACATATAATAATATGTATAGTAAACTTTAGTTGAAATTGTCTTCCGCCTGAATGAGGGAAAACAGCTGTGTTTTTAAAAAACGTTGCAAAGTTAGCTAAAAATTATGAAACATCCAAATTTTCAACCCTCTATTTCTGACAGTTCCAGCCATCTCATTTCCTTTTGATCTAATTCTTCTTTCAATACGGGCAGTCTTTTACTCTTTGCCGTTAGTTCCTCTACGCTCAGTTTTCCTGAGCACAACTGCGTTTCCAGTTGCTTTTGCTCTTCCTCCAAGGTCTTGATGTCGGCAGTGAGTTGCTCCAGTTCGCGTTTTTCCTTGTAGGATAACTTGCGCTTGTCGTTATTATGATTTTTATATGACGGCTTTTCCTGATTTTTCTCTTTCTTCTTGGCCGCTTCCTTAGGTTGCAGGCTGCACCACTCCCTGTATTGAGTGTAGTTGCCGGGGAAGTCCTTCACCACGCCGTTGCCTTTAAACACCAGCAGATGGTCTACCACCTTATCCATGAAATACCTGTCGTGCGACACGATAATCACGCATCCCGGGAAGTCGGCAAGATATTCTTCGAGCACCTGCAGTGTCTGTATGTCCAAATCGTTGGTCGGCTCGTCTAACACCAGGAAGTTGGGATTCTTCATCAGTACGGTGCACAGATACAACTTACGTCTTTCTCCACCGCTCAGCTTATACACAAAGTTGTGTTGCTGTTCGGGAGTGAACAGAAAGTATTGCAGAAACTGCGATGCCGTCATGTGCCTTCCCTGACCTAAGTCTATGTAGTCGGCTATGTCTGTAATCACGTCGATTACCTTTTGTTGTTCATCGAACTTCAGGCCCTCTTGCGAGAAGTAGCCGAACCTCACAGTAGAGCCTATCTCAAACCGTCCGCTGTCTGGCTGCACAAGCCCCAACAGCATCTTGATGAATGTACTCTTTCCGGCACCGTTGCCGCCTATGATGCCCATCTTCTCAAAGCGTGAGAAATTGTAGTAGAAGTCTTTCAGAATCACCTTTCTGCCTTCTGTCTGGCCATTCCTTGTATTTGCCGAAGGCAGAGCAAAGCTTTTGCTTACATACTGGCATTCAAAGATTTTAGAGCCTATATACACTCCGTTGGCTTTTAGCCTCATCTGTCTCTCCTCAATGCGTTGATGAGCCTTTTGCTGCAACTCGTAGAAGGCATCCTCTCTGTAGCGTGCCTTATGTCCCCTGGCCTGAGGCATTCGGCGCATCCACTCCAGCTCTCTGCGATAAAGGTTGTTGGCCCTGGCTATCTCGGCGCGCCGGTTGTTGATGCGCTCCTGCCTTTTCTCCAGATAGTAAGAGTAGTTGCCGTGATAGGTGTACAGCGTCTTGTCATCTAGCTCCATAATCACGTTGCACACCCTGTCAAGGAAGAATCTGTCGTGTGTAACCATCAAGAGCGTCTTATGCCCGCGGCTCAGAAAGTTCTCCAGCCACTCTATCATCTCCAGGTCCAGGTGGTTGGTGGGCTCATCCAGTATGAGGAAGTCAGGGTCCGTTATCAGCACGTTGGCCAGAGCCACCCGTTTCTGCTGCCCTCCGCTCAACTCCCTCATAGGCTGATCTAGCGCTTGCAACTTCAGTTGGGTCAGAATCTGCTTCGCCTTGAGCACCTTGTCTTCTTCGCCATGATGATTAAAGCAGGCGTCGAGCACCGTTTCGTCCGGGTCGAAGTGTGGAGTCTGTTCCAGATAGCCCACTTTGATGTCGTTGTGATATATAATCTTTCCGTCGTCCATCCCCTCCTTGCCTGTCAGGATAGACAGCAGAGTAGACTTCCCCGCACCGTTATGTGCTATCAGCCCCACGTGCTGTCCCTCGGCTATGGAGAAAGAGATGTTGCTGAACAGGACGTCAGCCCCGAACGACTTGGTGAGATTCTGAACGTCTATATAAGGAGTATTGGCCATGATTTATTTCAAGCTTTTATTTATCTCGTCTATATAGTCCAGCACCTCGTCACGGCCCATGCGATTAACAGAGCTTGTGATGAAGTAGGGTGGCAGCTCCTCCCATCTGTCGCGCAACTTATCCATCCAGGCCTGTGCGTTAATCTTTGCCCTGCCAGCCGACAATTTATCGGCTTTTGTGAAGATAATACTGAAGGGTATGTTGCTCTCACCGAGCCAGTCCACAAACTCTCTGTCAATCTTTTGCTGCTCCAGCCGCAGGTCTATCAGCACAAACACATTGGCCAGCTGTTTGCGCATCAGGATATATTGTGCTATCATCTGCTCCAGCTTGTTCTTCATGGTCTTCGAGCGTTTGGCAAATCCGTAGCCCGGCAGGTCTACGAGATACCACTCGTCGTTGATGATGAAATGGTTGATGAGCAGCGTCTTGCCCGGCGTGGCACTTGTCTTGGCCAGACCGTTATGGTTACAGAGCATGTTGATAAGACTCGACTTGCCCACGTTCGACCTTCCTATGAAGGCATATTCCAGCTTATTGTCGTTGGGGCAGCGGGTCACCGTTGGTGACGATATGGAGAATTCTGATTTCTTGATAATCATAGCCATGATAATATGTTATGTGCAAAGGTACGAAAAAAAGTTGATACTTCCCTTTGGTTGTATGCTTTTTAAGAATAGTATAGCATATAACACGTGGTATGCATCCAATAGAATGTCCCTCCTACTGCTGACGGCCACAAGTGGCAGCGCCCTGCAGTGGATGCAAAAAAATAGGAGACAAGCGCCTATTCGGACACTTATCTCCTATATTGATAACTCTTTCTGTTCTTATTACAGGATGGTCTTCACAGCCTCAAGCATACCCTTCTCCTGTATCAGGTCGAGGTCTTTCTTCACCAGTGCGGTGAGACCAGGAACGGTCTTGTTCAGATCCTCGTGCCATACATAGTCGAAGCCAAGCACACCCTCAGCAACCTTCTGCGTGTCGCCGGTAGCCCAGAGCTCTGTGAGCTTGTCCATAATCTTCTGGTCGTCGTTCGGCTTAATCTCTGCGCCGTCAGCACGTTTGCCGCCCTTATAATAGGTAATGATGGCAGCCAGGCCGAAGACGAGGCCCTGAGGCAGTTCGCCCTTGCGCTGCAGGTAAATCTTCACGCCGGGCAGGTCACGTGTCTCATATTTCGGGAAGGAGTTGAGCATGATGCTCGTCACCTGATGGTCTACAAACGGATTCTCAAAGCGCTCCAGCACATCCTTTGCAAACTTCTGCAGCTCTTCCATAGGCAGGTCGAGGGTCTGCATCAGCTCGTCAAACTGCACCTTGTGTATATACTTGCCCAGAACGGGGTGCTCGCAAGCGTCGCGCACAATGTTCACGCCACTCAGATAAGCCACAGGCGAGAGCACCGTGTGAGGACCGTTCAGCAATGTCACCTTACGAGCATGATAAGGCTTCTCGTTGTCGGTAATGAGCACATGCAGACCGGCCTTCTCTGCTGGGAACTCCTCCTTCATCTGTTCGATGGTCATGTTCTCAGCCTTCTCAATCACCCAGAGGTGGAAGCACTCAGCCTTCACGACAAGATTGTCCTTGTAGCATATCTTCTGCTGTATCTCCTTGATGGTGTCGCGTGGGAAGCCCGGCACGATGCGGTCTACCAGCGTAGCGCATACGTAGCAGTACTTTGTAAACCACTCCTTGAAGCCCTCATAGTCGGCGCCGAAGTCGTCTTTCCATAACTCGATGTACTGATAGATGCACTCCTTGAGGTGATGGCCGTTGAGGAAGATGAGCTCGCAAGGCATCAGAATCATACCCTTGCTGGGATCGCCCTCAAAGAACTTATAGCGGTGGAAGAGCAGCTGTACCAGCTTGCCGGGATAAGATTTTGCGGGAGCGTCAGTAAACTTGCACTCGGGGTCGAAGGCTATGCCGGCCTCAGTGGTGTTAGATATGATGAAGCGCATCTCAGGCTGTTCGGCCAGAGCCATGAACGCCTGGTTCTGCGTATAGGGGTTCAAAGCACGAGAGATAACGTCGATGCGTGTGAGCGTGTTCACGGGAGCACCGTTCTCCTTGCCCTGCAGATTCACGTGATAAAGGCAGTCCTGACCGTTCAGCCAGTCCACCATGCCGCGTTCTATAGGCTGCACAACAACAACTGATGAGTTGAAGTCGGTCTTCTGATCCATGTTATAAATAATCCAGTCTACAAAGGCACGCAAGAAGTTACCCTCACCAAACTGAATGATTCTCTCAGGCATCACGCTCTTAGGAGCCGTACGCTTGTTCAATGCTTTTAATTCTTTCATGATTTGCTAGTAATTATTTTTGGTGTTTTTATTTCCGATTGCAAAGATAGTAAATTTGTTGTTAGGTTGTTCAAAATACTGTATTAATTAAACGTAAACCTTTGCGTTTTTGTCTTGTCTTATCTCACCTCCCTTGTCTACATGGCACTCCGTCTTATGGTGACTGTGCGGCAAGGGCCATGTCCAGGACTCTCAGCACGCTTCTTGCTGTTGTCGGCAAGGGGTGCAGAGACAGACAGATGGCAGGGTGCGAATGATTGAAAAATAATAGAATATTCTTTAGGTGATATTCATAATTATTGTTACCTTTGCACACAGATACGGTCCTTTAACGGGCTGATCGTTCAGCTTAGGCTGAATTACAGGATAGGGCGCATCCGAAATGAAGGCATCTCGCACTTCGGGGATTTCGGGAGTTTGTCGTAAAGGCAAGCGCGCTTCTATCTGTCTGGAAATAAACTTGTTATACCTAAAAAGAAGATCCTTTGGAGGAGTCATGACTGTATACCCTAAGTCAGAAAAACAAGACAATATTATTCCGTCAGCGCAGCCTTTGCTGCCTACTGCTTCCGCTGCTTCTCAGCAATGCCCTTCGTTGCCGCAAGATGTCACAGATGTCTCTGGACGGTGGTATGTCATGTTGTCGGCTAATCCCAAAGGCACTGAAATGGAGCTGGCTCACGAAAACGCGCGACGCGTGCAAGAAAACCAGCCCATGCTTCTGGCCTTCTCACCTTATTTATTTCTCACACAGGGAATAGACACCGAAAATGAGAAGTTCATCACCCAGGCCGTCAAGGCTCATTACACCACCAGCAGGGCTGTTGTGGTGGGAGCCATGCGCCGCTTCTTCTTCTTCAAAGGCAGCCGAAAACTATTAGAGCGGCTGTGCTACGGCAGCAACAGCCTTTTTGCCACCCTCAGATTCTACAACGACCGTAACAAGCAGCACATCACCATCAGCACGGCAGAGATGCGTTGCTTCATAGATGTGTGTTGCGATGAGAAGCTACGGGTGGAGGTCAGTCCTACCTTGGAGCACCTTGACAAAAACGAAGAGGTGATACTCAATACCACCGAACTGAAAGGGCACAAAGGCTTCGTGGTAGGCGTGAAGCATTCAGCCAACGGCATAACGCTTCAGGTGGCCGTAACCATGTTCTCGCGTCTCCTCACCGTGAAGTTGCTCAACCTCAAGGAAACAGACGTCATACGCCCTAACCTGCCCAAGCAGTATCAGGAAGACAGACTCCTCGACACGGTCAAGCAGAAGCTCTTGGAGATAATGAACCGACGGGTGAACGGAAAGGTGGATGAGAAGAAGCGATTGGATGATGCTGCAACGCTGGATAAGATATACAATTATCGTTTCCATCAGTTCGATACACCCGCCCGCAATCGTCCGTTCCTTGCCATGATGCTTATCTGCGCCTGGCTTCGGCATGACGCAGAAGGCTGCGCCTACTTTCAGCAGCAGGTCATGTCAGAACTGACCAGCATAGAGAAGGAACCCGATAAGACGAAGAGTCAGACTGACGTGAGAGCCTATATGCAGGTAGCCCTGTACCTCTCAACAGGTGAGGCCAGCTATCGCAATGCGGCCAAGCTTTATGTGCAGACGCACCAACCCAAGTCGGCCATCTTGCGCAAGTTTGTCAACATCGTTAGGAAGAAGCGGGTGAAGTAATGTGAGGACACTTGATGTTGAAGCGCAAGCCTTGTTTGCACCATTGTCCTTGGCATTGTAGATGTACATTCGTGGGGGAAGAGTACATTATATATAAGGTGTAATCCTGATGCGATGTATATCAAAAGGCTTATCTTTCGGTAGGTTTGTTCACCCACCTTTCAGAGAAGATGTCAGTAAAACAAAAAACAGTGTGATTCCTATTCCACCCATTCCACCCAAGACGTAAGTACTTGATCGTGAAAGAGATATTCGGCAGGGTGGGGCAGAAAGCATTCCACCCACATTCCACCCCCTGACAGTAGGGACGCTCGTTCGAGCGTCCGCAATCGTCGGTCAATCATCGTGCAGCAACAATCCATCCCGACAGTAGGGACGCTCGTTCGAGCGTCCGCTCACGGCTTTGCTCAAGTAATCCCTGTAATCCCCTTGCGGACGCACGAACGTACGTCCCTACGGGCTTGTGGGATGACTGGTGCGAGGCCGGCACAAGGCACGGCCACTACAACTGACGATGGTTTGGTGCGGACGCACGAACGTACGTCCCTACAGGTTGAGTGAATTTTGATTGAGGCCAGGAGCACACCATAGAATGCTCGTTCAATCGTCCCAAGGCAGCTAAATAGTTTCGTATGCCGAATGTGTTCACCTACGCCTGTCTGTATATCTCTTCATGAATTATTGTAAATTTAAAATCTATATTACTTTATCATGAATGATATATCTAACGAATTATACCATAATAGGAAAGTGTCTCGTGCCCAATGGCATGATTATATGGGTGGATTATATTTTATCACGATTTGTACTTCGCGAAAACGACATTTTTTTGGTGAAATTTCGAGAGGTGTAATGAATTTAAACATTCTTGGTGATTATTGTCAACAGCTATTGATTGACCTTCCTGGTCATTATTCGAATGTTTCGGTTCCTTTATTTGTTGTTATGCCCAATCACGTACATTTCATAGTTGAAATATGCAGTAAACACCATTCTGAATGTGAGCCTATTGTTGCTTCAGTTCCACAAAGATCAGCATTAAGTATATTTGTGGGTGGTTTTAAAAGAGAGGTTACATATTTTGCACACCAACATGATATTGAATTTGGCTGGCAAGGTCGTTTTTATGATCATATCATACGCGGAGTAGAAGATGGTAATAATATTTCAGATTATATAACAAACAACGTTGCTCGATGGGATAGCGATTGTTTTAATACATTTGAAAATAGTTCCGCTCATTTATGATTTTTCCCCTGTAATCTTCTTGCGGACGCACGAACGTACGTCCCTACAGTTTGAGTGAATTTCGCTTGAGACCAAGAGCACACCATAGAATGCATGTATGAGCGTCCGCTCGATCCATTGCTCAAGTAATCCCTTTAATCTCCTTGCGGACGCACGAACGTACGTCCCTACAGGTTGAGTGAATTTTGATTGAGGGCAGGACGTAAGCTGCACTGCTGTCTCACTTTTTGCGAACATGCATCGGGACAAATAGCCCCTCTATATTGAACGATTTTTTTCATTAACTATATTACTTACTTCTGTCGGCGGTCCTTATGGACCTACGGCATACAAAACTTTTTAATCACTATGAACAAAAACATTAATTATCAGTACGAGTATCATCACCGTACCATCAGCAAGGTGATGACTCTTCACGACCTCGTCGCCACGATGAAAGGCGACAGTCTTAAAAACGGTA
>Ga0256406_1007477_pt1 | contig 10358 bp, 9 predicted proteins | sample RumenRJG_03DNA_FD_185986 | JGI IMG/M metagenome (GOLD analysis project Ga0256406, IMG submission 185986) | Bovine rumen microbial communities from Lethbridge, Alberta, Canada - RJG_03 | ecosystem: Host-associated > Mammals > Digestive system > Stomach > Rumen | place: Canada: Alberta | collected...
TTGTGGCTGTTGCTGGTTTGTTGTCTGCTGCTGGCTTATTGTCGTTATTGTCTTGAGTGGCTTTTGCCTTAGCAGGTTTACCTTTCTTATTTTTCTTTTTCTTTTTGCTCTTGTCGAAGCGGCTGACATCAGCATCTGCCAACAGGTCATTAGGCTTCTTCTCTTCCTTGGCCTTGTCGTCCATGAGGAGAGATAGCGGTTTCTCGCCATGTTTGTTCATTGCGATGATGTCGCGGGCACGCTCTGCCGTGATCACCTCGAGGTTGGCGGCCAGGTTCTTGTCGGTGGAGTAGGTACACAACCCGGCCAGGATGTCCGTCTTGAACAGATGGTACTCTGCATCTTTTGTTTCCAGCAGTACGTCTTTCGGCGGCAACTTCCGGCTGGCCTCAATGTAGTCGTCGACTTCGTAGTTGAGGCAGCACTTCAGCTTGGCGCACATGCCGGCCAGCTTCTGTGGATTGAGTGAGATGTCTTGAATACGTGCGGCATTGGTCGACACGCTGGAGAAGTTCTTCATCCATGTAGCGCAACAGAGCTCTCGTCCGCAGGGGCCTGTACCTCCAATGCGTCCGGCCTCCTGTCGTGCACCAATCTGTTTCATCTCGATGCGGACGTGGAAGGTCTCGGCCAGTACCTTGATGAGTTGCCGGAAGTCAACGCGTTCGTCGGCAATGTAATAGAAGATGGCCTTGTTGCCGTCGCCCTGATATTCCACGTCGCCGATCTTCATTTGCAGGCCGAGTCGTTTGGCTATCTGTCGGCTTTCGATCATGGTGTCGTGCTCACGGCTCTTAGCCTCATTGTATTTCTCTATATCTACGGGCTTGGCGATACGGTACACCCGTTTGATGTCGTCGGCTGACTTTAGGTTGGCTTTCTTAATCTGCAGGCTGACGAGCCGGCCGGTGAGTGTCACCACGCCGATGTCGTGCCCAGGGTTGGCCTCTACCGCTACAATGTCGCCTTTCCTAAGGTCAAGGTTGTTGACGTTGTGATAATATCCTTTTCGCGTATTCTTGAACTGCACCTCAACCAAGTCGGTCGACTCCGCGTTGCCAGGGACGTCAGCCAGCCAGTCGTAGGTGTTGAGTTGCTTGTCTTGCCGTCCTACACCTTCGTGAGAAAGGCCACGACCGCAACCGGAGCATATCTTGTAATCTCTCATTTATCTGGAATATTGTTTATCTGATATATTTAAGTGTAATGTCGTTTAATGTGTTGCCTGATAAGCATGAATCCTTTGTGAGGCGCTTATCGTCTGAGATTGACCACCATCTCCAGTGCCATGTCGAAGAATTGTATCTTGCCGTTGGCGTTCTGTCCGATGTCGGTCATCATGTGCTGCAATTGGTATTGTATGATCAGCACATTGCGTTCGTTGATGAATTTAGCAAAGTTGGCAGCGAAGGCTTCCTCGTCTTTTGTCATGTAGCACAACTCAGGTCGCTTGAAGTTGTACATGAAGTTTTCTCTGATCATACGAAGAAGGTAGCTGATGAAGCGCCTTTGTTTTTCTCTTCCGAACGCTGCTACGGTGTCACTCCATTTCTTTAGATCCCTTACGTCTTTGGTGAATGCCTTACGCATGAGCAAAACAAAGAGGTCGAAGAACTGTCTGTTCTCATTGCTGGCGTCGAGCTCCTCCAGCGCTTTCAGCCAGTTGCCGGCAGCGATGCGTGCAATGCGACGTGCATCATCGGCAGCGATGCTTCGTTTCTCGATGAGAGCCTGCTCGATGTCGGCATCGTCGATGCGTCGCATGTCGAAGCGCTGCACCCGACTGCGAATGGTCTCGAGCAACAGTTCTGGTCGCTCGCTGACCAACAGAAACACTGTCTGCTGGGGAGGTTCTTCGAGCAACTTCAGCAGTTTGTTTGCGCAGGTGGCATTCATACGCTCCGGCAGCCATATGAGGCTAACTTTATAGCCGCCCAGACTTGCCTTGATATTGAGCTTGTGAGCCAGCGCGTCGCTCTCTGCCTCGAAGATCTGAGCCTGTTGGTTCTCTGCCTGCATGAGCTTCATCCATTGTTCCAGGGTGAAGTATGGCCCGTTATTTAGCAGTTGTTGCCATTCCTTGGCATAGTCCGCACAGGTTACCTTGCGGTCGCTGCCTGCATTCTTAGGCTTGATGATGGGGTAGGAGAAATGCAGGTCAGGGTGACCCCATTTGCGGAGCATCGCTTCAGCGTTGGCTATTGACGAAGGGTTGGACAATATACTTTCTCCGTCCCATCGTTCACCGAGCAGATAAGAGGCGAAGGCAAGGGCTGTAGCCATCTTGCCGCATCCCTCCGGTCCGGTGAAAAGCATGGCGTGAGGGATACGCTTCTCGTCGACAAGTTGACGGAGGCGTGCCTGAGCTTCTTTTTGTCCGATGACGTTGCTGAACTGCATGTCTAAAGTATTTGTTTGCTGTGCTGAGAGTCTTTTAGAGTATTTGTTGTAGGATTTCCTCCATGCTGTCGAAGGATGAAATGGTGTAGAAGTGGATGTCGTGGATGCCGGATTTGTAAAGCTCACGGCACTGGTTGATGGTCCATTCCTTTCCAAGTTCGCGTGCTTCCTCGTCGGTCTTGCACTTCACGGCCTCCTTAGCCAGCTCCTGTGGCATGTCGCAGTGGAAGGTTTTGGGCACCTGCGTGATCTGCGAGAGTTTGCTGAACGGCTTGATGCCGGGAATGATGGGAATGGTGATGCCCATGGAGCGTGCCTTGTCGACAAAGCTGAAGTACTTGCTGTTGTCGTAGAACAACTGAGTGACGGCATACTCTGCGCCCAAGTCTTGCTTCTGCTTGAGGTATTTCATGTCCATCTCCAGGTTGGGGGCCTCCTCATGTTTCTCCGGATAGGCGGCCACGCCGTAGTGGAACTTCGGCTCTGGATGTTTGATGGGTGAGCCGTCGATGAAGAAGCCTTCGTTGAAGCGGTTGACTTGGCCAATGAGTTCTGTGGTATGCGCATAGCCTCCGGCCGTGGGCTTGAACATATGGTCTTCGCGTGCCTTGTCGCCGCGGAGCAGCAGCAGGTTGCTAATGCCCAGCAGTTGCAGGTCGATGAGCTCGTATTCGATCTCTTCCTGATTGACACCCGAACAAATGACGTGGGGTATGACGGGAATGTCGTAATGATATTGTATAGCAGCAGCGACAGCCACTGTGCCGGGGCGTCGCCTGACGCACAATCTTTCAAACTGTCCGTCGCTGAGGGGATGGTAGACATACTCACTGTGATGAGTCGTGATGTTGATGTAATGGGGCTTGTAATCCTTTATCCGCTCGATGTTGCGGAAAAGCGCCCCGGTGCCGTTGCCTTTGAGGGGTGGGAGCACCTCAATAGAGAAGCCTTTCTCAGGCATGTTGAGTATGTCTACGATATTCATATGTTACAATGATTACGATGCATCCAAATTATTTGTACGCTACAAAGTTAATAAAAATATGCCAAGTAGTGGCGAGGATTGAAGAGAAACCTTGCGAAAACGTGATAAAATGTCGTTTCCTTGGCCCTTAATCCTGTCGTCTACTTGTCAATGCATCCAAAGACTGTAGCCAGCTGCCTGAAATCATTGATGCTGACGAGATGGGGATGACTGCGCACTTCCGTCTTTTCGTGTGCCCACATGAGCGGGTAGGGAATATGGACGGCATAGCCTCCCAACGACAGCACGGGAAGAATGTCCGACTTGAACGAGTTGCCAATCATGCACATCTGGCTGATATCGGTATTGAACAGCTGACACAGCCGTTTGTATTCCTTAGGTGTCTTGTCGGCCACAACGATGATGTCGTCAAACCACCTGCTCAGTCCCGACCTCAAGAATTTCTGCTGTTGGTCGAGGTTGTCGCCTTTGGTAAACACCACCATAGGGCACTGGTTGTTGTCATGAAGCAGACGCAGGGTGTCGACTACACCTTCGAGTGGCGTAGCCGGTATCTGCAACAAGCTCTTTCCCAACGCGATGATATGGTAGATATCGTCGTTGGTCACGCGGCCATTGGATACAGCGATTGCGTTTTCAATGAGCGAGATGGTGAAAGCCTTACTGCCATATCCCAGCAACGGCATGTTGGCTGTCTCTGTCTGGAAGAGCTGTTGAGAGACCTTCTCTGGTGTGGCGTAGGTTCCTAATAACTGTTGATATTGTCGTTCTACCTCGTTGAAATGGCCCTGACAGTCCCACAGTGTGTCGTCAGCATCGAAGGCGATGAGGCTGATGGGTACTTGTTTGTCGTTGATAATCATGCTGTGTGTAGGTTGACGGTCATGCCTCGTCGGGCTCAAAACGGTCGTGCCATGCTTTGAAGCGTTGCAGTCCCTCTTCTCCGAACTTAGCCAGGCTCTTGCATGCCTTCTCGTAGCTCTTCTCGCGCTCGGGGTGGGTCTTGCTGTAGAACTTGTCGGCATAGCAGATGACCTGCTCTTCCAGCGTCTCCGGCAGGAAATCCTGATGGGGCAGTGGCAGTTGCTGCTTGATGATCTCGTCCTTTGTCAACCCAGCTCCCGTGTGGCGTTCACAGACTCGGGCGTGACGAGGAAATCCCTCGGCACGCATCATCTGTCCACCGATGAAACCATGACAGATGTATGGCTCAGTGCCGTAGCATTTGATACCCGGTGCATTGCAGCGGCAGATGCCGATGTCGTGAAGCATGGCTGCCTCCTCTATGAACTGTCGGTCTAGGTGGAACTCGGGATGTGCGTCACAAATCTTTAGCGCACGCCGCGCAACGAGTGTGCTGTGCGTAATCAAAATATCCCGAAGCCCGTTGTCTCGGGCCTCGGGATAATACTTATTGATGATACCTTTGTAGTCCATCTGTTGTCTTTAAACCATGAAGGTGCTACGCAAAGCGTTATTCCTCAGTCTTGTCTCTTTGGATATAGGCGATGACGTTGCCTTTTTGTACCTTAGAACCCTGCTTGGCGTTGATTTCCACGAGCTTACCGCCGAGGTCAGCTTTCACCTCAACGAACTCGCCCCAAGGAGCCATGATCCAGCAGAAAGCATCTCCTTCCTTGTATTCCTTACCAATGTAAGGCTCCACGGCAGGAGCGGCCTCTCCGTCGCCCTGGAATTCCCAGAATATCTCACCGCGTACCGGTGCCACGATGGCATCAGCCTGTGCATGCTTGAAGGCAAGGGCCTCCTCGGGACTTACCTTGGCACCGAGCTTTGCGTCCTTGGCTTTCTGCAAGTCGGCCAGGAAGTTCTTCTTGGCCTGTCCGCTCTTGTAGTTGCGGTACTGTTCGGGGTGCATGGCAAGCTCAAAGAGCTCTTCGTCGTCCTGGCCGTAGTCCCAACCGTTCTCGTCCATTTCCTTACGGAAGTCGTCGAGAGCCGGCTTGAGCTGTGTGTGAGGGTCGACGTCAGTGAACTCGCGTCCTTGCTTCTTGGCAAGCTCCTTTAGCTCGGGTGCAATCTCACCGGGCACGCGTCCGCTCTTGCCGAGAATCATACCCCACATGTTGTCGTCGAGGTAGACATAGCGGCCCTTGCCCTGCTCCAGTGACAGTAGGTTCATCAGTGCGATGTTCTTGGTGTACTGTGAGAACGGTGTTACGAGTGGTGGATAACCCACGCGTGGCCAAACATAAGCCACCTCATCGAAAAGCTTGATGAGCAGATCGTCCATGGAGTACTCGGGCTCACCCTTCTTCTTGCGGATATTGTTGATGGTGGCACGCATGCCGCCGAGGTCTGCCATCATTGAACCCATCATGCCGCCGGGCAGGCCGCAGGTAAGCAACAGCGACGACATCACCTTGTTGTTGGGGTTGATGAAGTAGCCAAGCCATTCGTCGATGAACTCCTGTGTCATGGCTCTGGCCTTCATATATGCTGACATGTTGATTTCGGGAACCTCGAAGCCAGCGTTCTTCAGCATGCTCTGCACCGAGATTACGTCAGGATGCACCTTACCCCATGACAGCGGCTCGATGGCTGTGTCGATGATGTCGGCACCATTCTCACATACCTCCAGGATGCTGGCCATGCTCAGACCGGGGCCGGAGTGCCCGTGGTATTCGATGACGATGTCGGGGTGTTTTTCCTTGATCATCTTTGTGAGCTTTCCCAGGAAAGCAGGCTGTCCGATGCCTGCCATGTCCTTCAGGCAGATCTCCTCAGCGCCAGCAGCGATCTCCTCGTCGGCGAGCTTGGCGTAATAGTCCAGCGTATGGATAGGAGAGGTGGTGATGCACAGCGTGCCCTGCGGGGTCATTCCGCCCTCCTTAGCCCATTTGATGGACGGGGCGATGTTACGGATGTCGTTCAGACCGTCGAAGATACGGGTGATATCGGTGCCCTGTGCATGCTTCACGCGATACATCATGGCGCGTACGTCGTCGGGCACGGGATACATGCGGAGAGCATTGAGACCACGGTCAAGCATGTGGGTCTTGATGCCGGCGGCGTGCAATGGTGCCGTGAAGGCGCGCACAGCTTTATTGGGGTTTTCACCAGCCAACAGCTGCACCTGCTCAAAGGCTCCGCCGTTGGTCTCTACACGTGAGAAACAACCCATCTCCACGAATACGGGGGCAATGCGGGCCAGCTGGTCAGCACGGGGCTGAAACTTGCCGGAACTCTGCCACATGTCGCGGTAGACGAGACTGAACTGAATCTTTTTCTTCATTTGTGCTATGAATTTGTCTTTGTTTATCATTGAATGGTATTGTCGGTACGCCTGCACCTGCACTTTCAGTACCGACATGCAACAAGCCTTGAGCGGCCTGCAAAAAGCAGTGTAAAGGCATGTCTTTATTTGTCAGAGTGCAAAATTAAATAAAAAAAAAGAAAATGCTGATGAACAAACTCTTTTTTTATGATTTATAACTAACTTTGCAGAAACATATCGTGAGAAATGAAAGCAAAGACTCTATTGTTCTCTGTGGTTGGCACGGTGCTGGGTTCCGTGCTGTTGTTGACAGCCTGCAGTTCTGACGCTCCTAAGCAGGTTGGTAATAACATGGCAAGTCTTAAACTCAAGGGTGACAGCACAATCTACGGTTTGGCTTGTGAGGGCTGTACCGACTCTGTTGTCGTGATGTTGCCTTCCGACGACAGCGACCCAGTGACCTATAATATCATTGAGGCTAAGCGCAACGGTCATGTGCTTGGCAAACTGCAGATAGGCGACCGCATTGGCATCCTGCGCAACAAGACCAATAAGCATGTGGCTGACTATGTGATTGACATCGACCGTCTGCGTGGCATCTGGTGCTATATTGTGATGCCCAAGATGCGCGACTTTGAGCACATGAGCAAGCAGCTGCAGGCCAAGTTGATGAACAACATGTCCGACTCGCTCAAAGAGACTTTTCTCATTCCGCGTGAATATGGTTTCTACCTCAAACCGGAGTGGGAGGCACAGAGTGTGGGTTATGTGAGTGAAGCCAACGCACTGGCCGACGAGAGTCCGGTGGTCTATCCGCCGTTAAGCTATTTTACTTCATGGCAAATCTGGAACGGCAAGTTGGTTATGGTGAGTGGCACTCCGCATTTTAGTAACAATGGCCCGATGAAAGTCACCAATGTGGTTTACGATACCTGCAACATCGACTACCTTGGTGAAGATTCCTTGGTGCTGAGTTCCGATGGAGAGTCACGTAGCTATTACCGCAAGGCAAACCTCAACGACATCAATGCCCGCGCCCGTGCCATTGAGGCCATGCGCAGTAAGAAAGCGTTGGAGGAAACCAAAGAGCAGAACTGACAGATGGGAGAACATAAATAGTCAACCCCAAGAAGGGCTGTCCAGGTTCGAAGAATGGACTGCCCAGGTTCGAAGAATGGACTGTTCAAGTACGAAGGATGGACTGTTCAAGTACGAATAGGGGCTGTGTCAAACCATGATGGAAAGGTTTGATGCAGCCCCTATTTCATTGCTTGTGGGTATGCATGAGCCTACTCGTGCGTTTCAAAGCGACGCTCGGCCAACTGCTCGTATTTGGTGCCTGGACGGCCGTAGTTGGCAAAGGGATAAATGCTGATGCCGCCGCGGGGCGTGAACAGTCCTGTCACCTCTATATATTTAGGGTCCATGAGCTTGACGAGGTCCTTCATGATGATGTTGACGCAGTCCTCGTGGAAGTCGCCATGGTTGCGGAAACTGAAGAGGTAGAGCTTCAGGCTCTTACTTTCCACCATGCGTACGTCGGGAATGTAGCTGATGCGTATCTCTGCGAAATCGGGTTGGCCGGTGATGGGACAGAGTGACGTGAACTCGGGACAGTTGAAGCGCACCCAATAGTCATTGTCCTGATGCTTGTTGACAAAGGTCTCAAGCACTTCAGGTGCATAGTCCATCTTGTACTGTGTTTTCTTGCCTAAGGCATGCAGTCCCTCGGCTTTTCTATCTTCTGACATAATCGTTGTTGTTTATCCGATGTTGAATATCTTCAATACATTGTAGCTGATGCCTTCGTCGTAGACGTCGGTCCCCTCGTGTTTTTTGAGGAAGTCCACCACACGGATGGTGACGGGCAGAGCAATTACCTCGTAGAACGTCTTGAGGAACACCTGCCAGATCATGAGCTTAGGCAGTTCTTCCACAGGAACGACGCCGCCCAAAGCCAGCGGAAAGAAGATAATGGAGTCGCAGCTCTCTCCGGCCACTGTGCTGAGGATAGCTCGTGCCGAAAAGTGGCGTCCTTTGTCGTGTATCTTCATTCGGCTCATCACGTAGGCGTTCATGAAACTTCCCACCAGGAAGGCTACGAAGGAAGCCGCAGCGATGCGCGGGGCCAGCCCGAAGATGGCGTGGAAGCCATCCTCATTGTGCCAGTAGGGTGCACCTGGGATGGCATCGCACAGCGCACCCATCGCCACGAAGAAGAAGTTCATGGCAAATCCGGTCCAGATGAGCAGGCGCGCCTTTCGGTAGCCCCATACCTCACACACGCAGTCGTTGATGATGTAGGATACGGGGAAGACGATGAGGCCACCTGTCAAGTTAATTGGGCCGACGGCGATTTGTTTGGTCTCTAACAGATTTGCCAGAATAAGGCAAACACAAAATAGAATACTGACGAGCATGTAGGTCATGCTCACGGACTGTCGCTGCGAGCTGGCAGTCCCTGACGGATTGATGTTATCTTTCATTTCTTGTTTTGTTGAAGGGGGTTGAGCAAGTACCCCTGCATGTTATTCGTTTAGAGGAGCCACCACATGTATCCTGCGAAGATGATAACGAGCACTATGCCTTCCCATCGTTCGATGCGGTATTTGGTGAAGGAGAAGAGCCAGATGAATAATATCGACGCCACCATCACTGCAAGGTCGACCATGGTGATACCCGTAATGGCCATTGGCGTGATGAGTCCAGTGATGCCAAGAATCATCAGAATGTTGAACACATTCGATCCTAGCACGTTACCGATGGCTATGCCGCTGTTACCCTTGTAGGCTGCCACGGTGCTGGTGGCCAGCTCAGGCAACGAGGTACCTCCGGCCACGATGGTCAAACCAATGACGGCATCGCTGACGCCAAGACTGCGGGCGAGAGAGGACGCGTTGTCGACAAAAAGATTGGAGCCAACTATCAATGCTACCAGTCCGACGATGATGAGCAGTATAGCCTTACCCATTGGCATGAGTTGTTTGAGCGTGTCCTCGCTGTTGTCGTTCTGTCCATTCTTGGCACCTCTCAACGTAAAACCAATAAAGACGATGAACAGAACGAAGAGGATAGCTGCATCCAAACGGGAGATGTGCCGGTCAAGTGTCATGATCATGAGCAGCACCGAAGCCAGCAGTGCCACGGGGACATCTTGTTTGACTGTGGTCTTGAGAATGGTGATTGGGGCTACGATGGCCGCTATGCCCACGATTAATAAGGCGTTGAAGATATTGCTTCCTACGATGTTGCCCACTGCCAGATCGGGTGTGCCGTTGATGGCGGAGATCAGACTGACGAAGAACTCAGGCATGGAGGTACCGATGGCCACAATGGTCAGACCTATCACAATCTGTGGCACGCCCATGCGCTGTGCCATGCCCACCGAACCACCGGTGAGCCAGTCGGCGCCTTTCAATACCACGACAATGCCTATGATAAGGAGTACCACTTGCAACCATGCCTGTGAGGGGGCAAGCGAAAAAAGTAATATGTTGTTTACCATCTTTGTTTTATTGGAGTGCAAAGTTACAAAAAAAGCCTCGGATATTCGCATACCCGAGGCTTAAAAACTAACAATCACACAATTATAAATTTACTTATGGAACAAATGCTTTCGAATGATCATATCCTTTTCTTCATAGCATTCCTCTCGCGAGTAAGAGCGTTTGGATTTTGCCCAATCGACTTACCCAATCTCAATGCTTCGGCTCACTTGCGTTTCTTGTTTGCCAA
>Ga0256406_1007478_pt1 | contig 10357 bp, 12 predicted proteins | sample RumenRJG_03DNA_FD_185986 | JGI IMG/M metagenome (GOLD analysis project Ga0256406, IMG submission 185986) | Bovine rumen microbial communities from Lethbridge, Alberta, Canada - RJG_03 | ecosystem: Host-associated > Mammals > Digestive system > Stomach > Rumen | place: Canada: Alberta | collected...
GCGGCTGGCGCGTCTGCATTGGCGCGATCGGCGAAAGTGCGTTGGCGCGACTGGCGGGCCTGCGTTGGCCGCTGCGCGCCTCCCGCCGCGTCACCAGCCGTGACGGGCGCCTCTCCCGCGTCCTCCGAGAGCCGGTCGTACATGCGCCGCTTGAGCCTCCCCTCGGCGATGGCGATCGCGTCGTCGGAGGCGTCGTGGTCGCCGTCACCGTCCCGGTCGCCGCCGAGCGCCCAGTCGGCGGCCTCCGCCGCCCTGCGGCGCCGGTCCTCGAGGCGCACGGCCTTGGCCGCTGCCGCCGAGGCCCCAGCGCGGAAGCCGCCCCGCCTGGTGGCGGAGAGGGCGCCCTCGTCGGAGCCGTGCGCGATGCCGGCGCTGACGGCGTCGGTCCTTCCCTCGTGGGCGACCGCCGCAGCGCTGCCGCCGCGGTTCTTTGCGACGTCGGGGCGCCCCGTCATGCGAAGTGCCTCCCCGGGGGCGCCATGGGGTCGGGCACGCGGCGGGCCAGCCTTGCCGTGTCGCCCGCGGCGCGCCTGGCCTCGGCGACCTCGTCGGGCTTGGTGTTGAAGAGGTCGTAGAGCTCGCCTTTGGGGAAGTCGTCCTTGATGGGGACGCGGGCGGCGCCCGCCACCAGCAGCCCCTCGCCGGGCCGCACCGACTCGTCGATGTAGGTCGCCTCCTCGTCGGAGTGAGCTGTAATCTTTTGGTGGACAGCGGGATGGCAGGAACCTGCAGCCGATATGCTCAGATGAGATGCCCTCCCATCACCACCAGCAGATTGGAGCAGAGAGATGTCGGTGAGCGCAGGCGAGATCGAGAAGGCAGAGTCCAGGGCCAAGGCGAAGGCTCCCAGGCAGTATACGGAGGAGTACCGGCTCGAGGCGGTCGAGTACTACAGGAAGGCCCGGGAGGCAGATCCGAAGAAGAGCATCCGGGAGTGCGCCTCGGAGCTCGGGATCAACGACAAGACCCTGAACGACTGGATCCTCAAGCAGGCGAAGACCGGGCGGGTCACCCAGGAGAGGACCGGAGAGCAGAAGGAGCTCGACGAGGCGAGGAAGCGCATCAGGGAGCTCGAGAGCGAGAACGAGTTCCTAAAAAAAGCAGCAGCCTTCTTCGCCAGGAGCCTCTGACGGAGGACAGGTTCCGGCTGATGCTGGCGGAGAGGGCGGACTACAGCGTCTCGATGATGGCGCGGGTGCTGGGCGTGAGCAGGTCAGGCTTCTACAGATGGGTGAAGGCCGGCAGCCCCGAGGACCCCTGGGGACCCCTCAAGGAGGCCATCATCGGGATATGGGAGGAGAGCGGGAGGCGGTTCGGCTTCCGCAAGGTCTGGTCCAAGCTGGCAGAGGATCCCAAGTACGGCCGCTTCGCAGGCACGACCCTCTACCGCGTGCGGAAATGCATGTCCGAGCTGGGGATACGCGGCATCTGCCCCAATGCCTCCAGGAGGACGACGGTGCCGGACAGGGACGCGCCTGTGCGGCCTGACCTCATAGAGAGGGACTTCTCGAGCCCCGTCCCGACCACGAAGCTCGTGGGCGACATAACCTATCTCAGGACCACAGGAGGATTCATCTACCTGGCCGTGGTCATAGACCTGTGCACGCGCATGGTCGTCGGCTGGAGCATAAGGGACAGCATGAGGGCAGGCCTCGTGGTCGCAGCCCTCGAGATGGCATATTCGCGCGGATACGTCGCCGGAGGGGCCATATTCCACAGCGACCGCGGCAGCCAGTACACGAGCGCAGAGCTCGCCGCCTGGGCAGCAGCGCACGACGTGAGGCTCTCCGTGGGCCGCACGGGCAGCTGCCACGACAATGCGGTCGCCGAGTCGTTCTTCGGTACGCTCAAGAACGAATGGTACCACCACGAGCGCCTCTCGGATGCCTCCGACACGAAGCACAAGGCGATCGAGTTCATCGAGTCCTACTACAACCGCTACCGTCCGCACGAGTCCATCGGTGACCGCGTGCCGGCAGAGGCGATGGAGGAGTTCTTCGACCGCTTCGAGAGGGCCCTCGCGTACGATCCGGAGACGATGGAAGCCGCATAAAATCTGGGATCCCACTGTCCATTATATTGACAGGGTTCAGAGAGCCCGAGCAGGTCGACCCAGGCCTTCCGGTCGAGCGGCGACTGCTTGTGCAGCAGGATGAAGTCGGAGTTGAGCACCATGTTGCGCGCCTCCTCGTGCGCGAGCATGTAGACGCTGTTCTGCGTGATGCCCGTGCAGACGAGGTTGAACTTGCGGCCCTCCGCCCAGAACTTCGAGAAGTAGCTGACGATCGCGGGGTGGTCGAAGAGCGACTGGACCTCGTCGATGTAGAGCCAGGTGGTGACGCCGCGCTCCCAGTTGCGGTACATGAGGTTGCGCACCGCCTCCAGCGCCGTGAGCATCGCGAAGGTGCGCATGTTGCTGGAGAGGTCCTTCAGGTCGATGTTGGTGACGCGTGCGTCGAAGCCCACCGTCGACTCGTGGTTGAAGAACGAGAGGGCGCCCCTCACGTAGCGCTCGTAGCGCAGGGCGATGTCGCGCGCCTCGGGCTCCCCCTGCTCGAGGAGCACGTCGTAGAGGTCGCCGAGCACGGGCACGCGGCCCACCGCTCCGCAGCGCTCGTAGGCGAGCTCCACGCAGCGGCTGATGATGGACTTGTCCGCCTCGGGCAGCCCCTGGCTCCCCTCCGCCATCGTGGCCCCCGAGAGCGCGAGGAACGCGTCGATCTTGAAGGCGCGCTGCGCCGCGGGCGGCTGCCCGGCGACGTCGGCGAGGTCGAAGGGGTTGAGGCAGGCGCCCGAGCCCGGGCCGAGCTTCACCGAGACGCCGCCGTTGGGCACGACGACGCTCGCGTACTCGCCCGCCGGGTCGAAGATCACGACCTGGTCGTTTCGGTACGCCAGGATCGTGTTCTCGATCTCGCGCTTCACGGAGAAGGACTTGCCGCTTCCCGGCTTGCCCGAGACGTAGCCCATCGGGCTCGCCAGGCTCTTGCGGTTGCAGATGACGAGGTTGCTGCTCACCTTGTTCTGGCCGTAGTAGCCGCCTCCCTCCTGGTTCACCTCCTGGGTGGCGAAGGGGATCTGGATGGCGACCTCGGCCGTGGTCGAGAGGCGCCCGACCTCGACGTGGTTGTTGCCGAGGGGCAGCACCGAGTTGAGGCCCTCGCGCTGGCGGTACGCGAGGGTGGAGAGGTCCACCGACCACGAGCGCGCCGTCGAGATGATCTGCATCACCTGGTTCTCGAGCTCCGCGCGGGTGCGCGCGTATGTGTGCACGAGCCCGGTGTAGGCGAAGAGGCGCTGGTTCTTGTTCTGCAGGTGGTCGAGCAGGTCCTCGGCCTCCGCCTTGGAGTACTTGAGCTCCGAGGGCAGGATCTCGAAGTCGTAGCCCTTCTTCACGGCGCTCATCTGCTCGTCGATGATCTCCTTGTCCATCCAGGCGAGGCGCTGCTTGACCAGCGCCACCGCCTTGGCCTTGTCCATGCCCTGGACGTGCAGGGTGGCGCAGAGGGGTATCGGCAGGTCGATGACCGACGCGAGGCAGCGGTCGGAGAGCTCGCTCCCGAAGGAGCGCACGACGAGCGTCTGGTGCCACATGCCGTCGATGCGCAGCTGGGTCGAGGACCCCTCGGGGCGCAGCTCGATGGCGTCGGGGCAGACGAGGTCCTTGGTGCGCAGGCCGGTCGTCGGCCCCACCATGGACCAGTCGAAGACGAGCGGCCGTCCCGGCCGGAGCAGGTCGTTGATGGCGCGAAGGCGTGCCTCGCCGTCGAGCGGCTCGACCTCGCAGCGGACGCGCGAGAGGGCCCCGGCGACGCTTCCGCGCACGCGCGCGAGCATCGGCACGGCGGCGTCCACGTCGCGGGCGCCGACCGCGTAGGTGATCGTGCGGGTGCGCACGAGGTTGGAGACACCCTCGCGCATCTTGTCGTTGAGGATGCGGTTGTACTCGCGCGCGTAGCGCCCCGTGACGGGGTCCGAGTCGTCGAAGAACGCGCGGTTGCCGACCTCCTCGGCGGGAATCGGCGTGTTGGCGACCGAGAGCTGCAGCGACGTGTCCGCCCCGAACGAGTCGTAGAGCTGGCAGCAGGCCGAGAAGATGGCCTCCTGGGCCTCCTGCCGGGCGGACTGGTAGCTCACGTCGGAGAACGACACCGTCTGCGAGAAGAGCCCGCGCTCCACCTCGCAGATGCCGTCGCGCCACATCGTCTCGAAGCCGATCGCGCCGTAGACGTCGCGCGCGGCGCGGCGGCGCTTTCGCTGCTTCCTGGTCCTCGAGGAGAGCTCCCTCTCCTGGTCGCGCAGGCGGCGCTCGACGGACCGCCTCGAGCGTGCGCGCTCCCGCTCGCGGTCGCGCGCCTCCCTACGCCTCCTTGCTCGGCTCACGGAGCTCCGCCCCCTTCCTCCGCGCGGCACGGCGGTGCCTGCGGGTGGTCTTTGCGGCCAGGCGCCCCGGCCTGGCCCAGGTCTGCCGCCAGCTGCTCGCGTAGGCGAGCTCGGACGGCCCGAAAAGGTGGTCCCACAGCAGCGGCGCGAACCGCTCCGCGGGCATGCCGTGGGGCCTCCAGAACCCCAGCAGCCAGAACGGGACGCTCGCGCACATGACGGGCAGGCTCGCGTCGGCGACCGCGACGCCGAGGCACCAGTGGCAGAGCGCGGCGGCGGCCACGCTCGCGGCGAGCCCGAGCACCACGCAGCAGAGCGTGCGCAGGCTGAGCTTGCCGACGACCTTCTCGCGGTACTCGCCTATGTCCTTGTGCACGGCGACTGAGAGCGACACGATCGGTCCCCCTACGCCGGGAGCCAGGACGTGTCGAGCATCCCGAAGTAGACGGAGGCGGCGATGATGATGCCGCCGCCCGCGATGGTGGAGATGGCGCTCGCGATCTGTGCGCCTCCCTGCTGCTCGCGTATCGCCAGTCCCAGGCTGACCGCGCCCCAGACGACCAGGAAGCCGCCGAGGAACGACACGCAGCCCGAGACCAGCGTGATGATCTCGTTGAGCACTTGCAGTCCTTTCACGTGAGGGGCGCGGGCTCGGGCCCGCGCCCGTTGGAGCTGTCGTGTGGCGGGCCCTCCCGCCACGCCTTCAGGGAATACGGTCGAGGCGCCTTCCGAGGGGGTCTCCCGGACTCTCTGGTGCGCCCGCCCCGCGCTATTTCATGGCGATCGCCTCCCCTCGACGAGCGCCCGGACGTCAAGCCCCGCTCCGAGCTCCCCGTGCCGGGGGTGGCGCTCGGGCGCGTACTTCAGGTCGCACACGGGGTCCGCGCCCGCGATGAGCACGATGGCGCGGCGTCGGTCGAGCCTTCCCACCTCCGCGGCCTGGATGAGGTCGCGCTCGGTGGTCTGGTAGTTGGAGGACGAGCTCGGGGACGCGCCCCGGGTCTCGTTGTGGGTGCGGGTGGAGACGGTCTCCTTGCCGACGGCCTCCGAGATCCCCTTGTTGGTGGAGCCGGACTTGCCGCCCAGGAAGAGCGTGGTGTCGCAGCAGTCGAGGATGGTCTCCGCGTCGTCGCCGTAGGCGCTCTTGAGCTGGGCGAGCGACTGCAGCACGACCGAGACGCCGATGTTGCGGGAGCGCACGACGGCGATGGTCCGCTCGAAGTCGGGGAGGCGCCCTATGTTGGCGAACTCGTCGAGGACGAGGTGCACCGGCGTCGGCAGCTCGCCCCCGTACTCGGTGAGCGCCCGCTCGCAGAGGACGTTGCCCGCCTGCCACATGAGCATGGCGAGCAGGAACGAGTAGGTTGCGTTGGTGTCGGAGGTGGTGGCGAAGATCGCGGCCCTCTGGCCGGGGTCGCCGAGCGTGTCGAGTCGCATGTCGTCGGCCGAGAGGATGTCCCTGAGCTCCTCGGAGGCCAGGGCCGACAGGCGCGCGTTGCACGAGATGATGATTGACTTGAGGGTCTTGCCCGCCGCCGCCTTGAACGCGCGGTAGCGGCCGAGCGCGTAGTCGGAGTCGGGCGTCGCGGGGTCGCACCAGGGCACCCAGCGCACCGACTCCCGCGCCCCTCCCATGGACCGTCCGTCGCCGCCGGCGCCCCCAGGCGCGGCGACGCAGCGGCAGCCGGTCTCGAGCTCGCGGAAGAGCACGTCGAGCGGGCTCATGAACGACTCGTCCTCGTCGCGGGCCTCCGCGAGCGACAGCAGCGTCATGAGGCCGGGCAGCGTCCGGTCCTCGGGCGGGCAATGGTAGGTGAGGTAGCCGATGAGCGCGCAGTAGAGCAGGCGCTCCGAGTTCTCCCAGAAGGGGTCGTTGGCCGACTTCCCCTTGGGGGTGGTGTTCACGATGAGGCACTCGACGAGCTCGAGCACGTCCTGCTGGGTGCGGACGTAGGCGAGCGGGTTGTAGCGCATGGAGAGCGAGAAGTCGACGGTGTTGAGGGTGCGCACGTCGTAGCCGTGGGCGGCGAGCATCCCCCCGAGCCGGCGCACGGTCGTGCCCTTGGGGTCGGTCACGAGGTAGCTCGCGTTCATCTGCATGAGGTTGGGCTCGACGTAGGTGCGGGTCTTGCCCGAGCCCGAGCCGCCTATCACCACGACGTTGCGGTTGCGCTCCCAGCGCGGGTCGTGGTCGTCGCGCGACATGGCGAGGCGGACGCCCTGCGTGAGCAGGATGTTTGCGTCGGGGCGCGCCTCGTCCGCGAGGCGCCTCAGCTCCCTGGGCGTGGCCCACCGGGCGCTTCCGTGCTCCTCGCCAGAGCGGTAGTTGCCGCGCCTGGCCACCATGTTGGCCCAGGCCACCCACACGCCGCAGCCCGCCGCCAGCCCGAGGGCGACGGCGAGCGGCTCCGCCGTCGGGAGCGGGCCGTGGGCCATGACGTAGGAGGGCAGCGTGGAGAGGGCGGACGAGAGGTTGGTGACCGCCTCGCCGGGCAGAGACGCGAGGTTCGACGCGTAGAGGTCGGTCGCCCAGAAGGCCGCCGCCGAGCCGGCGGCGGCGACGCCCATGCCCGCGTAGGGGCGGCTCACTTGGAGCGCTCCTCGCGGCGCTGGGCCCCGCGGCTGAGGTCGCGCTCGGGCGCCTCGCCGCCGGAGATTGCCTCGGCCGACTCGCGTGCGCGCTGGGCCCGCTGCTCGAGGGGCTCGCGGTCGCGGTCTCCGTGCTCGACGTCTCGGTGCTGCTCGCGGACGCGCTCGGCGGCGCGGTCTGCCGCCTCGCGGGCCTGCGTGGCGAGCGAGTCGAAGCAGTCGGCAACCTGTGGCGCGTCCTGCGCGCGGAAGAGCAGGTAGGCGTGACCGCCCTCCTCGTAGAGGGCGTGCTCGAGGGAGGCGGAGGTGAGCTTGGCGTCTATCGCGGAGCGGATCTCGTCGTAGCCTTCGAGCCCCTGGAACTCGTGGAGGTCGAGCTTCGCCCACTCGGGGAGTGCCGGCCCGTCGGTGCGGACCTCGGCGGATGCCGGGTCGCGCAGGCTGTCGCGAGCGGCCTCGAGCGCCTTCGTGAGCTGCTCGGCGGCGTCGCGCATGGCGCGCTCGCCTGCCGAGGGACCGCCAATGCGCACCTGGTACATCGCGATGCGCGTGGCCCAGTCGACGAGCTTCTGTCCGGCCTCGTCGCCGAAGTCCTCTGCCATGCGCGGCCTCCCTGGTCCGAGTCGAGTGGGGTGGGGCAGGCCGCGCACGGCGGGAGGGCCGGGTCCTCCGGCTGCTGTTCCTCCGTGTGTGCTGGACGCCGGGCGCGGCCCGCCCGACGTCGTTTGTACCAGTGGCGCCACGCGAACCCACCGGCTCGCATCACGCCAAGTATCAGCAGCTATCTGGCAGTATCCGCGTCACCAAACCTCCCCAATTCCGGTGTCGCTCGAACGGCCTTGGCAGGGGCGGAGACGTCGTTTGCGAAGAGGGGCTGCGTTCGTGCCTGCGCAACGACGGGCGGGACCCTCTTGTCGTTGCCGGCCAAGCTCACGAGAAGGCAGGTCTCGCGAATCCTCGACACGATGGCGTCCGCGGTCTCACGCTCGTGCGCGCGCGAGAGCCTCCTCCCCAAGGCCTCGAGGTCGTACTGGGAGGTGTAGATGGTCGGGAGCATCGCCTCGTAGCGCGTGTTCACCACGTCGAAGAGGGTCATGACCGACCACGGGGATGCGGACTCCTTCCCAAGGTCGTCGAGCACGAGGATCTCGCACCTGAGGTAGCGTTCGAGCTCCTCCTTGGCCGAGGACCGCGAGTCGAAGGTGTCCCTCACGTCCGAGAGGATCCTCAGCGCTGATGTCATGATGAGCGCCCTGCCTGACAGGACGAGGGGGCGGGCGACTCCTGATGCGTTCGTGGACTTCCAGGTGCCGACCTTGCCATGGATGTAGAGCCCGATGCCCTTTCCGGCGGGGTAGGACTTCACGTAGGCGAGGCAGGTGGGGTCCGAGATCTCCGCATCCAGGAACCGTCGTGGGATGCCCGCCCGAAGGAGCTTCTTCCTGTCCTCCTCTAGCTTCTCGGCAGCCTCGAAGGCCGCCTGCCTCTCCGCCTGCTCGATCTCACCGGGGCAGCCGCAGGGCTCGTGCGAGACCCAGAGCATCCTCCCACCGACGTTTATCCCACGCCTTCCCAGGAGCTTGCCGCAATGGGGGCAGGGGTAGGGCTCCGGCGCCTCCGGACCGAGACCGAGCTCCTTGGCATCCTCGGGAGTGAGCATTTCCATGCCTTCGTCTCGCACGCCCGCGCCCGCGCGTTCCTTTCCTATCTCCATTTTCGTATCCTCCCTTTCTTATTTGGTGACACCGTGTCATGTCGGGTGGGACACGCTGTCATGCGAACCGGGTTGCTCGGGTGACACCATGTCACCAGTGAGGGGCCTCTCCCATGACGTCGTGTCATGGGTCGAAGAGGGATGGGTCGTGCCGCCTGGCGACGACCCTCAGCGCCTTTCTTACCGGCTCGTCGGTCACCTCGTAGCGCTTCGAGATCCGCCCGTTGGGGAGCCTCCACTCACCGATCGCCTCGATGAGGCCGTCCTCCTCGAGCTTCCTCATGTCCCTGTTGACCTGGCGCTCGCTGATGCCGAGGAACTCCGCCGTGCCCCTGCGGCTCTCCCAGAAGGACCCTCCGGTGTCCTTGCAGAAGCCGAATATGCGCGCGTAGACGAGCAGCGACGTCCCCGTGAGCCCCATCCCCTCGGTCATGAAGCGGTAGACCTTCACGAACTCGGCCGCCCTGCTCTTACCGTCTCGTTCTCTGCGAGCCATGATTGGCCTTCTCGTCGTGCACCATCACCGTGTTCCGCATGAGCCACTCGCGCAGGTCGTCCTTGTGGATGAAGTAGCCCTTCGTCTGCCCTGGGAAGCAGCGGAACGGCATGGGGTCCTCGTCCCGATCGATGTATGACCTGATCCTGTTCACGCTGACGCGCAGGAGCTGGCAGGTCTGCGTGATGGTGAAGTACTCCTCGGCAATTGCCCAGACGTAGATGGGGTTGAGTTGGGTGCTCTTTTCCTCGTCGATCATGACTGTCTCCTCCTACCTTGCGGTGGATTCGACCAGCCGCCGAAGCGCCGTCTCGATGTCACCAGCCGGGTGTGTTTGAGCTGCGGTGGCTGGCCGTACCTGGTCGGTCGTGACGGGCTGAGCGAGGAGGCTCTTTGGCTTAGGGTCGGGCATGCCGCTACCCTCCGATCTCCTGGGAAAGCAGGGAGTCGAGGGTGCGCTTGCTGACGCGGATGTTTCGGCCGATGCGCTTCTCCGTGAGGACCCCGCGCCTCACCAGGCGGTAGACGGTCTTCCGGGAGACATGGGCGTAGAGCTCGATGTCGCGCACGTCGAGCAGCAGGTCGGTGCCTGCGGCCTCGGCGGCAGCGATGCGCGCGAGCCTCTCGTAGTCAGCCTCGTTTTGCGGGGAGAAGCGTTCCTCGCCGAGGGGGCGGGAGCTCTCCCCGGTGAATCCGAACGTGTACCTCTGGTGGGCCATGAGCGCCTCCGTCAACCAAGTGGACTGCCGTGGACGCGCATGCCCCAGGGCGGACTCGCGTGACCACGGATGAGGCGGTTATAGGCCGAGCGGGAGCGTTGATGTTGGGAGGGGAGGTGCCGAAGTATCTGTAGGTATCCCGCAGTATCCGCTTCACGGAATTGCCACGAGACGGCACTTCGGCGGCGTCTTGAATTGGGACCCGGGGGCATGGGCGGGCAATCGAGTGTCCTGTGGTCTGTGTCCAGGGCCGAACCATCACGCCCAGGATTTAGATGGACCTCGATACTGGGGAGTCCGATGTCTTACCGCACAGTCTGCCCACGCCTGACCATCCCCTCGCCATGCAGAGGCAAGCGACATCCAGCATGTCCAGGCGCACGTACGCGCCCTCGGACTGGCTTGATTAGAGGGTACTAATTGCCCCGGACACAAATTGACAGCTGACCGCTGCCA
>Ga0256406_1007479_pt1 | contig 10356 bp, 7 predicted proteins | sample RumenRJG_03DNA_FD_185986 | JGI IMG/M metagenome (GOLD analysis project Ga0256406, IMG submission 185986) | Bovine rumen microbial communities from Lethbridge, Alberta, Canada - RJG_03 | ecosystem: Host-associated > Mammals > Digestive system > Stomach > Rumen | place: Canada: Alberta | collected...
ATCTCCCCAGGTTTGAATTCCAGTAACCTGAGACTTAAAGTTATCAAGCATCGTCTGAGCGGTTATGTCAGACTTAAGCTCCAACTTATCGAACAATCCAACTTGAGATTCAATAGTACTTTTGACCGTGTTGGACATCGTCTCATATTCTTCTTGCCATTTCATAACAGTCTCGCCAGCAGCGGAATACGTAGACATCAAATCATAGGCAGCAGCTTGTTCTGTCTGAGTTGTATCGGACAATTTCTTTTGAAGGTCTTCGAAACTAATCCCAGCAGCATCAAGCTTTGTCTTCAAATCATCCCAAGATTGCATGTACTCACTATCCGTACCGACATAATGCATCGCTTCGGATGTCTGTACAGCAGTATCTCCAACATCTGCAATAAGGTCTTTAATAAGCTGCCCATCAATCATAAGACCTTCTGCATCAATACCAAGAATATCCTCTGTGGTGAATCCATCAGGATGGGTTGCATTCACCTTATCAAGCACCGCTTCAATATATTTGTTCACAGTGTCAGAACTCAAAAGAACAGGTTCTCCGGTTCCAGTCTGAAGGAGAGGTGTAAAGGCAATGTTTAATCCATCACCAAACTCTCCATAAGAACCAAGAATGGTTGAAATGGTTCCCTTAAGATCTTTTGCATCCTGATGCCAATCAGAGAGGACGTCTTTGTACTTATCAATATTCTCGTCTGTCCATTTAAGAACTTCTCGAGAATTCATATCAATATTACCGAATGTTGTTTTGTTTAGATCAACATTAGCATTTTGAGCATCCTGAACAGTTTTCTGGAAAGTAAGATACGCCGATCTCAGATCAGCAGATATTCCTTTTTGGGCCTGTGCGGCTTTTCTCCATTGAACCGTTGTGGATGCCATAACCTGTGCCGCAAGCGCCTGAGAGGTTACTTTATCCGAAATAACATCAATATTGTTAACATCATTCAAATACTCATTGAGTTGATCGTCGCTCATGGATAACATAGCGTTGATCTTGGGAAGAGCCTCAACACCGCTGTCGATAAGATCACTCAAAACATTTTGAGGAACCCCTCTTCCAGCAAGCATGATATACTTTTGTCCAAGACGAGTATAACCATCAATCTGAGACTGAGCATTCTTTAGTATTTCTTCTGGCTTCTTTGTGTCGGAGAGCTTGTTATCAAACTTGGAAAAGAGATCCATTCCATCTTTGATTTTTGACTTATAACTCTCGTACTTTTGATTGAAGGTGTCCTCAATATCCACAAGATGTTCTTTAATAGCTTTTGCAGTCTTTTCTGCCGCAGTAGTTGTATCATCTGCTGTATCTTTCGTTGAAGAAGAAATGCTATTGGAAGAATCGGTTCCTTCCTGAGCAGTAATCCACATCTGAGCTGCGAGATTAATAAGAGAGTTCCGCATGGTATCAACCATCTTTGTAGGATCATCAAATGTGCTCCATAAGATGGAATACCCTTTGTTCATGCTATCGAGAACATTAACACTATATTTGTTAAACTTATCAATGACTTTTTGCTGTTTAAGAAGCTCTTCTGTTTCCTGTTTCTTAGCTTCCGCATTATCTTTCGATGCTTTTGCAGCACTTCCAGACCCACTGGCATTCTTTATCTTGGATTTTGTATTCTCATCCGTTGCAGCAGTATTGTATTTAATAGCAGAAGAGTTTGCCCTTGTTGCAGCAGCCTCTGCTCTCTTCTTGTTAAGCGCTTTACCCTTTGCCTCTTCATGAGACGCGGTGTCATAATCATACGTCGTGCTAGGAAGACCATAAGTTGTGCCATATCTATTTGCAAATTTTGTTTTACTATCAAGATTTGCCATCTTTGCACTAAGTTCTGAGGTCTTACTATCTACAAGAGCATTAATATCATCAAAGCCACTCTCAACCTTTGCTTTTGCAGAGTCAATAGCAGTTTGTGCCATGTCAGCAGCAGAACTTGCAGCATCTGGCTTAGAATCACCAATTCCTAAACTAAAACCTTTTACGAAGAACTGACCAATTGCATGTAGTATCTTGGAGGGTGAATGAACCTGCAGAGTAGAACGTGTCGCATTTACTGCTGCATTAGCCACGTTTGTAGCCGATGCAACAACGGTAGATGTTCCTGACGAAATACCATTTGCGAGACCAATTGTAAAATTCAAACCGACATTTATGAAACGGCTCTTTGCAGAAAGTAGTGAACTAGCTCCACGCAGAGCAACACCTACCGCCGTTGACTTAAATTGATGCTCACCTGCAAGAAAACCAGTTGCCATTGACAAACTAAAAGTGGTTCCAATCTTATTAAATATATTCGATAAACTAGTCAATGAAGAAGATACGCCCTTAATTGATGGACCAATACCATCCATTGCTGTCGAGAATCTAGTCATAGATTCACTAGCTACCGATGATGAAACTGCTATTGATTGGAAAGACGAAGAAATTGTAGTAACACTAGATGCAAGTCCAGCCCCATCTTTTGCAAGAGATGAAAATGTGCCTGAAAGAAGTAGTAAATTTGGCAGGACTGTCGGAAGAGATGATCCGAGAACTATAAAGCCTTCTGCAAGCGTTGTAAGAGAATTAGATAATGCTGATGCATCAATACTAGCTATACTCTTTAACGGTGTAACAAGTCCACTAAGAGCTGGACCAAGAAGCAAAAGAACTCCTGCCCCAGGAAGAGCTCCGCTCATTGCAGTAAGACCAACCGACAAAACAATCAAACTACTTCCTAACGTAGCTACTGCTTGGAAACTATCTCCTCCAGATAAGGAAGCAATGATCTTTAATGCACTGCCAAAGGCAATCAAACCACCGGATACTATGTCTAGTGCTAACGCTCCCGGGATAGATCCAGTCATTGCAGTAAGACCAACCGCTAGCATTATTAAGCTACTACCCAATGTAACTACTGCTTGGAAGCTATCTCCTCCAGACAAAGAAGCAATGATCTTTAATGCACCACCGAAGGCAATTAAACCTCCTGCAGCAATATCAAGTGCAATGGCTCCAGGTATCGCTGCAATCATAGCAGTAAGACCAACTGCCAACATAATGAGACTAGTGCCAAGAGTAATAACTGCTTGGAAACTATCGCCACCAGACATGGAAGCTATGATCTTTAACGCTCCGGCGAAAGCAACAAGTCCACCTGCAGCAATATCAAGCGCAATGGCTCCAGGTATCGCTGCAATCATAGCGGTCAGACCCACAGCAAGCATGATGAGACTGGTTCCAAGAGTAATAACTGCTTGGAAGCTATCACCACCGGATAAGGAGGCAATGATCTTTAATGCACCAGCAAAAGCAATTAAACCACCAGCTGCTATATCTAGTGCAATAGCTCCTGGAATAGCGACAATCATAGCAGTAAGACCAACCGCTAGCATTATTAAGCTACTACCCAATGTAACTACTGCTTGGAAGCTATCTAATCCAGACAAAGAAGCAATAACTTTTAACGCACCAGCTAAGGCAATCAAACCACCTGCCGCTATAGCTAGAGCCAATGCTCCAATAATGGATTCGCTCATTGCAGTAAGACCAATCGATAAAACAATTAAGCTACTACCCAATGTGGCTACTGCTTGGAAGCTATCCCATCCAGATAAGGAAGCAATAACTTTTAACGCACCAGCTAAGGCAATCAAACCACCTGCTGCCAAATCTAGTGCCAATGCTCCAACGATAGATTTACTCATCGCAGTAAGACCAACAGCTAGTATTACCAAACTACTACCTAATGTAGCTACTGCTTGGAAGCTATCACCACCAGATAAGGAGGCAACGATCTTTAATGCACCACCTAAGACAATCAAGCCACCTGCTGCTATATCTAATGCCAATGCTCCAACGATAGATTTGCGCATTGCAGTAAGACCAACAGCTAGTATTACTAAACTACTTCCTAACGTAGCTACTGCTTGCACACTATCCCATCCAGATAAGGAAGCAATACTCTTTAATGCGCTGGCTATTGCGAGAACGCCAACCGACATTCCAAGAAATGCGGCACCAAGTCCCAAAAGTTTTCCACCACTAAGTTCGCTACCGAATTTATTGATGATAACGAGTGCGCCTACCATTGCCGCCAAACCACCAGCAGCTCCAAGAAGACCTCTTCCAAGTTCTCCCCAAGAAAGAGATGAGAGTGACTTAATAGCAGTGGCCATAAGTTTTGTGGCAAACGCCATAGCAATCATTAGAGGAACAACCTTCGTAATACTCTTCGTTACATTTTTAAGAGCGCCATCTGCAGTAGCAATGCTGGAGAAAACTTTACTTAATACAAAAATCACTCCAACCATCGCTGCAAATCCTGCTGCCATCCCGACAAGACCTCTCGCAAGCTCACCCCAGGAAAGTTTGCTTAGTGCAACGATTGACGGTGTTAAAATAGCCATTGCAGCGGAAAGCTTAATCATTGCCGTGGCCATTGTGGAAACTGTTGATGGCTTAAAACTATCAAGAAGGTTTTTAAATACATTACCTTTCTCACCAATTTTATTTCCGCTCAAACCATCCAGCTTGCCTAAGATAAACATAACACCCAAAAGCTCAGCAAAAGCACCAGCAATAGCCGCAAGTGATTTGGCAAGTTTTGTGCCATCAATAAATGAAAGCGCTACTAATGAAACTGTCAAAATAGCAATAGCTTTTGCAAGGGCTCCCAATGTTTCGGCCTTAAGTTTATTTTGAAGATCAGAAAAGAATCCAACAACAGACTTCTGTAGTTTTTGAAAATTCTCTACGATTACATTATTCTTAGCAAGATCTTTCAGATCATTAAAAAAGTTTTTCAACGGATTGTCAGTGAAACCAGCAAGATTCTTCAAAATCTTGTTAATAGTAAAAATAAATTTAGTAAATCCAATGCCGTTAAACAAATTGACCAGATCAAATGCACCATTGATCTGAATACCTTTTAAAAATTGTCCAATATTTTTAATCACATTGGATAATACTGAACCAACAGGCTTAAAAATATCTTTGCTTTTCTTACCTGCTGTTGTAAATCCTTCGATTTGATCTTTAACTTTTGCAAAAATATCACCAATAGAACGTAACTTTTCACCAATATCAAAAGATGTGAATCCGTTTGCGATAGAACGAAACACGCTAGCTTCGACATTTCGAATATCTACTAAAAAGTCTTTAATTTTTGAAAAGACAGATACTAGCGGTGCGAATTTGGTGATCCCAAAATATTCTTCTATATCTTTTAGCTGTCTATCATTCTTTGCACTGAACAGCGCTTTTACTACCGAAATGGCTTGCTTAATGTTGTCTACAAATGAGCCAATACCATTTTTAACTTTGGTTATGCCAATTTCAAATATATTATTCTTTTTGATAAATTCATCAAGCGCTACAAGAAAATCTCCAAGATTACCAGTAGCATTAAGAAGTCCGCCACCAAGGCTAGCTAATGTTGATCCTGCGGGTGCAACAGCTTTGATGACTGCACCAATTGCTTGCTTTACAATATCAAATACTGCGAATACGCCTCTAAATGTTCTTTTTAGATTTGCAGCTGCTTTATCGGTTATAAAAAACTTACTTGTTATTTTTTCAAATTGTTTGGCAATATTAGCAACTTCCTGTGCTGTTTTTGGAGGGAAAATGTCCTGGAATGCATCTTTTATAGGACGAAGAATCGCCATTAAGTCAAAGAAAACATTCTCGAGTCCCTTAATAACAGATGCTCTTCCACCAAGCTCGTTTACTTTTTGTAAGAACTTTCCGAGATTATCGATAGGCTCTTGAAAAAGATTCTCAAGAACTTTATCGACTCCAGTCCAAAGCTGTTTTGCTTGATCGTAATCACCAACAATTGCGCTATAAATTCTACTCCAAGAAGAGGCAATCGAATCTCCAAGAACATCTAACAGTTGATGAAATGTCTTAACTTCCTGTGCCGCTTGCAAACCCTTCTTACCAAGTTCATTAGTGTCATCAGCATACTTGGACAAGGCACCCATTAAAACATCATTAGTAACCCATTTGTCAGCAAGTGTTCCTCGAAGGTTTTCCCAAGTTACTTTGGTTCCATTTGATACAGTTAAAATATCATTTCCTTTTTTCACAAGAGTGCCTGCTGCCAATCCTGCTTCAATAAGTTGCTGCTTGAAATCCTTTGTCGCCATTCCAGCAGTTTCCAAGCTCATCCAGTCTCTTGTCAACATAACACCCATACCAAGAGCTTGTGTCACACCAAACTGCAACGCTCTACCAAACTGGTTGGTATCGGCACCAGCAAGAGCTGCTTCATTTGCCATACCTTTAATGGCTTTTGCAGCAGTATCAACATCGACACCTGCCGTTGAGAATTTGGCAAGAGCCGATGTCATATCGGTAAGACGATAGATAGTCTTATCAGAGTAATCATTTAATTCATCCAAGACGGAATTAACTTTTGTCTTGGACAGAGCATTACCAAGCTGATCGATACCATTAAATAATGTTGTCTGATAGGATTGAAGTCTTGTTTCATACGTCTTGAAGCCTTCAATCATTGGCTTGGTTGTTAGTTCTGTAGCCATTTGATGCGCTACATTTTGAACACGGTTTGTAATATTACGAAGTACTTGATCTGTAATCGTTCCCATGGCCGAGAACTTTTTAGATACTGCGTCAGCCGCAGAAGCTAATGGATCAAGTGACTTTGTTCCTTTGAAATTAAGGGATGCTTTAAGCTTGTCCAGCGTTCCAAGCGTTGTATGAACTCCGGATTCAAACTGCTGGTTGTCAAATCGCATCTGGACAACACGTTCATCAACTGATGGCACTTAAACCACCTCCTTATTTACTAATTAAAGATTCCCAAGCATCGTTTGCAAGTTTATCGAAGATAGGTCTCATTGCAGGATTGATGTAATCTCGTCCTTCTACCCATCCTCCCGTACCAGTACCATGTCCATACTGTAAAATTACAGCTATGTTTACACCTTTGTTAATATTGGTGTTATACCATCGTATTGCTACTTGATTGGGTTCCTTATCTATTTTGTACTGCCAACTGGCGGCAGTTTTACCAGTATCTACTGGTGTTGCTGCCGAAAGAGCATTCACTCCTTCTTGACCATATTTGGCCAAAACTGCATCTATCGCAAAGTTTTTTGCTTTCTGCAGAAAATTTTCAGTATTTTTAAAATTACCCTTATGCGTAACTTCTATTATCATAGTTATCACCCATTGGAATGAAGTGCTGCTCTTCTTGCTTTATTGAGTTTCGCATTATCCATAAGAACCTGTTTCTTAGGTATTTTCTTTCCTGGATTTTCTTTTGCATTTGCAATGGCGATTAATTTTAATAGCCGTGATAAATGCCATTTTTCAGCAGAAAAAGGAAGGTGAAAAACAGCAAGATAATAATAAAGAAGTTCCGACGTAAGGATCTCGGACGAATGTTTTGTACTTCTATTATTCTTTATTGTTGTTGCTGAACGATCTGATTGAATGTAATTAATAATTTCTATTAGCTGCGAATTTGTAATTGCAGTAAGAATGTCATCTTTAATTGGTCCATCAAGTGACATACACTTAATGTAAAACAAATAATCTTCTTTTGTTTGTGGACATTCTTCTTTAGAAAAGAATTTACGTCTAGTTTGTTCTTCCCATTTTGAGAGAGAAATTAAAGAGTGCTCGAGATGCAGTTTCACCGGCTTTTTAGGTCCAACCGCGACAAACTCTTGAGTCTCTTGGTTAAACATGGTAATCGGTTCTACTGTAATCTCGAGCATACATTACTCCTTCGTAATTATTTTGTAGGAATTGGCACTACGTTCGCGTCTTTCTGTGCAGCGTTAATTTCCTTCATAACAGAAGGATCAATAACGCCATTAAAGAAATCAATCGCGTGCTGAGTGTCTGAGGTAACTTCAGAGAAAAGAACCTCGTAGGCATTTGTCTGCTTAAAATCTTCAGCAAGCTTGTGCCCGTCTCTAACTTTCTCAAACTTTCTGCCATCGTCAGACTTCTCACCATAAGAGGTGAGAATAAGCCATTCAAAAGTATCGAGAATCTCTTTGGAGTCCTGTCTCTCAAGCATTTTTGTAATGCGAGCAACAAGACCGCCATCAGCACTTACCTGAAGACGCATTAACTCTGTCTTAGAGAGGTTAAAATAAAAAGTCTCCTCTCTTTCGTTACCATCGAAATCTGTGTACTTTACTTTCTTTGCTAACATTTGTTAAGCCTCCTTAAGCTATTTATTGTCAGGTCTTGGTATAACCAAGAACAGTCAGAACCTCATCCGGAAGAGGAAGTCTTGCCTCAGTGCCTGTAGAATCTCCATCCGTACCATACAGAATGTCCTCAAGCTTTTTCAGCTTCTCAGCATCTGTGGTCTTAGAATTGATTGTGATGTTTGCAACCGGACGAGCATTCGGAACAACAGTTACCGGAATCGGAGTAGTCGTAATCTCATAAGAGAACGTAATAGCTTCCGGACTATCGTTAATCGTCTGATACTGTCTCTCGGAAGGAGAAGCCGTCGCATTGTAGATCAAATGCAGCTTATAGCCATTGTCGGCATCGAGTGCATCCTCAGCGTCATCTCCGATGAGTGTTCTAAACGCAAGACCAAATGTGGATCTCTTCTGCTGTCCGAGAATCACTCCCTTAACGGGCTCAATAGAACCATCGCAGAGTTCCCATTCATCCGGATAGGTATAGCACTCAACGGTAGCACCAAACTCTTCAGCACCGCGAAGAGAACCATACTTAATGTTGTCTGCATAGAATGCATTCTCATCTGCTCCAGACGGAGACTCTGTAACAGAAGTAAGACCATTCCAGACAACACCCTTCGGATATGCTCCTTTTACCTGAGGATAGAGAACGCCATGATCCACGCCAGTCTCATACCTCTTTTCACCTACGGCATCCCAAACCAGTTTAGCCATGATTGATATTTCCTTTCGTCATTTGTTGTTTTATTACTAACGATAGAGAACAGTTGTGCAGGTGAATTAAATGAAAGTTTTCTTTAATCCAAAAAGTTATCTATCGAAGTTACCTAAGTTAAAATAAATAAAAAGCCCTTACTCTAATTGCAAGTAAGGTCCTATGATCTTTATTTTGATCTTATCTTCCAAAGAGTCTCTGGATTACATTTCCAACATTAATTTGACTCTTTAGAATATTAAATGCCTCTTCTGGAGTTTGAACATTTGGCATATTAATACCATTCTCCTTACAGAGGTTCATAAACGCAGTCTTACTATCTCCACCATGAGAAGAAACATAAGACTTGGCCCCATCCAAAGGATTCGAGGCAGGTGTTTGAGTAAGAGACGCACTTCTTTGGAACATGTCAAGAATCGGATTACCCATCCTTCTCACCTCCAAGGTCTTTCACAAGCTTGTCTACTTTCGCAGCAAGTTTGTCAAACTCTTTTGTTGTGACGTAAACCGGAGTTTCCTCTTTCATCTCGGCATCATCCATTGGAACAATCCGAAAGCCTTTCAAAGTTGGATAACCTGCACCATCCGTCATCTTCGCCCAAATAATGGAATCCGTCTCATCCATTAAGAGAATCGAAGAATTCGGAGGAAGAGAATAGGCTTTTGCACCATTCTCCCCATGCACCTGAGGAACTTTAATAGAAGGTTCCTGTTGCATTGGCGTTTGAGGCTGATTAAACTGACTATAGCCATAAGCAGGAATCCCAAAATTATAAGGATTATACGGATTCATAAGTAACACCTCCTACACTCCATTTTGATCGTCAATTCTTTATCGGTAGTTGCTCAACTTTGCTAAGCAAGACCTTTCCTTCTCCAGTGACATCATCAAGTTCGAAATAAGGAACAGAAAGATCTTTAATTGTCTGGAGTTCATCAAACGTGATAGATCCTTCATTGATAGCATTTTTGCTAAGAAACATGAATCTATCTCGTAAGAGTGCCACATTGGCTTGCTTAAGTTTAGCGTCGTTGTTTGCCATGTTAGCTAAAGTACCGTCAACGTTGTCAAGACGTCTTGAGAGCTCGCCCAAAATATCTTTCCTCATCATTCTTTTGGAGAACCATGAGGACGAGATCACAGCAACCAACACTGATGCAATGCTTGCAACTATCGTACTAAGCCAAGGTGGCATACTCTTTACCCTCCCTAGCCTTTAAAGTGACTGCATGATCGTAATCTCTGCTACTCGTTTGGAGTAATAGCTTACGATGTGCTCATCTGGATTCTGAATCATCTCGAAAAAGTTCTTGGCATGTGTCAACTCCTCTTTTGACATAGCCAAGAACTTATCAGATTCTTCTTTCGAGATTTTCTTCAGCCAGAGTGCTTTCTTTGCATAATCTTCAGCATCATTAAGCTCATCGCAGAGATAGTTTTCCAGCTG
>Ga0256406_1007480_pt1 | contig 10354 bp, 6 predicted proteins | sample RumenRJG_03DNA_FD_185986 | JGI IMG/M metagenome (GOLD analysis project Ga0256406, IMG submission 185986) | Bovine rumen microbial communities from Lethbridge, Alberta, Canada - RJG_03 | ecosystem: Host-associated > Mammals > Digestive system > Stomach > Rumen | place: Canada: Alberta | collected...
TATTTATATGAAAGGTTCTATCCCCAGTTTCAGCCAACTATCGTTTCGTTCCAAAATCGGTGCTTCTCAAAAAATTAACATTTTTTTAACGAATCTGTAACATGTTCACAAATATTGTCTATAATCGTTTTCATGAACAATGATGGGGGAATTATTATGGAACAAAGAAACATGGACGTTCTGATGGCTTTATACAAAAACAATTACCAGTCGCAGCGCGCGATCGCAAACGAAACCGGCCATGCTCTGGGCATGGTCAACAAGGCACTGCGAACACTGGTAAACGAAAAGTATATTGACAGCCATATGCGCATTTGTCCAAAAACGGCTGCACTGTTTGATAAAAGCAAGCCAAAAAACGCAGTCATTCTGGCGGCAGGATATGGTATGCGCATGGTTCCGATCAATTATGAAGCCCCCAAAGCACTGCTGAAAGTAAACGGGGAGACACTCATTGAACGCCAGATCCGTCATCTTCATGATGTCGGGATTCATGAAATCTATGTTGTTGTAGGGTTCATGAAAGAACAGTTCGAATATCTGATTGATAAGTACAGCGTTCATCTTATTGTGAATTCCAGCTATAGTACAAAGAACAACATGGAATCCCTGTGGCTTGTCAGAAACCATCTTGGCAATACGTATATTGTCCCATGTGATATCTGGTGGGATCATAATCCATTTCATGAATATGAACTGTATTCATGGTATATGGTATCTGATCTGATTGATGATCACAGTGAGGTTCGAATCAACCGCAGAAACGAGCTTGTAAAAGTACAGAAGGGAAAAAGCGGGAACTCCATGATCGGGCTTTGCTACCTGACTCAGGAAAGCGCTGGGCTCGTGCGCAAGAAGCTCGATGAATATCATAATGAGCCTTCCCATGACCATGACTTCTGGGAAACGACATTATTCCATGATGGTCAGATGATTGTCCAGGCAAGGGGCGTTCATGCATCGGATTTCGTTGAAATCAATACGTATGAGCAGCTTCGTGATCTGGATTCTGAATCAGATCAGCTTAAGAATGATGCCCTTGATACCATTGCGTCCGTATTGCACTGTGACGTGAGTGATATCTGCAATATCAATGTATTAAAAAAAGGAATGACGAACAGATCATTCATTTTCAGTGTAAATGGCCAGAAATACATCATGCGGATTCCCGGTGAAGGAACAGACAAGCTGATTAACCGGAAGCAGGAAGCTGATGTATATCAGGCAATCAGCAGACACGGGCTATGTGACGACCCTGTTTACATCAATCCGGAAAATGGTTATAAGATCACAAAGTTTCTGAATGGTGTCAGGGAATGCGATCCGGATAACGAAGAAGACATTTCCATCTGTATGAAGAAACTGCGTTCATTTCATGATATGAATCTGCAGGTAGACCATGTTTTTGACTTGTTTGGGCACATTGATTTTTACCAGTCATTATGGCATGGAAAAGAATCCGTATTCCACGATTATGAAACAACAAAGAGGCATGTCTTTGCCCTGAAAGACTGCATTGAAAAGACCAGAAAGCAGTGGTGCCTTACCCATATTGATGCAGTGCCGGATAATTTTCTGTTTTATCAGAAAGAGGATGGCACAGAAGGCCTGCAGCTTACCGACTGGGAGTATGGCGGTATGCAGGATCCCCATGTAGATATAGCCATGTTCTGCATCTACAGTTTTTATGACAAAGCACATTGCGATCATCTGATTGACCTTTACTTCAATGGAACATGTACCAGAGAAATACGCCGCAAGATTTACTGCTACATTGCTGTATGTGGCTTATTATGGTCCAACTGGTGTGAATACAAATCGCAGCAGGGCGTAGAGTTTGGCGAATACAATCTCCGTCAGTACAGGTATGCAAAAGAATTTTATCGCTACGCATGTGAGATGGGGGCTCTTCAATAATGAAAGCAGAAAATGCAGTCATCATGGCAGCCGGCACAAGCAGCCGTTTTGCTCCCCTTTCTTTTGAGCGCCCAAAAGCACTCATAACAGTGAAGGGAGAAGTTTTAATAGAACGTCAGATCCGCCAGCTCAAGGAAGCAGGTATTTCAAAGATCTATATTATTACAGGCTATAAGCATGAGCAGTTTGCCTATCTGAAGAGGCAATTTGGCGTTGCTCTGATCCATAACCCTGATTACCTGATCAGAAATAACAATTCCAGCATCTTTGCAGCAAGAAATATTCTTGGCCAGTCATTTGTCTGTTCCGCAGATAATTGGTTTGCAAAAAACCCTTTCATCGATGAACCTGATGACAGCTATTATGCAGCTGTATATGCCAATGGGAAAACAAAGGAATGGTGTTTGTCAACAGATCAGCAGGGATATATCACAAACGTTCACGTTGGCGGTGAGAATGAATGGTATATGCTCGGCCACACATTCTGGAGTAAAGAATTCAGTACTCGTTTTCTGGAGATCCTTAACTCCATCTATGATGATCCGGAAACTAAGGATCTTCTCTGGGAAAGCATTTATGCACAACATCTTGACCAGTTGAAGATGAAGATGAAAAAGTATTCCGCTGATGATATTTTCGAATTTGATACGCTTGATGAATTGCGGGATTTTGATCCAACCTATTGGGAAGATACAAGATCAGCAATCATCAGAAAAATCAGTGATCATCTGCATTGCAGTCAAAGTGAACTCACTGATTTCAAAGCATATAAAGATCAGAATAATGCTGCTGCAGGATTCACCTTTATGGTGAACCAGCAAAAGTACCGCTATGACTACAAGACAAAGCAATTCAAAACAGAATGCGGAGGTCAGCAATGAACAAAAGAAAAATTGATCCGGCCACAACCATCATTCCCTTTATCATCATTGCCATCCTCTGCATCTATTTCACTCTGGATCCTGAAAACTCTTCCCATTACCTTTCTCTGATCCGCTGGTTTATTACTGATAAATTCGGGTTGCTGTTTCTGATGACCGGGTTATTCGTTTTTCTGATTTCCCTTTGGATTGCCTTCTCAGACCTGGGCAGAATCAAACTTGGCGGTGCAGACGAAAAGCCAAAATATTCCTTTTTCCGCTGGGGAGCTATGGTATTCACCTGCGGATTGGCAGCCGACATTCTGTTCTATTCATTCTGTGAGTGGATTTTTTATGCAGGAGAACCTCATGTCCAGGAAATGGGATCGATCCAGGAATGGGCTTCAACTTACCCTCTGTTTCATTGGGGATTGATTCCATGGGCCTTTTATGCAACGCTAGCAGCATGCTTTGGCTATATGCTTCACGTCAAAGGTGTTCATAAACAGAAATTCTCCGAGGCATGCCGTCCCATTCTGAAAGAAAAAACTGACAAATGGCCAGGTAAACTGATCGATATTATCACAGTGATCGCATTAATAGCAGGTACCGCAACAACATTCTCGGTTGCAACCCCTTTGCTCTCCAGCGCAATCACCACTATGCTTGGCATTCCAGACAGCAAGATCCTGACAATCATCATCCTGATTATTACTTGTCTCTCGTATACAATAGCTGTCATGCGCGGCATGAACGGTGTTTCATGGTTGGCCAATGCCTGCATGATTCTGTTTGGCATCATGCTTGTATTTGTCCTGATTCTTGGAAAGCAGCCAGTATATATTCTCGAGACCGGATTTTCAGCACTCGGCAACATGGCTGACCACTTCATCGGCCTGAGCACCTGGACAGATCCTTTACGCACCAGCAGCTTCCCGCAGAACTGGACTATCTTCTACTGGGCATACTGGATGGTATGGTGTGTGGCATCTCCCTTCTTTATGGGAAGCATCTCCAGAGGAAGAACCATTAAGCAGGTGATTCTGGGAGCATACATATTCGGAACAAGTTCAACGCTGATCTCATTCATTATCTTCGGAAACTATGGACTAGGTTTACAGATGCACGGTATTTTTGACGCTGTATCATCTTATGCCCAAAGCGGAGATATCTATTCGGTAGTGATCCAGATCATTCAGCATCTGCCGCTATGGCCTGTCTTCCTGGTCCTTCTGATTCTCACAATGATTGCATTCTATGCAACATCCTTCGACAGCATTACAATGGTTGCATCCCAATACAGCTACAAAGAGTTCAAAGACAATGAAGAAGCCAGTTCAGGAATGAAATTATTCTGGGCCATTCTGCTGATCTTACTGCCAATTGCCCTGATCTTCTCAGACAGCAGCATGAAAAACATGCAGACAATCAGTATCATAGCAGCATTTCCCATCTCAATCGTAATCATTCTGATTATTGCCAGCTTCATCAAAGACGCAAAGAGTCATCTCCACTCCAGCAACAGGAGACCATAAGCACCGGTACATCTGCAGATAGCGCTTACATTTGCTATAATTACTTCAGGAGATTTCCAAAAGAATGGGGGCTATTATGAAAAAGCATGTACTTTATGTATGTACAATTCTTGCTGCTCTAGGTCTGGTCAGCATACCATTATCTGCCCTTCCGGTATCTGCTGAAGACACAGAAAGCACTGCCGAAACAGCATCTGACGACGTAATGCTGAAAGAGTATCCAACAACGTTTTCTGCATATGAAAACTACAGTGATGCTTTCAGAATACTGGAGCTTGTCAACGCCGAGCGGGCAAAAGAAAACTTTGCGCCGCTGACAATGGACCAGTCACTGCTGGATACGGCAATGCTGAGAGGCCATGAAGTCGAATTATATTTCAGCCACAGAAGACCTGATGGCTACATGTGTTATTCTGCCAATGACTTGATTTCCGGAGAAAATATCGCAGCTGCCTATTCTGCAGATCAGGCGATGGATTTATGGATGAATTCCTCCGGTCACAAGGCAAATATTCTGGACAGTGAATTTACATCCACAGGCATTGGCGTCATTAAGTCACCAAGCGGCATAAATTATTATGTCCAGTGTTTTGGAAGATCACTGGCAAATGAAGCATATGCTTCCGATTATACAGATGGAAATGTATCAAGAACAGTAAATGCAAGAGGAGATTTTATTGACCAATGTGGAACTCTGTCTGCATCAGACAATGAAATTGCAGAAGAAACTACTGTTGAACTCACAATTGATATTTATAACACATTCATCACTGAGTATGGATTCACCTTTGACAACATTCAGTTTGTAAGCAGCGATCCATCTGTTGCATCTGTGTCTGGCAATACAGTAACTGGTCATAAACCAGGTTCTGTTACAATCACAGCAATGCTGAATGGCGATCCCAGTGCAGTGCTTTCATCCACTCTGACATTAACAGTAATGAATCCATGGCGCCATGACAGCAATGGATGGTGGTACAGGAACAGCGATGGATCCTACCCGGCAAATACATGGAAGCTGATTGACGGCAAATGGTACTTCTTCAATGCCAGCGGCTATATGACTACTGGCTGGCAGTATATCAATGGCAGCTGGTATTATATGAGCCAGAGCGGCGATATGCTGACAGGATGGCTGAACAGTAACGGAAGCTGGTATTACCTGAATGATTCTGGCAGTATGTCTTCCGGCGGCTGGCAGAAGATCAACAGTATCTGGTATTTCTTCAGTTTTTCCGGAGCTATGCAGACAGGCTGGCTGTACGACAATGGATGCTGGTATTATCTGAACAATTCCGGTGCTATGCAGACAGGAATGCAGGATATCAGCGGGACAACATATTTATTTGCCCAGAATGGCGCCATGCTTTCCGGATGGCAGCAGTATGGCGATAAGTGGTGCTATTTCGATGCAAATGGTGCTATGATGAAAAACCGCTGGGAAGGAGATTATTACCTTGGCAGCGATGGCTATATGGCAGTGAATACCACAACACCTGATGGCTATCAGGTAGGAAATGATGGCAGATGGATCAGAAGCAGTCCTCTGATTGAAGGTACTTCCTATATCGTGAATACAAAGACGCTGAAATTCCATTATCCATGGTGCCATCAGGTTTCAAAAATCAGTTTTGCTAATCGTGCCTATGTTGGCAACAGCCGAAATGCTCTGATCAGTTTCGGTTATGAACCGTGTAAAATCTGCAATCCCTGATCGGACAGGGACTCAAAGAAAATGCTCACTTCATATGAGGCGAGCATTTTCTTTATCTTCCCGGCTGATAAACACCATTGTTATCAACATAATAGCGATCCTGATCAACACGCCTGTCGACAGCCATCTCGCCATTATTCAATAAGTAGTACCAGTTGTTATTGTAATAAAGCCAGCCAGTCTGATACCGGCCATCAGAAGAAAGATAATACCATTTTCCCTGATCAAAGCACCAGCTGTCTGTCAGCATCCTGCCACTGGAATTCACATAATACTGTCCGCTGATCCAGGCATTTGAAGCCATGACACCATTTTCATCAAACCAGTACCAATAGCCATCAATCTGCCGCCAGCCAACAGCTTTACTGCCATTGGAATCAAGATAGTACCACTGATCATGAAAGAGATCCCATGTATTCAAAGCCATCCTTCCATCTGGAAGCAGATAATAACTGCCAATCCAGCAATCAGACTGCATGATGCCATTTGTATCGAAATAATACCAATCATTTTTGATCTGCTGCCAGCCGCTGACCACATGGCCATCTGAATTGAAGTAATACCAGTGATTATCTTTGTGTCCCCATTCAGAAGCAGCCATCTCACCATTCGGTTTGATATAGTACCCATTCGTCCAGAGATCTGACTGCATGACACCGCGTGCATCAAATAAATACCACTTGTCATCAATGCGCAGCCAGCCATCCTGCATCATCTGTCCGGATTGCTGCAAATAATAATAGGAGCCATTTACAGCCTGCCAGCCTATTGCCATGCGATGATCAGACAGGAAGTAATACCAGCTGCCATTGATCAGCTGCCAGCCTTCACCAGCCGCATTCCCATTTGGAAAAAAATAATACCACTGATTGGACATCTGCTGCCAGCCGGTAACCATGTAGCCCTGCTCATCAAAGTAGTATGACTGCCCGTTATCTGTTTTCCATTGTGATACGGGATAGCTACCATTCAGATTGCGATACCACCATTTCCCATCCTGCTGTTTCCAGCCCTGATGATATGTACGGCCAGGATAGAGCCAGCGATCCATGTCCGTATCATTTTTTACACCACTGACTTTGCCAATCTGATACTGCCAGAAGTCAAAACTGCCGCTGTAGTCAGTCGTATCATTCCAATGAGCAAGCCAGACCGTATTATTACCGTTCCCTGTAATTTCATCAATATTAAAATGCTGCTGAATAAAATCTTTTGATGCATAGATTCCTGAATTATAGCCAGCATTATTCAGCACATTGCAAAAAGCCAGTACATTATCAGTCATCTGCTGCCTGGACAAATCTGCGCTCTGCAAGCGATCATTCTTTCCATCGAATTCAACATCAAGCATAACGGGAAGGTCCAGACTCATATCTTTGATTTTACTGAGTACAAAATTGCCCTCTTCAGCTGCCTCGCTGGTATTCAATGCTTTTGAATAAAAGTAAGCACCAACCTTGATCCCTGCTGCTTTTGCATTTTTGATATTGATATCAGCTTTGATATCACTGAGAATCCTGCCAGTTCCCCAGCCACGGTATCCAACTCTGATAAAAGCAAATCTGACACCGGACTGATAGACACTCTGCCAGTCAACGACACCATTATGCTCTGAAACATCAATGCCAGATTCACCAGTCTGACTGGATATGTCCATGCGCATTATTCCTGCATCATGAAGATCCAGTGCCATAACAGGATTTACAAGACTCACTGCAATCAAACCAGATATCACAAAATTAAACATTAACTTCCAACGTTCCATCAACTATTTCTCCCGTGCCGTATTGTATCACCAGGGAATCATATCTTACATCATTACATCTTTGCTGTTCCCTCCTGATCAGTCTGGACGGCAGGCTGTCAGAACACTGCCATGCCATACTTTTTCAGTCAGCCTAATTATTCATGATACATTGAACGCACAGTAGAATAAAGATATAATTTCATCGTATTTTTCAGGGGATAAGTTTGATGAAACATTTTTCTAATAATCATCTTCTATCTAATAGTCTGATGAGCATGATAGCAGCACTTTTACTTGTACTTCCTGCTCAGCAAACCATTATAAATGCAGAAGTCATCACCAATATAGCTGATCAGACAAATGCATCCAGCAGCGAGTCAAATCCTGAACCACAACAAAATGAAGATTCTGAAAAAGAAACTTCCTCTTCATCGGAAACGGAATCAAAGCCGCACTGGAAAACAGATGAAAATGGAAAGATGTATATCCACAAAGATGGCAGTTATACTAAGAATGCTTTTGAAACCATTGAAAAAAAACAGTATTACTTCAATCAATCCGGATATGCGGCCGTTTCTCAATGGCTTTGTATCAATGATAACTGGCACTACTTTAATGAAACCGGAACTATGGCAGAAAACCAATGGATTGGCAGTTACTATGTAGGCAATGATGGTGTCATGCTCAAAAACACAGCAACGCCTGATGGCTATTATGTTGGAGCTGACGGTGCAAAGATCCCGGCAGGCTGGAAATGTAATCAAATCGGCTGGTGGTACATGGAGAATAACGGAACCTGGCCGGCAAATGCATGGAAAGATATCAATGGCAGCAGGTACTACTTTAATGGTGATGGCTACATGGTTACCAACTGGCAGATTATCAATGGCAGCTGGTATTACTTTGACGATTCCGGACGCATGGCAGCAAACCGGTGGAATGGCAATTACTACCTCGGCAGTGACGGCATCATGCTGAAAAACACCGCAACACCAGATGGATACTATGTAGGATCTGATGGGGCATGGATTCCGGCAGGCTGGAAATACGGGCGTACCTGGTGGTATATGGAAAGCAACGGGACATGGCCGGAAGATCAATGGAAATACATCGATGGCAGCTGGTACTATTTCGATCACACCGGATATATGGTAACCGGCTGGCAGAAAATCAAGGGTGAATGGTATTTCCTGAGAAATTCAGGAGAAGCTGTCTGTGGCTGGCAGTATATCAACGGCTGCTGGTATTACTTCAACAGCTCCTGTGCCATGGTACATGACCAGTGGACAGGTGACTATTATCTGGGGCCTTCCGGCGCCATGGCCACAAACCAGTGGATCGGCAATTATTATGTCCGATACAACGGTGCCTGCGCCCGTAACGGCTGGCTGAAATTAGGTGATTACTGGTATCACTTCAACGGCAATGCAGACATTGATGCTGTCCAGCAATACGCCCCGACATTAATCAGTGATCAGGGATACTACATCAGTCCGATGAAAACCGGAAGTCTGAACACACCATCTGAACGTATCGAAGCAATGATTTCCCGTGCTTATGATTACACTGGCTCTATCTGGAAAGCCTGCTATTCCCAGGCACCAGGCGGATATGCGGACTGCAGCGGCCTTGTCATGCAATGCCTGCTGGCTGCAGGATTTGACCCAAGTCCGGCAATACCTTCACATCATGCCAGACGGGAAAACGAGTATGATTCCAGAACACTCTATTATTCTGTGCCAATGCGGCATGTTTCTGTCAGTGAACTGCAGCGAGGTGATCTCGTCTGGTATGCAAGAAACGGCATCATCATTCACATTGCAATCTATCTCGGCAATGGCCAGGTAATCGACTCATGGCCGCCACGAGTCACTACCCATCCATTGAACTGGCCTTATTACGGTTCCTATATCATTGGAGCAGCGCGTCCATTTGAATAATACTTATCCGTGATATGCCTCCAATCGCCTGACCTGCGCAAAAGATATCAAAACTACTGATCCCACTCAGACTCCATGCGCAGTTCCAGTCCATATGCATTTCCCTGATGCCTAAAGCTTTTACCAATACACGAATTCATTAAGCCTTTTCGTTTCCTCGCGTTGTTGCAACTAACAGTTTCCAGGAACCTGAATGGCTTTCCTTTTTTGTTTGTCTGTAAGCGCACGATAATCAGTACCTATGATAAAAACCATTCCCAGGTACACTTAACGGTGTCAATGGGAATGGTTTTACATACCAAGCTTTTGATGGACTTCTTCTGACCAAGGCAGAAGTCTGTCAGGCATTGTTGTGCAGCCTTCATTGATGATTGTTACTGATACACTGAATTGTCCTGAAATTGCTAATCTTATTTGTCATGATCCTGCTAATGTTCGTGACATCAAATGCATATCCCATACGCAAATGACGGCTTCCCTGGTTAATAGGGACAGCCGTCATTTGTTATTCTGGGTCTTTCAATAATTCGTTCTGCAGCGCCTGCGTGATAATCTCATTACAGCTAAGCCCTGATTCCAAACTGCGAAGCTTAAGAATTATGAGCAGTGTATCCGATAGCAGTATTTGAAATCTGTTTGGC
>Ga0256406_1007481_pt1 | contig 10353 bp, 8 predicted proteins | sample RumenRJG_03DNA_FD_185986 | JGI IMG/M metagenome (GOLD analysis project Ga0256406, IMG submission 185986) | Bovine rumen microbial communities from Lethbridge, Alberta, Canada - RJG_03 | ecosystem: Host-associated > Mammals > Digestive system > Stomach > Rumen | place: Canada: Alberta | collected...
GGGGGCTTTATGCGCTCATATCAGTTAGGATATGGCAAAAAGCCTGTTTGAACAAGAGAAATCGCATTCTGGGCGGTTTTGGGCCACAACGCTCTGAGACTTTAATAGGGTTGCGGAATTGAGGTTTAGTATCGGTAGCACAAAGATAATAAAATTATCTTTAGTTTGACCACTTTGTCTGGAAAAACATTCAAAGTCAAACTTCAAGAGCCTACATAGACAGGAATTCAGCAAGTTCTTCCGGTGATTGATGCTGCATGGCGTCTCTGATCATCGCATCCGAATAACCTTCGACCATCTGCTCAACGTCTTCATCTGACCAAGTACGTGTCCCATCTGGCTCTTTCATGGTCTTCAAGGCTTGGATCAGTTGCTTTCTATATGTTGGTATATCCATTTTCCCGATCTGTTAATCGATAATCATGGAAGTATCTTTCTCCACACCAGCCAGATAGCGGAAAGAGTGCAAATATTTCCGTAAACGATGCGCATCTTTCTCAGTCAGGTCATTCAGCCGTGTGATGTCCATATTATCAGACAGGTCGGCAATCTTCACTTCCCGTCCCAGCGGATTCTTGGCAGCCCGTTCAATGAAGGCTGCATACGTCTCACCATCTTTCCTAGTGACCGCTTCCACACCCTCTATAATCTCCTCCGGGAATCCGAAGCCTTCCAGATTCTCCGCTGTCAGCGGCGTGTCCTCCAGCGTGTCATGTAGCACTGCAACAATCTTTGCATAGTCGTTGACACACCCTTTAGAGACCGACATCGGATGGAAGTAGTAGCTCAGCCCGCCTTTGTCCTTCTGATTCGCCTGAACCTGTATCATCAAGTTCACGGCCATCAGAAAGAGCGCCTCTTCATAGGATACTTGCGTGTTCTCTTCCAGGATGAGTTTCGGCGTGAAGCTCATCAGCTCTTTTGGAATCTCCTCCTCCGGTACCATGTAGACATGGGCATGCAGCTCCGAGAAGAAATCCTCCACGGCATCAATGACCACGTCACCCTCAGCCATGATATTGTTCTCCAAGCCTGTGCTCTCCACCCGAATGTACTCATCGTCATCATCGTTGACAGCAGTGATGAGCACTTCCTGGTGTTTCTCTTCACCGCTCTCTAATGACGACCTTATTGGAGCCAGATGACTGGCAGACCAGAAGGCGTCTAAGTCCGGAAGGATGTTTCGCACCTCACTGTTAGCAGTGAGATGGTTCTCCTCTTCTGTTTTTATGTTCATTTGCTTGATCATATTGATTACTGTTTTAACCGTTTATGTCCGATGCTCCCGCGTCAGCCGACAGCAGGAGCGGTGACATTAGTATGATTATCTTTCGTTAGTAGGATGGATATATCTCGATATGGCTGCTTCCCGAGTTACCATTCTTGATGACCCTGATTTGAGTAGTGATGCGCTCGCTCATGGTGTCCGTATGACTAATCACGCCAACCTTCTTGCCCTGCGAGGTCTGAAGCATAGCCAGGGAGTCGATGACCGTGGCCAGTGTGTCGGGGTCGAGCGTGCCGAAGCCCTCGTCGATGAAGAGGTTGTCAAAGGATATATTCCGTGACGACAACGCTGACAGTCCCAGTGCCAGTCCCAGGGAGACGATAAACGTCTCGCCGCCGGATAGTGAAGTGGTGTCGCGAATATCATCGGCGCGGTCGTGGTCAATGACACGAATGCCGAGCGAGTTCTTCACCTGCATGAGCTCATAGCGGCTGTTGAACTTCCGTATCTCTTCGTTGGCGTGCTCTATGAGGAACCGTAAGGTATAGCACTGCGCAATCTTGCGGAGCAACTTGCCGTCACCACCGCCGATGGCATCAGTGATCTCCTGCCAGTCCTCGTTGTCTTGTCTGGCCGTTTTCAACTCCTCCGCCTTGTCACCCATTTGCTTCAGGGCTTCCTCATGTCTCTGCCGTTTTGCTTTCTCATCAACCAGTTCCGACTGAATGTTGTTATCGCTGAGGGCTACCTTTTCCGCAGAAAGCTCCTCCAGAGACTTCGCGGGCTGAGACTGCTGGTGCTCTGCAAACTTCTTCTCGGCATCTTTGCGGAGAGATTCTGCGGAGGCGAGCGCACGCTGCTTCCTTTCCTTGTCGGTACGGATCTCTTCCCAGTCATCTGGTGCATCAAGCATCTCATCTACTTGCTCTACGCTGACTGCCTGGTCGTGAGAAGAGTTATAATCTGTCAGCCAGTTGCTAAGATCATTCCCGCGAGCGCTCTTTTCTTTTTCGTCGCTCTGCATCTGGTCTTTTGTAGTCTTGTAACTGCCTTTCTTGCCTTCCAATTCGACCTTCAACTTTCCTATAGCATCATCTTGCTCCTTCACCTTGTTGTCAGCCGTTTTCTTGTTGTCAGCCAGTCGGCGCTCCTCCTCGTCAGGATTCTTACCGCCTAACTCTGCGTTGAACTCCTTCTCGAGGTTAGCTACCTTGTTTGCAGCAGCGCTTTCTTCTGACACGGCCTTGTTCATTTCCTGTTTCTTATCTTTCTGCTGCTGCAAGAGATTGTCTGTTAGTGCCTGGTACCTGGTCAGAGTCGAAGTTGCATTTGTCACGGCCTCACGGACTTTCTCCATTTTCGTTGATGCTTCCTGACCATAGTCTGCCTTGTCAGCCGTTGCCTTGTCCTTCGCCGTGGTGAGTTGTGTCACCTTCTTTTGTATCTTGTTGAACTCTGCCAACGCCTTCGTACGCTCATCTTTAGCGTGTGTATAAGGCTCCACAAGGCCATTAAGGGCATCGATATCCTTGCTCCAGTCCGGATGCTTTTCAGCCAGCTTAGCCCACTTGGACTCGTAGCCTTCCAGTTCCTTCTCTTTCTTCTTTTTCTCTGTTTGAAGGCTGCCCAACTCACCTTCGTTTTTCTTCAGGGCACCTGACCACTCTTTCTCGTTCTCCTTCTGTTCTTTGAGTAGTGCTTTCTTCTCGTCCAGCACTATCTTCTGCGCAGAAGTATCGGCGATGACCTTTTGCTGGTCACCGGCATAGGGATGATGTATGCTGCCGCACAGGGGGCAAGGCTTGCCGTCGGCGAGTAGCCCACGATGCTGCTCCCAGTCCTTGCTGGTCATCAGGGTATAGTTCGTCTGGAGTCCTTCCACCAATGCTGTAAGGTCATCGATGGTGAGCTTTGCTATCTGACCATTGAGACGTTCGTTTTCCTTGGCGAGTTCCTCCTGACGACTATCGTTTTTCTTCAGTTCTCCATTGATGGTGTTTATCTTGGTTACTTGTTCTATGCCACTATTCAGATCGGCAAGAGTCGTAGTAGCCTTATCTTTTTCAGCCTGAAGTTTGTCGGCATCCATCCCCTCGATCTTTTTCTTCTCTTCATCGAGGGCGGTGATAGCCTTGGCTTCGGCATCCTCCAGCTCTTGTTTCCGCTTTTGGATATCGTTCTCCAACTTCTTCTGTTCCTGATCGGCCTTTCCCTTTGCGTCCTTTGCTTTGGCGATGTCCTGCTGATTCTGCTTCACGGCTTCGTCAGCATCATGACTGCTTTTCGTGGCGGTTTTAGCGGCGGCCTTCTTCTCCTGGAGCGTCTGATTGGCTGAATCAATGCGTGTTTGCAGCTCACGGGCTTTCTTGATGTGCGGGGCAGCAGTTTCCTGCTCTGTCTGTGCCTCCGTGGCCTTTTCCTCCAGTTTCTTCTTTAACTCTGTTCCAGCCTTGATGGCGTTCTCCTTTTCAGTGATCTGCTTCTGTAGCGTGTCAAGAGCACGATGCTTCGCAGCGATGCTTTCTTCCAGCGTCCTTTGCTCCCTACGCAGGTTCATGGCTTGGAGTATAGCATCATGCAGTTTCAGCCGTGCGGTTTTCTCCTTTATTCCGTCCAGAGCAGCTACAGCCTTGCCTTCATCTTCCTTACGGCTATTGATGTTCTGCTGAAGTTGCTTTTCATCCGTGTACCACCGTATATCATTCTCCACAGCCTTCAACTTATCTGCGATGAGCTTTGCCTTTTCCTCCAGTGTTGCGATGTTCTCGTTGAGCTGTTGGAGCTCCTCTTCCGGCAGGACGTTCTGACGGAACGCCTCTACGCTGGCGTTTACCTCGTTGAGACGTTCCAAGGCTGTGTCGCGGCGGGCCTTGATCTCATGGGCAATAGTGGTGTAGGTCTCCTCGCAGCCGATGAGTTTCTCCAGAAGCTCATACCGCTCGTTCTCCTTAGCATTGAGGAAGTTGGCAAAGGAACCCTGCGCAATGAGCACAGTGCGAAGGAACTGTTCATAGTCCAGTCCTATGATCTGCGGCAGGTTCTTCCAGTCATCCGCTACCTCCACGATGTCCTTGCCATGCTGCTCCAGTCGGTAGAGGAATGTCTCTGCGTTTTTGTAGTTCTTCACAGAGAACTCCACATGCCACTCAGCACGGTACACGTTGCCGTTGTTGGCCAGGAATGTCAGCTTGCTGTAGCCCCTTTTCCGACCTCGTGTGAGGATATTTCTGCCGTCGGTAGGTGCCAGACGGTTTTTCTCGGCTTCATCTTCCGAACCGTATATCTCAATGTTCTGGTTCTTCTCTCCTTTCTTTTTAGGATAGCGTGGCGCACGGTTGTACAGAGCCAGACAGATGGCGTCCAGCAATGTCGACTTTCCACTGCCCGTAGGTCCTACGATGCTGAAGATGGAAGTGTCGCCCAGTGCGCCCTCCTCAAAGTTGATCACTTCCCCCTCCGGATTGTCCAGCGAAGCCAGGTTCAAAATCTCTAGTTTAAGGATTTTCATGTAACAGTGTTTTTAGATTATTCGTGTTTGATATTCTCCAGCAGGCTACGAAGCATCTGCTCCTGATGCTCGGACATCTCCTTCTCGTTCTTCACCAAGAAGGCTTCCTTCAACGTATCCATCGGGTCGCGACTAAGAATGTCTTCAATGCTTGTGACCTTCTTGCCTCCTGTGATGGTGGTAATCTCCAACTGGGGCATGATCTTCTGTGTCTTGCATAGCACAGCGTTTCTCATAGCGACCTCGTTTTCCAGCATCTTGACGTCGTCGTTCTTCATCCTGTCACGCCTTACCTTCAACATCACATACTTAAAGTCATCACCCAGCTTGTCGCCGGTACGTGCGTCCAATGACTCGTCGATGAGCTTTTTGAGTTTCTTCGGAGTGAGCTCTGCATCATCCTCAGGCAAGATGACCAACTTGTGTTGTGGGATATATTCCAGGAATTCTACTTCTGATGTACCATCCTTACTAAAGGTTACCATATCTACACCATGATGATAGTCCTTCTCGGCGAACGACATCGGCAGGACGCTGCCCGTATAACGTGCCCACGACGTGCCCCAGATATGCTGGCGCTTGTGGATATGTCCACAGGTGAGGTAATCCGGATGATCTCCCCATCCCTTCATGCTGACCTCCTCCTGTCCGCCAATGACAATCTTCTCGCTGGCATCGTTCTTGGCGATGTCTGCTCCCTTGGCATACATGTGTGCCATCATGATGACAATACGGCCCGGATAGCGTTGTCGTGCTTCGCGTGTGAGCGTCTGTAAGAAGTCGTTCACGCTGTCGGAATAGCTCTCCCCCTGGACGACATCACTACGCAGGAACGGCACGGCAAGTACGACGGCCTCGGTGCCATCGGCTGCGGTCAGAGGAATGATAAGATCCTCATAGTTGATGGAGCGTCGGGTACCGTTGTCTGTCATCTCCCACTGCTGCCTTACGCTGCCTCTCACTTCAATATGGTTTCTGGAGAGCAGCGTGCGTGGTGCCTCCAGACGGTTGGCAGAGTCATGATTGCCTGCGGTAATGATGATTTTCATCTGCGGGCACTCACGCGTGGCATCGGTGAGGAAACCATAGTAGGCCTCCTGTGCCGCTGCTGACGGGTTGCCGTTGTCAAACACGTCGCCAGCCACAAGCAATGCATCAGGCAGTTGCAACTTGATCTGATCCAGTAGCCACTTCAGGAAGTGCTTATGTTCCTTCAGCCTGTCATTGCCATGGAACAGGTTGCCAAGGTGCCAGTCACTAGTAGCGATTATCTTCATTGTATATGTCCTGTTAAAAATTTAGTTATCTACGACTAATTTCAATTGAACTGTATGTCCCTCGTCCCACCCTCGTCTGTCGATTCGGCCAGCTAATGGTAGTGAAAAGTGAAACATGCCACATGCGATATGCAGCCGTCTGGCATATAGTGCTGGGAAATGCTCAGTGCAGAACCGGTGATTCGGACACCGTCCAGTCTCCCCGCGTACTGGTATACCACTTTGTTTAGCTCACATCCGTACCGACCAGACTACGCCAAAATTTTTATTCCAGAAGCTCCGTGGAGAAGTTCGCTGCCTGGATCTTCATGTTCAGGTCACGCAACTGCTTTGACCACTGGTCAATCTCCCTGCCGAGTTCCTTGATGTCGATGGTCGTGACCATCTTGATCTCTGAGCGGCTGTAGCGGTCTTGCGACTCCGATGCCTTGTTGAAGACGTCCCGTAGTGTGGTAACCCGCAGCGTAAGCACATCACGCTGGGCCATCAGCTCCGTTAGTGGACGACCATCCACAAGCGTGTTCATGTTCGTCTCGTTGATCTTGAATATTAACCTAAAGAGCTCTTTCAGGCAGATGTCCAGCTCACCTTTCAGCTCCTTTGGATCCTCTGAGGGCTCGTCACCTTCCTGTACCCGAACGTTGTTCATCAGGCGGCTACGGAGTTGCTCTATTCTCTTCTGTGTATCCTTTCGGATAGCCAATGCTTCTGCTAGTTTCATTGTATTTCGTTTTTAGTTGTGCGACATGTTTATCACTCTTTACACCAGGTGTCTCCTGGATTTCTGTTGCAAAGGTAGCAAAGATTTGTGCAGCCATCGTGCACATCAAATGTTCCTTTTCAGAAAAATCAAATCAATCCTGTTTTTGCCATTGGAAGAGCACTTCATTTTAGCCTCGTCCCTCTTTGCTGGCTGATTTAGGACTTAAATCGATTTCCTATATTACACGCTGATAATCCCTGATTGCCTTGTAACTCTGGCTGGTGCCCAAGGACACAGTCCTGTACATGAATCTGTCTTCTGTATGGCCATATACTCTGTGGGCCACCTGTGCCTGGCGTTTCTCCAGGATTCGTCTAACAAGTCTATGCTTGATGTTCCACGACTTGTCTTGGTTGCGTTTCTTGAGTGTCAGGAAGATGCCATCCATCAACTCATCTTCAGCCCATGACGTTATAGCCTTTGAGGCAGCCTTTACAACAGCTTTGCGGTAGCGGTTGGTTTTTTCCAGGTACTGCCAGTTCTTGTTCAGCTTCTTACGTATCTTTAGCCCTTTGGCTTTGTTGATACGCTGTTCCTTAACGGTCACCTTTTCAGATGAGAACTCTGCTTTAACTGTTGACACTTTCTGTTTCATATCGCATTAATTATTGATTTCTGCTGCAAAGGTAGCACCCATCTGTGCAGTGATAGTGCACAGCAAATATTTCTTTGCGGAAAATTCAAAAAAATCTTGTTTTAGCCGTCAAAAGTGGTGTTTCAAGCAGGTTTGGTCCTCTTTACCGTTGTCTTTATGTTTCAATAACCAATCACAAATATAGGCAAAATCTCACAATAAGGATCCCTTCTGACGGAAAAATGCCCTATAGTAGTTGATTATCTGTTCTGTAATATCGGCTTCCTTATACAAAGAGTTCTTATCAACTACAGGTCGAAACATCAATAGTGGTAACAATGTTGTACTAATTTCCGCTACGGCGTAAAAGCTAAAGCCTTCCACCACTAGCTGTTGTCTGTTATTTGTTACTTCATTAATTCTGTGTATATTAGAGCAGATTGGGGCCGGCATGGCACGTTGCCATACCGTAAAACCCCGTCTTGCCTTACATATGCCGAAGAAAATCTCCGACGTAGCAATTGAGAGGGTGCCATCCCTCCGCAACCGCATCTCTTCTTTTCAGAGCAAGCTGGCTATTGCCCACTATGCCCATGGTACTGTCACTGACTATTGTCACGCTCTCTACAAGGCTGTCGTGTACATTGGAAAACTCCCTGATGATTTCTCCCAGGATGATGTGGACGGCTACCTACAGAGTATGCTCAGCCGCAAGCCCATGCCGGCGGAGGCTCAGTTCAAGCATTTCGTCTATGGTCTGAAGTGCTACCGACAGACTATGGGCTGCCCGGAGTTGCGCGGTCTTTCCCTGCCTAAGATAAGGCGTGAGAAGAAACTTCCCCGCATACTTTCCTTCCAACAGGCCATGCGCCTGCTCGGCGCGTGCAGCCTGTATTCCAAGACATTGCTCTCGGTCATCTACGACTGCGGCCTTCGCGCCTTTGAGGCATGCAACCTCAAATGGAACGACATCAATTTTGACCGCCAGCAAGTGCACGTCAAGAAGGGCAAGGGCGGCAAGGACCGCATCGTGCCTGTCAGCCCCGAGACTCTTGTCGTGCTCAAAGTTTACCGCAAGAACTATCCGAGCAAGAATTGCATCTTCAAGGAGTTCGGCAAGGATGCTCCCATCACACCTTCCTTCATCCGTGCACGTCTGAAGGAAGGTCTTGTAAAGGCAGGGCTGGACACGTCGCTTACCACCCACTCCCTGCGTCATTCGTACGCCACCCACCTGCTTGAGGCCGGTGAGGACATACAGACAGTGCAGCAGCGCCTTGGCCACAAGTCGGTTTCAACGACCATGATCTATCTGCATCTTGCCAAGATAGAGAAGCGCCAGTGTGTCAATCTCATTTCCAACAACCTGCGGATGCTCAATAATGGCACGCCCAAGGTTTGATGTCGGTCAGATAATCAGGGACTGGAGCAGTGAGTTCTATGCCAAATACCCCGTAGTTCAACAGGTCAGGAAGTCGTTCGGCGCAATGGCCGTATGCCGTACAAGGGCGCTCGGCGGCCATGTCGAGGCGTGTCCTGAGTGCGGTGGGATACATGTCAGCTACAACAGCTGCCGTGACCGCCACTGTCCAAAGTGCCAGAACAGGGAGCGTGAGGTATGGATTGGGATGCGCAAGGAGGAGATTCTGCCGGGAGTAAAATACTTCCATGTCGTATTCACCGTTCCCGACTGCCTTCATCCTATCGCCATATCCCGCCAGGCACTGTTCTACGGCTGTATGTTCCGTGCCGCTTGGGCTACGCTGAAGAAGTTTTTCGACGCAAGGGAACTGCAGGGAGGCATGACCTGCATCCTTCATACTTGGGGCTCAAACCTGTTCTATCATCCGCATATCCACTGCATCGTTACGGGTGGAGGTGTGGATGAAAAGGGCGTGTGGCACCATTTGGATGGGTGCAAGGGATTCGCAAAGGACTTCCTGTTCCCAGTCCGGGCTCTCAGCAAAGTATTCCGCGCCAAGTTTCTTTCCATGCTCACATCTGCCCTCAAAAACGAGAAGGAGCTTATTCCGCAGGAAATCCGTAAGAAATGCATGGGAAAGAGCTGGGTCGTATACAGCCGCCCGCCTGCCAAGGGAGTGGGCCAAGTGCTTGAGTATATCGGCCGATATGCCTACCGTGTGGCCATCAGCAACTCACGCATCAAGAATTACTCTCCTGAAGGCATGGTTACATACGATTGGAAGGACTACAGACATAACTCTGTGCACAAGCAGAACACGATGCATGCCGTGAAGTTCCTTCACCTCTTTTCAATGCATATTCTGCCTCCGGCCTTTGTACGCATCCGCCATTACGGCCTGCTCTCACCGTCCAACCGCGACAAGGTGAGGAAGGCGCAGGCTCAGCTTGGAGGAAAACCTGTACCCAAGATGCGCACGAGGAAATCCTACATGCAGATATGCGAGGAGAAAGGATGGGAGATTGGCCTCTGTCCTCATTGCAAGTGCCGCATGAGAGTGATTGAGATTCTTGAGCCGTCACGGGCACCGCCCTCAAAAGGCACATCCTCACGCAGCGCCTGTCTGTAAGCGAGCCTTTCATAGTCCGTCAAAATTCATTTCTTGGCGGACAGCCCTCATAGTGTCCATACGTGACAATATCAGAGTTTCAAAGATCGCTTTGGCACTTGGCAAAGTGCCATTTATCATATAAGCCGTCAGTTTTCCGTCGCTGCTCCGACTTTTATTTCCACTGATGACGGCATGGACAAGTAGTCCAAAGCTGGGTTAATCCCCATAGATATGTCCTCCTGCCGTACAACTCGGTCTTCATATTGGCCTTCCGTTCCTCCAGGCCAACACGAAGACCTCTTTAGTTATCTTTCCTGGTTCTCATTGCTTGATGCAAACATTATATCAGCAAGGTTTGCGTAGTCAAAATCCAGCTCTGCCATCCCAAAGTTTTTCTTTTCCTGTTGAATAGTTCCGAACCCAAAGTTCGGGTCGCCTACCCAGAACTTAGCCTTCGGAAGAATCCTCA
>Ga0256406_1007486_pt1 | contig 10343 bp, 8 predicted proteins | sample RumenRJG_03DNA_FD_185986 | JGI IMG/M metagenome (GOLD analysis project Ga0256406, IMG submission 185986) | Bovine rumen microbial communities from Lethbridge, Alberta, Canada - RJG_03 | ecosystem: Host-associated > Mammals > Digestive system > Stomach > Rumen | place: Canada: Alberta | collected...
CTGCCGGTCACTGTTCCGGGTCCATGGTCAGGGTGCCGTTCATCTGGGAATCTGTCCGGAGAATATCCGGATTTTGGATGGAAAACATGCAAAGCTGCTTGATTTTGGCGGAGCGAAGATTATCGGCGGCAGAGGTCAGAATGAGCGGACAGATGGCTACTCACCCTGGGAGCAGTATGAGGCGGATGAGGAGACAGGACCGTGGTCGGATGTCTACTCGGCTGCGGCTGTGATCTGCTATTGTCTTACCGGAAAAACTCCGGAGGATGCGTGGACCAGAAAGCTGAAACCGGACCTTCGAAATATATCGCTTCCGGATGCCGGCATGCCGCGGCGTGCGCAGCGGGCTGTCCGGAAGGCGCTGGAGCCGGATCCGAGAATGCGCTATCAGAGCATGGAACAATTCTGGGCTGATTTCAGTCCGGAGCCTTCGGCAGTCAGCAGAAAAAGGGTCGCGGTCCGGCTGGTGGCAGGTCTGATGGCGGCTCTGGCTGCAGGATTGGGTATAAGAACGTATTCGCACCGGCCGGCCTGTGAAAATTCCGCCGGACCATCAGCTTCCGGATCTGCTTCTGAGAAAACGACCGGTCCGTCTGTTTACGGATCCAAAACTGCCTCACGGGAATTTCCGGTGCCGGAGGGGACCTATCTTTTTGAAAATGCACAGGACCGCAGACGGATCCTGGGCGTGGACAGCGGCTTTGGAGATGACGGAGCGCGCCTGGTGCTCACGGAATATAAAGAAACGAATCAGAACCGTTTTTTTGTTATCCGGGGGGAGGATGACAGTGGCTTTTACAGCCTTCGCGCGGCGCATACGGACAGCATCATCGAAAAGGCCCCGGCGCCGGGGAATGAAACCGGGATACTGGGACAGTTTTCAGCCGCGTCCGGAAGCGGTGCGGAGTGGAAATTTATATACTGCGGCGAGGATGAGAAAACCGGAATGGCCAGGGTGATCATTCAAAATCAGAACGGACTTGTTATGACGCCGCAGGAGCAAACGACCGGCAGCGGCTTCACAGTGGTGGACCTTTCCGCCCTTCAGGAGGGAGACGATTCCCAGAAATGGTACCTCAACTGGAGTGAGAAGGATCTTTCGGAAAAAGATGTAAGGGTGTATCATGCCGGTGATATGACGGAGGATCTGAAAGGAAACTATACATTCACGGCACTATTTCCGGTGACAGGAAATAATCAGGCATCGTACTATATGTGTATGGATTCGGATAAAAGCCGTCATGCGCAGCCAACGGCTGTCACATACGCCTCCGAATGGGTGACAGACAGGGATACCGCCTTTGTATTTCGGATCGTTCCCGCCGGCTATGAGTCCAGGTATCGGATTTATCCGCTGAAGGACGGCGTCAGCGGGGAAAAATGTCTTGAATATATCCCCGGCGCGCCGGAGGAAGGGCTGGTGGAGAAGAAAACCGGCAGCAGCGCCCGCCAGCTGTTTCGCATTATTTACGGCGGATGGAATACCTTTTTGCTTCAGACCAGCGATGAAACGGTAGCTGCCGTAAATCCGTCGGATACGGGATCGGCGGAGGGAAGGGCGGTACAGACCGGACGCTATGACACCTTCAAAAACCCGGAACAAACTTCCTGGATTATCGCGCCGCCGCCCGGGAAAGACGGATGACCGGCGGATATTGTATAATCAGCCCGGATATGCTATTTTACATTAGAAGTCCGGCCGCATGAATAGACCGGTGAAGATACCAGCTCCTGCCTGATATGGATGCATGCGGAGCCGTTCTTATATTTATCATGCGGATCAGGATCAGGGAAAGGCTGTTGTGCGCCTTTTCCTGATAAATTTATTTATGTAAAAAGCGGGAGGGCCGCCATGGCTTTATTATCTGTAGTACTGCCTTCTTATAATGAGGAGGCGATGATTCCGGTGACCGCACAGACGCTCAGGCAGGTGCTTTCCGGGGCCGGGATTCAATATGAACTTGTTTTTGTTGACGATGGTTCCAGGGATAAAACCTGGAAGGAAATTAAGACGGCGCATGAGGAGGATCCGCAGGTTCACGGAGTTCGTTTTTCCAGAAATTTTGGAAAGGAGTCCGCTATTTTTGCAGGACTTGCCAATGCGGCGGGGGACTGCGTAGCGGTGATGGACTGTGACCTGCAGCATCCGCCGGAAACACTGGTGGAGATGTATCATCAGTGGGAAAAGGGCTTTGAGGTTGTGGAAGGCGTAAAAAGAAGCCGCGGCAGGGAAAGCGGCGCTCATCGAAAGAGCGCCGGTATGTTTTACAGCATTATGTCGAAGGCTGTGAATGCCGACATGTCCAGAGCCTCCGACTTCAAGCTGCTGGACCGGAAGGCGGTGGACGTTATTCTGGAAATGCCGGAGAAACAGGCATTTTTCCGTGCCCAGTCTGCCTGGATCGGCTTTCAATCGGCGCGGGTTGAATTTGATGTGCAGGAAAGAAAGGCCGGCCATTCCAAGTGGAATACAAGGTCACTTACAAAGTATGCCTTCTCCAATATTGCCGATTATTCGGATATGCCGCTGCAGATGATTACCGGAGTCGGCCTCACTTTGTTTGTTATTACGCTGATTATGGCTGCCGTGCTGATCGTGCGGCTGATCATCGGATGCCCGGCGACAGCCGTGATGGGCTCGGTTCTTATTGAAATGTTCATCGGGGCCGTGCTGATGATTGCGCTGGGGATCATCGGCTACTACCTTGCCCGCATTTACCGGGAGGTGCAGGCAAGACCGAGGTACATTATTGCAACGAAAATCTGACCCAGCCGGGAGCGCTTGAGTATTGCCGGGTTTAGAAAGGATAATGCATGTTTGAATGGATTAAGAAGATGTTTTTCAAATGCTACAATAACCGCGTGCTCCGCTATATTTTTTACGGAGGGCTTGCCACACTGGTAAATCTTGGAGTTTATAATCTCCTTCGTTCGGCGGTGCCGGGCATGCCGTACATGGCAGCCAGTGTCCTGTCCATTGCTGCGGCTATTGTATTTGCCTACTTTACAAATTCACGCTTCGTATTCTGCTCTAACTCACGCGGACTGAAGCAGCGTTTTCCTGAGTTTGTAAAATTCGTTACCGCCCGGCTTTCCACACTTGTCATTGAGGTCGGCGGGCAGGCGCTGCTGGTTGAGCAGGCACATATGAACGACCGCTGGGCTAAATTTCTGATCCAGTTTATTGTGCTGGCGCTGAACTATGTTTTCAGCAAATTTCTAATTTTTACAAGGAAGAACACTTCAGGAAAAGCGGCAGACACGGAAAAACAGAATACTTCCCGGTGAATACAGCCGTATAGAATAGGGGCTGTCGCTGATAGACGGCCGTTTACTGCATCGGTAAGACCGGCGGATAATGCCGGCGTGCGGATGTACGGCATGCTTATGAAAAGAGAGGAGACCTTCAGTCAATATGGATGGCAGGATGAATAAAAATCCGGAAGTGCTTGTATCTGTGGTCATGCCGGTTTACAATGCCGAAAAATATCTTCGTCCATGTCTTGATTCCGTGGTTCATCAGACCCTGGAGAATCTTGAAATTATCTGTGTGGATGACGGCTCAACGGACAGCTCACTGAAGATCCTGGAAGAATACGCAGCAAAAGATCCGCGTATAACGATTCTGCAGCAGAAAAATCAGTACGCCGGTGTGGCGCGCAACAACGGAATGGCGCATGCGCACGGAAAATACATCATCTTCTGGGATGCGGATGATTATTTTGACACCTGTGCGCTGGAAAAGCTGACAGCGCAGGCGGAAAAGCATCAGGCGCAGATTACCATTTGCGGAGCTGACAGCTTCGACGATGAAAATAAAATACTGCTTCCGACGGAACGATATATGGATCAGAAAAGAGTGCCGGAGGAGCAGCCGTTTAATAAAAAGCAGATTGGAAGATATCTTTATAATTTCAGTCAGAATGTTCCGTGGAACAAACTGTTTTTACGCTCTTTTGCGGAGGAACAGCATTTCCGGTTTCAGAATCTGCAGCAGGCAAATGATGTTTATTTTGTTATGCTGGCCTTGTTCCGGGCGGAGAGAATTGCGGTTGTGAAAGAGCATCTTATAACATACCGGGTTTTCAATATGGACAGCCTGACAGGAAAGTCATGGGAGACCGGCTTTTGCACGGCCCGGGCTTTTGAGAGCGTTTTTGATGAACTTTCCCGGGAACCGGAATTTACGGATGATATACGGCAGAGCTTTGCCAATAAATCGGTCGGTCCTCTGATCAATGCGTGGCGCGCGCAAAATGATGGAGAATCTGCAGAAAAACTGTACGGTTATTATAAGGAAATATTGTTTCCGAAGTTTGGACTGTACGGCCGCGGACGCAGTTATTTTAACAACGATGTTGACTACTGCAGAATTAAAAAAATAGAAGAATCAGACAACAGCGGTTTTATGCTCTATGAGATGCGTTCCTTCCGGAAACAGCTGACACAGACGCAGGGAAAGCTTGCGCTATGCAGAGAGGAATTGCATAAAAATCAGTGTGAACTGAAGCGTATAAAGAGTAATAATTTTTACAAGGTGTACCATTGGCTGCATAAGATACGCTTAAAACCATACCGCAGGGAGAAAGATTAATTGTATCTTAAAACGTTTTATCCGAAAGATAGTTGATTTGCGGGATGCAGCCAGGTGTGTTATGATTAATCCAATTGTAATAATTCTGTAACAATGAGGATGGAATTATGAGTAAAGTATATGGAGTTATCCTCGCGGGCGGCATAGGCACCCGCATGGGGAATGTAGAAAAGCCGAAGCAGTTTCTTGATCTTGGGGGAAAGCCGGTTATTATCCACACGATTGAAAAGTTTGTCATTCATCCGGGTTTTGATGCCGTTCTTGTGCTGGTTCCGCAGGCATGGGTCAGCTACACGAGGGACATTGTTCGCAGGCAGATTCCGCTGAAGGATAAAATTACCGTCCTGCCGGGCGGAAATACGCGCAACGAGACCATCATGAACTCGATCCGTTATATTGAGGAGCAGGGAGATCTCGATGATCATACGATCATTGTCACCCATGATTCGGTTCGTCCGTTTGTGACACATCGGATTCTGGATGAAAATATTAAATATGCGGGTATGTACGGAGCCTGTGATACTGTTGTTCCGGCAACGGATACCATTGTGCGCAGTGATGATCATGATCAGATCACGGAAATCCCGGAACGTAAAATCATGTATCAGGGGCAGACTCCGCAGTCCTTCCAGGCGAAAAGGCTGAAGGAACTTTATGACGGACTGACGGAATCGGAGAAGAATATCCTGACGGATGCCTGCAAGATCATGGTGCTCAAGGGAGAGCATGTTCATCTGGTCCGCGGCGAAGTCTATAATATTAAAATTACGTATCCTTATGATCTGACCGTAGCCCAGGCACTGCTTGGAATGAAAACGGAGGAAATGCAGAAATGCTAAATGCGGTGTTTCAGCTGGTAACCCCCCGGCAGTTTGAGGTAACTTTCCATCAGCTTGAACTGGATGAAGAGCATGTCCTGATCCGGCCGACATTTCTTTCGATCTGTCAGGCAGACCAGCGGTATTACCAGGGAAAACGCTCGGAGGAAGTGCTGAAAAAGAAACTGCCGATGGCGCTGATCCATGAGGGAATCGGAAAGGTAATCTATGATCCGACCGGAAATTACAAGGTCGGGGAGAAGGTTATCATGATTCCCAACGAACCGTTCAAAAAAGATGAGGTGGTCGCTGAAAATTATTTGCGCAGCAGTAAGTTCCGCGGCAGTACGATGGACGGATTTATGCAGGAATATGTGCAGACACGGCCGGACCGGCTGGTGCGCATTCCGGCGGAACTGAACAATGATCATACGGCCGCTTTTACGGAGATGGTTTCGGTGTGCTATCACGCCATCAGCCGTTTTGACCGGACCGCGCACCGGCGCCGCGAAACGATCGGAGTGTGGGGAGACGGAAACATGGGTTATTTTACGTCTCTGCTGCTGAAAACCCGTTTTCCGGACAGCCGGGTGATCATTTTCGGACGTACCGGAGAAAAGATGGCGGATTTTTCCTTCCTGGATGATGCGGTATTTACCAATGCGGTCCCGGAGGATTTGTATGTGGATCATGCTTTTGAATGTGTCGGCGGCAGCGGTGCGGGGCCGGTGATCAATCAGATCATTGATCATATCAATCCGGAGGGAACCATCTCTATTCTTGGGGTTTCCGAGGAACCGGTGCCGGTCAATACACGGATGGTTCTTGAGGAAGGGCTGAGAATTATCGGGACGAGCCGCAGCGGGCGCGCTGATTTTGAAGGGCTGATGGAACTGTATCATGAAAAGCCGGAAACGGTCGGATATCTTGAGAAAATGATCAGCGCAGTTGTAAAGATCAACGGAGTTTCCGACATGAATAATGCCTTTGATATGGATATTCATAAATTTACCGGAAAAACGATCATGGAATGGGATTAAAGCGGAAAGGTAACGGAGCGGGGAGAATGGGATCAGGACAGGGCACAAGCGCCGGGGGCAGGACGGCAAAGTGGGATAATATTCGTGGAATCCTGATGCTTCTGGTTGTGCTGGCCCATATTTACAATCATTATACAAAGTTTTCTCCTGCCGCGAGAAGCCTGTTTCTTTTCGTATATACATTTCATATGCCGCTGTTTCTGTTTCTGTCCGGAATGTTCGGACGGAAGGCAGTTCACCGACGGGACTGGGGTAAAATTTTTTCTTTCTTTATCCTGTACTGGGTTATCAAACTGATCACGAGCGGTACTAATTTTGTGCTGTTTCGCCGCTGGAATTTCCGGCCCCTTGGAGATAATGGCACCTGCTGGTATGCGTGGGCGGTTTTCGTTTTTATGCTCCTTTGCATTGTGCTGCAGCTTTTGACGGATAAATTTTCACCGGAGAAGAGACCTGCGGCGAAGGCTGCCGTGCTTCTGCTTTCCTGCGCCCTGGCCTGTGTGAGCGGCAGGTACGCGCAGATCGGAGATTTTCTGTACGCGGCGCGCGTTATCAATTTCTTCCCGTTCTTTTATCTTGGATACTGTACGGACCGGGAAAAACTGCTGAAGGCGTCGGACAAGGGCCGGGTGAGAATAATATCCGCTGTGCTGCTTGCATTTTTTGCGTGGGTCTGTTATGCCTTCGGCGACAGGCTGTATGTGTTCCGGCCGCTTCTGGCGGGGCGCTATCCCTATGCCGCACTGGGAGAGGAACGGGCCGGATATGGCTGGATGTTCCGGCTCGGCGTATATGCTCTGACGGTGGTGATTTCCTTTGCACTGATCTGTGTGGTACCGAAAAGGTCTTTTGCATTTCTGACGCAGCGTGTGGGACAGAGGACACTTTCCGTGTACACGTTTCACTATGCGCTGATTTCGCTGATCATTGAAAAAACACGGATTTCACAGTACCTGAAAGTAATATGGCCGGAGCACTGGATGCTTCTTCTGATACCGGTCACGCTTCTGATTGTGTGGATGAGTTCCTTCCAGTTTCTGAACACATTTTTGCAATGGATAATGTTCCCTGGCCGCTGGTTCAGCGGAAAAAAACGGCAGAAATCATCTGTCTGAATAATTTTTAAGAGGTAAGAATTGAATGTCCGATTTCAGGTCCCGGAGGATTGCAAAGTGGGATAATGTCAAGGCTTTGCTTATATTCCTCGTTGTCATGGGACATGTTTTTGATTATTATACAAAGGAAGAACCGGCCGCCAGAAGCGTGTTTGTCTTTATCTACATGTTTCACATGCCGCTTTTCCTTTTTGTCTCCGGGCTGTTTAACAAGAATACGGTTAAGAAAAGGCGCTGGGGACATATAGTAAGCTATCTGCTGCTTTATATTCTGATTAAATTCATTGTTCTGGTTACAGAACTTGTTCTCTTTCAAGACCAGGCCTTCTCATTTATGTCTACGCACTGGGTTCCATGGTACGCCTATGTCATGTTTGTTTATCTGTGCCTTATGGTCCTGCTGGAAAAACTTCAGATTCCTTCCGGGTATGTGATGTTTTTTTCTATTCTGGTTGCGTGCATGGCCGGCTACGACAAGAGAATCGGTGTGTTTCTGTCCATTTCCAAGACGCTTGTTTTTTTTCCGTTCTTCTACGCAGGGTACTGCCTGAATCCGGAAAAGCTGGCTAAAAAGACAGAAAATCCGGTGTTGAAAGTTCTGTCCGGAGTCATGCTTATTCTTTTTGGTCTGCTGTGCGCACGGCAGGGAGAATTCCTCTATCAGTTCCGATCCATTCTTACAAGCCGCTATCCATACAAAGCCCTTGGCGACTGGTCCATTTACGGCGGACTGATCAGGCTTATTTATTATGCGGCTGCCTTTGGCACGGGACTTTTTGTTATTTCAATAGTTCCGTACCGGCCGCTGGGATCTTTTTCAAAACTGGGGCAGAATACACTCCAGGTATATTCCCTGCATTCCGTACCGCTCTTTTTTCTGATGGGCTATCTGCGGCTGGGAGATATCCTGGCGTCGATTATGCCGGTACTGTACATGTTTGTATTCCCGTTGATTGCCCTGTTTATTGTGCTTCTTACCTGCTGGGATTTCTGGGGCAGCCTGATCCGTCTGTTTATATATCCGGCTGAATACTGGAAAACGAAACAAAAACCTGCGGCTATGCCAACAATGCAGAGAGAAAACAGGGAGGAAATAAACAACATTACGAACCCGAAAAGGAAATGAGGATATGAATGTAAGAGCTCTATGGAAGAAAACGAAAATTATCCGCCCTTTTTACTGGTGGTGTTATAAGCAGAAGCTCCCGTCCTGGATACGGAAAAAACACAGGTCACATCGGCGGGACCGGCTGCTGTTTGAAACACTGCCGGAGGCGTACCGGCGTCATCGGTCGGAGCCGGCAGATAAGAGTAAGATCATTTTTTGTGTGGCGAGAAGTAAAAAGGATGTACTTCCGGCCAGCATGGCACTGCTGGAAAGAGAACTTCGGGAGCATTACGATTTCAACATTCATATTCACTATCTTCATAACACCACGGCTGATTATAAACAATATGTGAAAGCAGCACGGGCGTTCGTCGAGGACATGGCGACGGCGGCGTACGTGTTTACGGATGAGGCAAATGAGGTGGTCAGCTGTGTTGACAAGCGGCCGGAAACGTACGTGGCCAATGTATGGCACGCCTGCGGCGCTTTTAAGAAGTTCGGAATGAGCACGGCAGAAAAGGTATTCGGAAACGACCGGAATACGCTGGAAAGACACCCCAATTATGCGAATCTGAACCTGGTTTCCGTATCTTCACCGGAAGTTCGCTGGGCTTACATTGAGGCGATGAATCTGAAGAAGACACCGGAGATTGTGAAAGCGACGGGTATCAGCCGGACCGATGTCTTTTTTGACGAAGCGTACCGGAGGTCGTCTGCCGAAAGGGTTTATCAGGCATTCCCGGCGGCTCGCGGAAAAAAGATTATTTTGTACGCTCCCACCTTCCGGGGGCATGTAAAGACGGCGGCGGCTCCGGACAGGCTGGACTTTCAGAAATTTTACAATGCGCTGAACAAAGAGTATGTTTTGATTGTCAAGCATCATCCGTTTGTCCGGGAGCTGCCGCCGATACCGGAAGATTTGAAGAATACTTTTGCCTTTGACGCGAGCGGAAAGCTGGACATCAATGATCTGCTGTGTGTCAGCGATATCTGTATTTCCGACTATTCTTCCGTGATCTTTGAATATTCGCTGTTTGTCCGTCCGATGGTCTTTTTTGCCTATGATCTGGATGAGTATGATGACTGGCGGGGATTTTATTATCCGTACCGCGACATGACACCCGGACCGGTGCTGAAGACCAATGAGGAGATTACGGATTATATACAGCATCTGGAGGAACGTTTTGACCGGCAGCAGGTGAAAAATTTCCGTGATAAATTTATGAGTGCATGTGACGGCCGCGCGACACAGCGGATTCTGGATGAAGTTTTTTCGCGTCCGGTGCTGGACAGTCACAGGAAAGGGAAGCCATGAACGGAAAGTTTTCTCTGAAGCAGGCAGCGAAGATGGCGGCGCAGAACGTGGTTTTACCACAGCTGTACAGACGGTATCGAAAGCTGGCTGTCCGTAAAAACGAGATTATTTTTGCGGATGCACATCACGACAGCCGGCCGGAGAGTATGGAGCTTTTGTACCGGAGGCTGGCGGCGGACCCGCGGTTTGAAGTAAAGGAAATGTATCTGAATTTTGCACGGGCGGGTGCAGCGGCTCAGTTTCGGTACTGCGCCGATTTTATGAAGGAATATGCACAGGCCGGCTTCGTGATTTTGTGCGATAATTTTCTTCCTGCCGCCTCGTGCAGGAAAAAACCGCTTACGAGGGTGATC
>Ga0256406_1007489_pt1 | contig 10337 bp, 19 predicted proteins | sample RumenRJG_03DNA_FD_185986 | JGI IMG/M metagenome (GOLD analysis project Ga0256406, IMG submission 185986) | Bovine rumen microbial communities from Lethbridge, Alberta, Canada - RJG_03 | ecosystem: Host-associated > Mammals > Digestive system > Stomach > Rumen | place: Canada: Alberta | collected...
TTGCCGTCCAGCACTTCCTGCGCCAGTTCATCCACGGTCTTTGAAGGAATGGCTGAATATGGCAAGCTTTGATGAAAGTAAAAAGAAATTAGTGCATGAAAAGGATTTTTCTAAGGATCTGGAGAATGCGTATCGGATAGGGCATGAACTATGTAAATCCTGCACTAGCACAGATTGTTGAAGCAATAATTCCTGATAAAGCTGACAATAGATTGACAGCTGGCCGACCAGGGTAATGTGGTCAGGATGTCGATCAGATTTAGGGTGAATAGGGTTGAGATCCGCAGCTGGATAAAGGGTAGGTTTAGACCTGCTGATTGTTGCAGGGAATGGGATAGATGTCAAAGTTGCCATAGCTGGAATTGACCCGTTTATTCTTGTATCCGTTTCAATAATTACGTTCAAGGTCATCCGCATTCGCCCGCTCAGATTTTCATAGCCGATATGTTCATCCATCTCGGCCTCCATCATTTCCTTATTCTTATCAGCAAATATCGCTTTTCGACAAGCTGGCTTTTCTCTCCCAAAGAAAACAGCCGATGCTGGAAAAATCATGGGCGCAGGCTTTTTCCAATCATATCTTCACACGGATCAACGAGCACATCCTTGCCCCATTGTACAGTGAAAGATGGCTTCTTCATGTTACTGCCGCGGGAGCAGATACAGATTGTGTTTCTCGCAGTTTGCTCCAAAACTGGATATTGCTGAAGACCCGGTTTGTGGATCGGGGCACTGTCATATCGTCCCTTATTGGGCCGATTTGCCTGGCAAAGACAAGCTGGTGGCATATCAGGCGTCCAAACGTGGCGGGACACTTTATTGCCGTCGTGAAGGAAACAAAATCTTCATGGCTGGTAAAGCAGCACTTTACTCAGTCGATGAATTATTTTTAGGGTAATTCCAGTTTGTATTAGACAACTCAAGGCCCCATATTGCCATCAAATGGCGGTGGGGCCTTGAGTTTTGCTTCGATATTCGATATCGATTGTGATGCCGGATTTGAAGTCTACGGTGATGTGTTCAGCGAGGGTGGTGATCTTATCAATCAGGCGGGTGACCAACGTTTGAGCTTGTCAATTGCTACCTTCAAATCCTGCTGTATTGACAGGATATTAGTAAGATCTATATAGCTCGCCCTTGCATTTCCCTGATTGACACGGATTAGCATTGCATCTGGATTTGCAGCCGCAATCTTTTCAAAGGGATAACGAATGATTCCGGGGGTATTGAATCCTACACCAAGCTCCAGGAGAACAAGTTTCTGACCTATTGCCCGCTTCAAAAATTCCTGATATGCAGAGTTATTTTCGTGCCAAGTCTCGTCTTCAACAAATGTGTTATCTATTCGAAGATGCATGGACATTGGCTTTCCACAGATAGGACAACGGGGAAGCAAGTCGGATGGAATGCGGAGAGCATGGGTGCTTTCCACCATACGCTTAACGGATCCCTCATTTCTGTACACTTTTTGATGGCATGGGATCGAGCATTGGAATTCACTAAGATCGCCTTGTACTTGGAATACGCGATTCTTGGGAAACCCGGAAAGCACAAACTGGCTGTCGCAGTTTGTCGAAATCACGAAATAGGGCCTATCTTTTACAAGTGTCAGTAGATCGCGGTACAGAGGTGTTCCTCCCACTTTATAGCGGCTGAGCCAGATATGCCGCGCCCAGAATGCCCAGCGTTCCTCTTCGGTTGGAAAGGGATAAAACCCTCCGCTGTACAAATCCTGTATGCCATACTTCTCCTGATAATCCCGGAACTGTTCGTGAAATAGGCGGCCACCCATCTCAATGCCTGCGGCTTCCGACAAGCCAGCCCCAGCACCGATGATCACATGTGTGGCATCTGCGATCGCCTTCGCAGCTTTCTCAATTAAAGATCGTTCACTCATAAGTACCAACCTTATTAAATGTCACAATGAAATTGGAACTCTGTCTGTTCCGGAGGAGTAACGCCAAAGTCCTGATAACTGCCATATCCTTCGTAGACCTGAAAGACATCAATAATACTGCGCTTTTCCTTTTGCTCATCCGGATACAACTTTTTCATATAGGGATTCGCATCAATCAGTTCATCCACACGGGCCTTACCAATGTTGCGCACTCTTCCCTGCATCGTGATCATCTTTGCGTGAAAATAGTCACCTTCCGTTTTTCCGCAAATGGAAATATAGTCGCTGCTGTTCAGCAGGTGATACAGCTTTCGGCCATTGTTGGAGGTCATAAAGTAAACAGCGTTCTCCTCCGCGAACATTACATCCAGAAATGCGCTGGATGGATGCCCCACGGAGTCGATCATTCCAACGACGACAGAATGAATCTCGCTGTATAGAACTGATAAAATCTTTGAAGCGTCCATCCTTACAGGTTCTCCTTACAGAGAATACTCTACAGGCGCTTCGGTGAAGGAATAAACCGTACCCTTACCGCTTACGAACTTGAAAACGGTCATCAGGTTGTCGTCTACGGTATACATCTTGCTCAGGGAAGCGGTGTTGGCGTCCATCATAGCCACGCGTGCTTCGCGCCGGGTATCTTCTTCAACCTCACCGCTGACGCGGATCCACTTGCCCTTATGCATTCCGCAGATGGCCACGTTGGGGTTGGCTTTCATCTGTTTGTAGACTTCCTTCTGGTTGTTGGTAACGAAGTACAGCTTACCCTCAAACTCGCATACTGCGCCAAAGGGACGCACTTGAGGCTTGTCGCCCTCCACAGTAGCCAGATAGAAAGTGCCGCAGTTCTTCAGATACTCGTAGATTTCCTTCATGGTAAGAACCATCCTTTCATTTAGTGTTGTGTTTTGTATCGACATGTGATATTATATCCAGGTAGGACATTTTTCGCAAGTACGATATATAATGATACCGGTATCGACAATGATACCCATGGAGATAATATGGAGAAAAAGCAGTTGTTTGGTCTGTGTCCCTACGTCACTTCGCAAAAGGTGCTGACAGGAAAATGGTCTATGTACATTATGTATCTTTTAAAAGATGGACCTGTGCGCTTTAATGAGCTTCAGCGCCGAATGCCGGAGGACATGACACATACCACTTTATCGCGGCAGCTCAAGGCTTTGGAAGAGGACGGTCTGATTGTGCGCCGGGTATATTCTGAAATACCACCCAAAGTCGAGTACGAACTGAGTGAGATTGGTCATAAATTTGAGAAAGTGCTTGCCGAACTTGAAGTTTGGGGAAATGAATATATAGATTTTATGCATCAACGGCAGGCAAATAAGCCTATCGAAAAGTAAGAGACCAAGGCTCCTCACTTCCGGCAATGCGTCGGCAGCGAGGAGCCTTTCTTATGCTTTGATTTCAATGGTGACTCCGGACTTGAAGTCGATGGTGAAGTGGTCTTCGAAAATCGTAATCTTCGTGGTCAGGCGCTTGACCAGCGTCTCATCAAAGTCCGTGATGGTGGTGGGCTGCTGCCGGATGAAATCCTGAAGGTCTCTGATCAGCCGCATCTGCTCGTCTCGGACAACGCTGTCAACTTCAGCCTGCTTTCGCATGTCCCGGAGTCGGAGGATCTCGTCCGCGATGGCATCGTAGTCGTCCTTCTTGTTGGCTTTCTTCAGGAGCTCTTTCTGCAGTTCCCGGAGGCGTTCATCGATGACCTCTGGCGACAGGGTATCACCCTGTTTGATCACTGTTGCGATGTTGGTCTGCAGGGCTTTCAGGAAGTTGTCTTTTTTGCGATTTCACGAAAGGGGATCGTATTTTTTATGATTTTCCTTTATACTGACAGTACGAAATCACTGATTTCATTTGGGCTGGTCGAAAGACCCAGGTCCATCTGCGTCGGGGAAGTTCCCCGCCATTTTTTACTCATAGCACAGAAGGAGAGGACTTTTGCAGGAACTCAGCGTTTTTATAGATGAATCCTGTGATTTCGGCGAATACAATTACCATTCGCCTTTTTACATTATCACGATGATTTTCCACGATCAGGATGAAGATATAAAGCCTGCCGTTGAAAAACTCAACAGAGAGCTTTCGTATCTTGACCTTGACGATCTCTGTATTCATACCGGCCCGGTCATCCGTAAGGAAGAAATCTATGTAAATATGTCGATAGAAGAGCGGCGTTGCATTTTCAACAAAATGGTCGCATTCTTCCGTCAGGTTAACATTCGATACAAATATCCGATGTTTGCGTTCGTGACATAATACTGAATGCCGTCTGCCCAGAAGATCGTCTGGTCACCCTGCGCTTCAAGCGACAGATTTACCGCGCCCGGCCATGACACCGGAGTGTCATATGTCGCCGTCCCGTCTTTCGCGATAGCAGCGATGGCGTAATGGACATTCTTGAGATTAAATTTGACCTTATCCTTTCCAGCCATTATTAAGCCTCCGTTTCAAACTCATAAACCACTTCGTACAGGTTTTCAGATTCAATTCAGCCTTCGTTCTTCTCATAAACAATGCCTGCCGCTGTCAGAAGCTCCTGCAGTTTCTTTTCCAGTCCCGGATCCTTCTTATCCGTGTAAAGCTCGATATCCACGGCGGTATTCTTCATCAAGTATCTGCGGACACTCGGTTTTGACGTAACGAATGACATCTTCGCTGAAAACGCGTGGTATTTCCGCAATTCGCTTGTCCGCGCTAACTACAATGACTTCACAAAAGGCATCCATGAGACGACGGAATATCTGGAACTGTTTTTAAGGAACCTCCTGCCTGGCGAGCATAATCCGCTTCACAACCGGACATTGCATATCAGCGGAGCGTTCAAGGAAAGGGAAAAACCGGACATTGAAAGGGAAAAACCGGACATTCAAGATGGAAAATCGGACATTGAGGTTCTAAAAGCGGATATTGACAATAGATTTACAGCTAAAACGAAAGAGCATATCCTGAAGCTTCGCGAAGAATTTCAAGGTCAGACGATCTTTGAACGGTCGGATGTCATGCGCGTGCTTGATATGAAAGCGTCAAGGACTTCTGAGCTTTTGAAGGAAATGGCAGAGCAGGGTATTATTGAGCCAATTTCCGGATTCGGCAAAGGGAAATACCGGTTCAGGCAGCAGTAGGTCAGCAATAACTTGAACGCTGACCGACAAAGATACCGACCCGGTTAACGGCATACTGGGTTGAGACCTTGATCATAAACCGATTGAGCAGAGGAGAGCAGGTCGAGACGATGGCCTCCCTCCTGCCCGCCGCATTATAGGTAGAAATAGCACCTGGACATATTTCCGCAAACGGAGAACAGATGTAAAAACGCCGTTTTTCAGCTTTGAGCAGTTCACGCAAACGAACGGAAATGTGTTCAGGAACCAGGCATTCAGGTGCTTTTCTCATGCCAGATGGAATGAGTGTGAGGGAGGAACATCAGGAATCCTCAGATGCTGATTGTAATGGAAGGCTTGCAGCTGTAAAATCATCTTTAGGTCGCAAATTGCGACTTCATGTTTTAGAAGGACATGAATACTGATAGTGATTTCCAGGATATGACATTAACGGAGTAATATGAAAATTTTTTCACAGTATAAAGGCTTGGAAAGGGGGAACTTCATCCTTTTCTTTGGAAAGATAGTAACGAATCTTGGCGCAATGATATGGCCAATGATGACAATGATATTAAATAGGAGGCTGGGACTTGATGCAACGCAGACAGCACTGTTTTTTATAGTAACCGGATTTATGTTTTTGCCTGCAAATATATGGGGCGGGCAGCTTGCGGACAGATTTAGCAAGAAAAAGATAATCATATTGTGTGACATAGTTTCGATTGCATTATTTATAGTAAGCGGTTTTCTCCCACTTACGTTGTATACGCTATGCGTGACACTGGTTGGCGCGTTTTTTCAGACCCTGGAAGGACCTGCATATCAGGCTTTGGCAGCAGATATCACAGCAAGAGATAAAAGAGAACAGGCATTTTCACTGCTTTATATGGGCGGGAACATTGGACAGATACTATCTCCAACCATCGCAGGGATTCTATTTAACAATTATCTTTGGTTGTGCTTTGTCATAAGTGGAGTGTCTATCTCGGCATCAACGGTTCTGATAGCTGTCTTTATAAAGGATTCCACGGAAGCTATAAGAAAAGAATCCAAGGAAGAGACAAATGAGCAGAATGGAAATATTTTGGCGGTCGTAAAAAACAGTGCAACTCTGACACTTTTTCTTATTGCCATGAGTTTTTATGAGGGTGCATATTCCCAATTCAATTATCTAATGCCTCTTGATATTTCAAAAGCATTTCCTGAGAATGGTTCCATCATATATGGAACGGTGACCAGTTTAAACTGTATTATTGTAGTGGTGCTTACACCTGTTATGACAATGGCCATGAGTAGAGTGACTATGACAAGGAAATATCTGTTCGGAATCATCCTTCAGGTACTTAGCTTTGGAGTATTAGCGCTCTCATTTGGAGTGATTGCAGGATATTATGTCTCCATAACTCTTTTTACGCTGGGCGAGATCCTGACTACAATAGTTACAGGCGCATTTCTTTCGGACAGGGTTTCAGCAAATTTTAGAGGAAGAATTTATGGCATATCGAGCTTTTCAGCTGCTTTTATGACTGGAATAGTTGAGTGGAACAGTGGATGGCTTTTCGATAATTATGGTTCTGCACCGGCATGGATTTTTTCTGTTGTAATGACTATGATTGCTGTGATTGCTGCGTTTGTTCTAATGTTTACTGATAAGATAGAGTATGGAGAGAGCCGTATGTAAACGTCAAATATCCAGCATTTATCAGCATTATCAATTGTGAAAACATCAAACAAGTTTAAGACGGGAGTTGCTCTTTCACCGGCGCATGAAGAGATGGCTCGTGTATTGGGCTGAATGACGATCTGAGTAAAATTTCTGTCACGGTACTGATGCTGGCGGGGACGGAAACAGATTTTGAAACGCAGTCGGTCATACTAATCGATAAAATGAACGCGATGTTTGATGAGCTTGCATCCGATACAAAAGTAATGCCAGGACGGATAGACGCTGATCATGGTAAAATGCTGTATTCTTCCAATGGGTATGCTGCTGCCTGGTTCATGCGGCAACGGCAGGGAGATGAGGAAGCTGCTAAGGCATTTACCGGGGATTCACCGGAAATTCTTGCGATTGACATGTATCAGGATCAATATATGAAGATAGAACAATGACTTTCACGTTTATGGACGAGGAGAGAGAGGACCTGTTCAAATACTTTTGATATTGTAATCAATTGATTGCAAACGCAAGCGAAATAGAATATAATAAAGAAAAAGGAGGCGATACTATGGCAAATACATCTGCTGTTTATGCAAGAATAGATACCAATCTCAAGGATAATGCTGAGAGCATTCTTTCCCAGCTTGGCATTTCTCCATCCAGTGCAATTCAGATGCTTTATAGTCAGATTGTACTGAAAAAGGGTATGCCATTTGAACTGAAACTTCCTTCTTCTAAACCATTAACTGTTGGTGCAATGACCAGAGAACAGCTTGATGCAGAGCTCCAGAAGGGTGTTGATTCCATCAAAGCAGGAAAGGTATATTCTTCAGATGAAGTCGATGCGGCACTCGCAAAGGAGTTTGGCATATGACGGATTGCTATAAGGTCGGCTATTCTGTAGATGCACTTGACGACTTACGTGAAATCTATTCATACATTGCGCATGAACTCCTTGTTCCGGAAACTGCTACCGCTCAGCTGAGACGTATCCGAAAAGAGGTTCGTTCATTGGATTTCATGCCAGCTCGCTATGCGTTAGTTGACTGGGAACCTTGGCATTCGATGAAAATGCATCAGCTTCCGGTAGACAACTTTATTGTGTATTATCTGGTTGATGATGAGAAAAGGGCAGTTGCAGTAGCCCGAATATTCTACGGTGGCTGTGATATTGAAGGAATCATAAATTCAAATAAATAAACAGTAATGGAGCTTTTGAGTAAAAGACAAGAGCTCCATTTTTCATAGCACATTCAGATTACAGACGGCACGGAAAGATCGATGCCGAGGAATTTGAGGATCAGCTTGTATTCATAAATGAGAGCTCTTTCATTCCGGAGATCATAGAGAAGGCACCGGGCCGGGCTATAAACCGCCGTATTACCGAAATGCTTTCCTCTGCAATGCGATGGTCAACATGTATATGATTGATACGAATTCAATGGGTATTCCGATGATATACAATATCCAGAAAGCAAGATGCTTCCCGCTCCCTTCATATGATCTGGATGTTGTGAACAGAGTTAGTGTCACGGTTTATGGAAAGGTTCTTGATAAGAATTATACAAGGCTGCTTCATTCCAACGGCGACTTAGATTTGAAGACGGTATTTCTGCCTGATCAGGTACAGAAGAGGAAGACTATCTCAAAGGATGATTATAAGTTGCTTAGAAAAAGTGGGTTGGTTGAGAGAAGATATCCGGCATTATATGTCTCATATAAGATAGCAGAAGCCGTTGGAGATAAGGCTGGTTACGTTAGAAATAAGGGCTTAGATGAAAAAATATTGAAAGAGCTTATTATTTCTGCACTGAAAAATGGACCTTTGAAGAAGGCTGATATTTATGAAGCGGTGAAACATGCATTCCCTGATGTCTTAAATGAAGAGAAGCAATATAAGAAGCTTTCTAATCTCCTTCAAAAAATGAAAAAAGAAGGAATTATCGATGTCCGTGGAAGCGCAGTCCACGCAGAATGGTTTCCCGTATATTGATTTATACTTAAAACTGACCCAGGATTGCCGCGGCTGGATCACCACCTCCCCTATGTCAACAGTTGTTAGTTTATTGATTGGCAACGTAAACAATATGTAATGTAATTCGAGCTTAAAGGAGGGTGAAAAAACATGGTCTCGATCTGAACCTTCTTTATGATGTTATAGACACTTTACGTCAGGGTAAAGCACTTAATGAGAAGTACCATGACCACGAATTAAAGAGACAACTCAAAAGATTCCGAGAATGTCATATCCAGCCGGGTTGGCTGCTTATCTATTTGCTTGAGAATGACATTCACACTTTGACGCTGGTTGATACTGGAAGTCATTCAGATCCCTTGAATATGTGATGAGGAACGCCCGTAACAGGGCGGTCTTTTTATCTATTGCCGTGTTCACTGCGGATCTTTTCGTGACTGCCTTTGCAGAGAAATGTGCTTCAAGCAGGAGTTTGATCAGTTACCTGGTTACTGTTCGGACAGAAACGGACGCAGTGCCTGATTCTGAACGGAATAGCTGTGGCCGGCTTCCCCGTGACCTTTGCAGCAGCTGTTGCCAACAGGGCAACAGGAAGGAATAAAATGCTCCCCACAGGCAGACATTGGAAACATCCAAAATCTATCGTGTGAGGAGCATTATCTTTCAAAACAAAGACTGGTTTTTCTTTTTCTCGATATACTTCCTGATCTTAGCTTTGCACTTGCCGCATTTGAAACCAGCGCCGGTCGCCCTTTTTACATCTCGAAAAGAAGTGACGCCGGCCTGGAGGGCTCTTTTCACATCGCCTTTGGTGATGTTTTTGCATTTGCAGAGTACATCTTCTTTTGACATTTCGTCGGGCCTGTCAGTTACAGTACGAGAGACGGGGCTGTGTAAACGCGAGCCAAAAGTTCCTGGTTCAGCGCGTAGAGACCCTTCGGGTCGCTGCCATAGAGCTGGAATTTCTTGATCAGGTCATCCGCATTCTTCTCCTCCTCGCCCTGTTCCTTGACGAACCAGTCGAAGCACTGCATGGTGCGGTAGTCGTGTACCTCATCAGCAGCAGCGTAGATTGTGTTGATCAGGCTTGTGACATACATCTCATGGCTGAGACCTGCCTTGAGGACATCCAGCACAGAAGAGTAAGACTTTTCCGGCTGGTCAATAGCTGTAAACGTAACACGCTCCCCGTTATTATGCAGATACTGGCGCATCAGCATGGCGTGATCGCGCTCTTCCTGCGCCTGGATGTCATACCAGTGTGCGAAACCATCCAATCCAAGGTCATTGAAATAGTTGGAAAAATCCAGATAAAGGTAGGCAGAATAGAATTCCTTGTTGATCTGGATGTTGATGAGTTCTCTGACTTTTTTATCTAACATTTGATGATCCTCCTGTCATTGAAGTAGTTATCTGGCTTTTATCTGAAATCATCAGCCAGGGAAATTATAACATTTTTCTTTGTAATCTGCCAGATTGGGACACATTCCTTAAACAGTAATTCTTCCAACCTTCTGCAGCGCCGATGATCTCGCGATAGCTGTCTGCAGATACGCCGATAGCAACAAGGACGGACACGTTCTGCACTTCGCCGCCCCAGCTGCGTTTCAGATAAATACCGTCAACATAAACGTATGCGTATTCACCGGTCAATTTTCGGCTGCGCCAGGTTTC
>Ga0256406_1007490_pt1 | contig 10336 bp, 5 predicted proteins | sample RumenRJG_03DNA_FD_185986 | JGI IMG/M metagenome (GOLD analysis project Ga0256406, IMG submission 185986) | Bovine rumen microbial communities from Lethbridge, Alberta, Canada - RJG_03 | ecosystem: Host-associated > Mammals > Digestive system > Stomach > Rumen | place: Canada: Alberta | collected...
GTGCAATTACACCGACAAAGTCATCAATTCCCTTGAACCGGAAAACATCAAGAAGATGAAAAACTGGAACAAGGCATTTACCGCACCCTATACAGCTGATGAACTGGAATCCCTGCGTCAGCTCTCGAATGTGGTAGATGACCTGTGGGACAAACAAGTGAAGCTGCGCGAAGAGGTTGAGAAGGAGACAGAAGACACGCTCTCTGTCTACGGCCACGAGGATACGGCTGCAGATTCCCATACTTCCATTCGCCAGAAGGACCTGATTTACTCGAAACTATATAAGTCTGAGCACATGAAAAACGCAGGACCCTATGCCCGGCTGAAATTCGCCATGGACTACTGGTGCGCACTCTGGTTCTGGCCGATCGACAAGGCAGATCTTCTTCCGTCCAGAAGCGAGTTCATCAACGACATGAACCTGATTCTCGTCGGCACCATCTCCGGCGATGGCATCAGTAACATGCTCGAATACCAGCAGATGAGTCTCTTTCCAACAGAACAGGATGAGATCATATCTAAGGTCAAGGCACTGTTCCCGGGGCAGAGCGAAGTGGATATCGATAACCTGTGCATGCTGTTCCCACGTCTTGAGCTGGTAAGGGAGATTGCAGAGCAGAACAAGTTTATGCACTGGGAACTGGAGTTTGCGGATCTGTTTAAGGAGAGAGGGGGATTTGATCTTGTAATTGGGAACCCGCCTTGGATAAAGGTAGAATTCAATGAGCAAGGAATATTGGCTGATCACAATCCAATCTTTGCTGTAAAAAAGCTATCTGCAACACAAACTACTGATCGAAGAAAAGATGTGCTTAGGAATCATGATATCTTCACTCAGTATATGTCAGAATATGAAACAATAGCTGGAGAACAGTTGTTTCTGAATGCCGTAGAAAATTATCCTCAATTAGTTGGAATGAAGGCAAATCTCTATAAATGTTTCTTGCCTCAGGCATGGCAGTTTAACAACGGATATGGAGTAAGTGCTTTTATTCATCCAGAAGGCGCTTTTGATGATCCTAAAGGTGGTGCACTTCGGGAAAAGTTGTACCCACGTCTTCGCAAACATTTCAGGTTTGCGAACGAGCGGAAACTTTTTCCCGAAGTGGACCACCATACAACGTTCAGTTTGAACGTGTATGGTGGTCCACTTCAGACCGTATCGTTCGACACAATCTGTAACCTCTATGATGCTTCCAGTATTGCAGAGTGCTACGAGGGCGATCCCAGTCTGCCTGTACCAGGCATAAAAGATGAGAATGGAAACTGGAATATAAAAGGTCATCCTGATAGGGTGATCCATATTACAAAACGTGAGCTAAATGTATTTTCAAAAATATTTGATAATCAGGGAGACTGGCATTCTGCAACATTGGCATCATTACATGTTAAAGAGCAGATGGAGGTATTAGAAAGATTTTTTGAATGTAAAAAAAGCCTTGGAAATTATAAAGGCCTTCTATATACAACTACTATGTGGAATGAAACAAATTCCCAAAAAGACGGTACAATTAAATTTAATGTCAAATTTCCAAATACAATAAAGGAAACACTATTTGTTGGTGCATATTGTGGAAATGCTAATCCATTGTTTCAAACCGCCAGGCAAGAATATCATGTGAATAGCGACTATGACCACATAGACTTGACAGAAATACCGGAAGATTATCTTCCCAGAACGAAATACACAATGGCTTGTTCTCCAGAGGAATATTATTCACGGACGGCAACGACAACATGGGGAAATAAATGTAATGATTATTATATGCTGACTAATAGAGAATTTGTAGGGTCAATGTCGGAAAGAACACTTGTTTCATGTATTCTGCCGCCTGAATCTACATTTCTGTATACTTTGTTTGGCGTTATCATACCAGATGAAGCGCAGATGGTTTGCTTGAACGCAGCGGAGAATAGCATTCCATTTGATTTCTTTATCAAGATTCTTGGGAAGACACATATTAATTATGGTGTAAATATGCTTCTTCCGCTATTTGATCCAGAGAAGTCGTTACCTTTAATGATTAGAGCTCTGTCATTAAACTGTCTGACAAAGTATTATGCGAAATTATGGAAAGACTGCTGGAATAATGATTATAAGCTAAACGAATGGTCAAAATCAGACCAGAGATTACCTGAAAATTGGTATTCCGTTATGACTGAAAATTGGAATTGGGGTTATGCTTTACGAACTGATTTCGCTCGACGACAAGCGTTGGTTGAGATTGATGTATTGTCCGCACTTCTTTTAGGAATGACCTTAGAGCAGTTAAAGACAATTTATCGTATACAATTTCCAGTTCTTCAAAGTTATGAAGCGGATACCTGGTACGATACAACCGGTAGGATCACATTTACAAACAATCGTGGTCTAACTGGTATCGGCTTCTCTCGGTTAGAATGGGAAACTCCAAATGTTGTTCAGCCAGTTCAATGTGGCTCTTGTGCCTGGGATGGCATCATGAAGCATGCGCCTGCTGGCTATGTTTTCGAGCGCACAATCACAGATGATACTATGCCGGGCGGTCCGGTCCAGCGCACAATCAAGTACTATGCACCATTTGACCGCTGCGACCGTGAGAAAGATTACGAGACAGCCTGGGCCTTCTTCGAGAAGAAATATGGAGAAGCAGAAGATGGCTGTGAGAAGGAGAAGAGGACATGACTGAGCAGGGCGAGATTTTATTCATGCAGACGAGAGTGATCCGGCTGGCTGCGGAGCGTTGGGGGATAACTGTTCAGAAAGCCAGCAGAATCTTTGAGCGGTATGATCTTTTGAAGTTTATCAAGGACGGGTACGGAATCTTCCATACAGAGGGGGATGAGGTTGTCCTAGATGAGGTAGAGGAGGTTCTGAAGAACAAGGGAGTAGATGTCCATGAAGAAGTTAAGTGATGGAGCAGTTCTTTATCACGGGAGTTACTGCATCGTGTCAGAACCGAATCTGTCAAAGTGTGCTGCGAAGAAAGACTTTGGGCAGGGATTTTATTTGACCACATCAAGAGAGCAGGCAGAAAGTTTTGTGAGATTCTCGATTGGAAAAGCAGCAGCTCAGGGAGCTGTTTCATCGGATCAGCAATACGGGTATGTATCGGAATATCGATATCATGATCATGGCGCTCTGAAGCAGTTTGTATTTCAGAAGGCGGACAGAGAATGGCTTCACTGCATTGTCGGCCACAGGAAACCGGGTTCATTTCCGGATATTGTGGATGAGATGCGAAAGTATGACATCGTGGGCGGCAAGATTGCAAATGATAAAACGAATGTGACTATCACGACATATCTGATCGGCGGATACGGGGAGATAGGAACTGATTCAGCAGACGCTATCTGTATCGGTCAGCTTATACCGGAGCGTCTGAAAGATCAGTACTGTTTCAGAACAGAAAAAGCTATGGAAAGTATCCGTTATATGGGGAGTGAGCGAATATGGATCAGGCAGGAACTGTAACACGTCAGCAGGTAGAATTCGCGATTGATGCAACAGCAGCTCTTGTTGTGGAAGACCTGGCAGGGGAGATGCATCGAGATCCCTCAAAGCTTCTTGCTGAGTTTCTGGCCTCTAATACAGGTGCGCTGCTTTATAAAGAGGAATCGAAGCTCTGGTGCGCCGGACCCGCATATATAGAGGATTTGTACCGTCAGGAGATTGCAAAACCAGGAACACAATAAAGCGAGCTTGTGTAATCTGCGAATCCTACACAAGCTTAGTCGAGTAATTTACACAAGCGATTTCAGAGGGGGACACAGAGTATGATACCTTCCATCCTCGCAAAGCAGCTGGAACAGGGCATTGGGGACTATATTGAGACGACGTTTCCGATGACGAATGAGCCGTTCAAGGGCTCGATGCGCAATTTCATATCCTCGAAGGACTCTGTTTACCATGAGCCCTATATTGCTGTGCGTCTTCCGTTCCGTGTGGCTTCGAAGATGCCGGAGATGTTCGAGGCGATCCATCCGAAGTATCTTCCCTATGTGCATCAGCAGAAGGCTTTTGAGCGTCTCACCGGAGATGATGGCAGGTCAACACTTGTGGCGACAGGAACAGGCTCCGGCAAGACGGAGTGCTTCCTGTACCCGATTCTGGAATACTGCTATCAGCACCGCGGGGAGCGGGGAATCAAGGCCCTGATCATTTACCCGATGAACGCGCTTGCAACAGACCAGGCGAAGAGAATTGCGGAGCTGATCTATGAGAGTCCCGAGCTGAAGGGAAATGTGACTGCCGGTATGTATGTCGGCGGACAGGAACACACGCCGTCAAGGATGATGTCAGAGCACAGTGTGATCACAGACCATGAGACGCTCCTGAACAGCCCGCCAGATATCATGATGACCAACTACAAGATGCTGGACTATCTTCTGGTGCGGCCGAAGGATTCCCAGCTCTGGCAGGACAATCACCCAGAGACTCTGAAGTACATTGCGGTGGATGAACTGCATACATTTGACGGAGCGCAGGGAACGGATCTTGCCTGCCTGCTTCGGAGACTAAAGCGCCGCCTTGGAATCTATGATGGCTTTCTCTGCTGCATCGGAACTTCCGCGACGATGGGGTCCAGGGACAGCAACGGGAGTATCATCGAATACGCATCAGAAATCTTCGGGGAACCTTTCGAGCGCGATTCCGTCATTACGGAAGACCGTCTCAGTCCGGGAGAGTTCTTCCTGAACTCTGAGGTGACGGAGTTTTCCATGCCGGATGAGGCGCAGACTGCGGAGCTGAAACGGCTGGCATCGGAGGATGACTGGGACCATTATCTTTCGGACACGGTGAAAGCCTGGTTTCCGGACTTTGAAGAGGATGTCTTATCGGATCAGGGGCGGTTGGATCTCGGGAGCAGGCTCATGCATCACAGCTTTATGCAGTCGCTGATCACGCTTACCGGAGGCAATTACTGGCAGGAATCAAAGATTGCGGATGAACTTTCCGTCCAGTACCCGGAGCTGAAGAAGGCCGGGGATTCTGACGCGGTCCTTGATTCATTTTTTGCACTGATCTCCCACGCCCGGACTGGAGCGGCAGGGAAACTGCGCCCATTTCTCTTTGTTCAGGTACAGCTCTGGATTCGGGAACTGCGGCGTCTGGTCGCAAAAGTGGATGCACATAACGTCACGTATGAGATTGCGCACGACCTCAATAAACAGCAGGCGAAACAATACCTTCCGGTTGTGAACTGCCGCGACTGCGGGATGACTGGTTGGGTTTCCATCCTAAATGAACGCCAGAATGCTTCCATGCCAGCGCTGGAAGGTTTCTATAATCGTTACTTTAAAGCAGACGATAAGATCTGCATGATGTTTCCGCGAAAATCCGGGGAGACGATGCCGAATATGATGCCGGCAAAACTCTGCCCAGATTGCCTGCAGGTAACTCTTGGAGATAACAGCAGTGATTTTTGCCCTTCCTGCGGTACAGAGATGGTTCCGGTTTTAATTCCGTCGAAGATATCGACATCCGGAAGCAAAGAGCATAAACAGTACGTCTGCCCTTGCTGCGGGAGCAAGAGAGGCCTGTCGCTGATCGGTGTCAGAAGCGCTACAGAGATCAGCAGCACCATCTCTCAGATGTTTTCCTCAAAGTTCAATGATGATAAGAAGACGCTGGCATTCTCCGACAGTGTACAGGATGCCTCCCACAGGGCAGCCTTCTTCAATTCACGGACCTGGCGGTTCGGTTTGCGGACAGCGATTCAGAGATACTGCACGGAAGAAGGTGCAGGAAAGTCGCTTCAGGAGTTCCAGGATGGTTTTATCCGGTACTGGCATGATCACCTCTCGGATGAAGACTTCATGAGCTTTTTCATCGCTCCGAATATGACATGGCGTCATGCATATGAGGATATGGTAGAAAATAGAAAGCTTGCCAGTGATAAGGCAGCAAAGGACCTCATGCGTGAGGTGGAATCCCGCCTTCAGTATGAGATTATGCTGGAGTACGGCCTGAATGGAAGAATCGGAAGGACACTGGAAAAGTCCGGCTGCTCCGTGCTTTCATTTGCACCGGACGATGTCCACGCCATCGCGGAAAGAGTGCAGGAACGGTCAGAAAATGAGATTGGACTTCTGCGCGAAGAGGGCGAACGCGATTATGAGCGCATGGTCATCGGAGTACTGGATCTCATGCGAAAAAGCGGTGCTTTCCAGGATCCAGTCTTCCGTGAATACATCAATAATAACTTCAAGAGTTATTTCCTCTCAAACGACCGGAACAGGTGGCTTCCCGGCCTGCAGAGCGGACGAAATACTCCACGCTTTGTGGCGGAAGGCAATTTCGTACAGAGGAAGCCTTACGATGTTGATACGGTTTCTTCGCACAGATACATAGACTGGATCGAAAGCTGCTGCAAGACTGTCATGGTGGAGTCCTCCACGTTAGCGAGCCTGGTCCATATCATTCTCGAGGAATCGGAGAGACAGGGTGTGGTTACAGCTCTGACGCCTTCGCCGGGACTGAAGGTCTATGCCCTGAACAAAGAGAAGATTTCTGTCTCCCCGGATGTCGTCTCGATGCGGTGTGATACCTGCGGCGCAGTCTACAGTGTTTCAAAAGAGGACAGCGCATTCTGGAAGGATGCTTCCTGTCTGCGGGCAGCCTGTGCGGGATGTCTCCAGGAAGACCCGGACAGTGCGCTGGGCTATTATGGGAAACTTTATTCTTCCGGCGACCTGGAGCGGATCAATGCACGTGAGCATACCGGGCTTCTTGAGCGCGATGACAGAGAAAAGTTGGAGTCGGATTTCAAACGCGGGAAAGATTTACAAAGGCTCTGGGACCCAAACGTCCTCTCCTGCACACCGACGTTGGAGATGGGTATCGACATCGGGGATCTGTCCACTGTGATTCTCTGCAGCATGCCGCCGGAACAGAGCAAGTTCCTTCAGAGAGCCGGGCGGGCAGGGCGGCGGGATGGTAATGCCCTGACCCTCGCCGTGGCAAATGCAAGGCCGCATGATCTTTATTTCTATGCGGATCCTATGGACATGATTGCGGGAAATGTAACGCCTCCCAGGATCTTTCTGCGTGCTTCTGCGGTCCTGGAACGCCAGTTTGTTGCCTTCTGCATGGACTCCTGGGTGAAGAGAGGGGTTCCGGATGGAGCAATTCCGGATCAGATCGGGAAAATCCTGAACCAGCTAAGCAGCCGGCCGTCGGGGCTGTTCCCGTTCAACTTCCTGAACTATGTGAAGAAAACGCTGTCAAGACAGCTGAATTCATTCATCCAGATGTTTGCCGGATCCTGGGGAACGCCGGAAGAGGCAGCATCGGTCCGGGAAGAAATGGAGAGCTTTGCAAGAGGCAAGGGTTCGAAAGACAGTCCCATGTATATCCGGATCCTCGATGCGTTTGAAGATATGAAGAAGCAGCAAGACGCATTGAAGAGCAACATCAAGGACCTGAAAGGGATGATCAGGGATCTTGAGGCAAAACCGAAGGACAGCTCGTATGATGAGGAGATCAAAGAGCTGAAGGGAGAACAGTCTGCCCTGATGAATGTTCTTCAGGAGATCGGAAAGAAGAATGTGTTCAATTTCCTGTCGGATGAAGGACTCCTGCCAAACTATGCTTTCCCTGAGCAGGGAATCGTTCTGAAGGCGGTTTTGTACAGGAGGGAAGACGAAGCACCCCGGTCATCAGCGAATCCAGGGAAAAATTACGAGAAGTCCGTTTACGAGTACAGCCGTTCTGCATCTTCGGCGATCAGTGAATTCGCTCCCAATAACAGCTTTTATGCGGGAGGAAGAAAACTGAAGATTGATCAAGTTGATCTGACGACAGCTCAGGCGGCGCGCTGGAGACTGTGTCCGAACTGCTCCCATGCGGAGATCGAGGAGGCCGGCAAACATACGGCAAGCTGTCCTGTCTGCGGAAGCCCGGCATGGGCAGATGCTGGTCAGGTGCGTAGCATGCTGAAGGTTCAGATGGTCTACTCCAACATGGACTATACCAAGAGCCTTGTCGGTGACGAGAGCGAAGAGCGGTCGAACACTTTCTATGTGAAGCAGCTCCTGGTCGATGTGGATGAGGACCATGACATTACCAGCGCTTACCAGATGGACAACGATGATTTCCCGTTTGGGTACGAATTCGTCCGGAAGGCAACGCTGCGGGAGATTAATTTCGGAGAAGCGGATACTTCCGGAGAGAAGATGACCGTTGCCGGGGAAGAGAATGTTCGAAAGGGCTTTAAGATCTGCCGCTACTGCGGAAAGATCCAGCCGGAAACCGGCGGCCCGAATCATTCGTACTACTGCAAGACCAGGAAGAATCCGGCGCTGGCGGGGGAAGATGCCTATGAAGAGTGTCTGTTTCTGTATCGGGAATTTCAGACAGAGATCCTGCGCCCCCTGATCCCGGCAACGACCATGGATTCGACTGACGTAAAGCTGGAATCCTTCGTTGCTGCATTTATGCTGGGAATGAAGGAGTATTTCGGTAATGTGGACCATCTGCGCGCCACCGTCAGCGAGGTTCCTGTTCCGGATGCAGATTACCGGAAACAGTATCTCGTCATCTATGACTCTGTGCCAGGCGGGACCGGATACCTGAAACAGTTGATGACAGAGAAGGATGCCTTGATCCGGATCTTTGAGAAAGCACTTGCGAAGATGGAAAACTGCTCCTGCAAAGACGATCCGAACAAGGACGGCTGTTACCATTGCCTCTTTGCGTATCGGCAGAGCAGGCAGATTGGGAGCATCTCCAGAAAAGCAGCAATCCGGATGCTGAAATCGATTCTTTCGGGCAAGGGAAACATCACGAAGATCAGGACAATCGGAGAGATTTCAGCAAATCCGATCTTTGATAGTGAGCTGGAACAGGAATTCATGGAGGCTGTCAGACTGAGAGCGGGCTCTGCCAATGTGAAAGACTCAATGCGCAATGGCAAACATTGTTATTATGTTGCGCTTGGCGATATGACCTGGGAGATTGAGCCGCAGGTTCTTCTGGATGCGGAACAGGGAGTGAAGGTTCCAAGCAAACCAGACTTTATTTTCTGGCCGGTGAAAGAAGGGAACCACTTGCCTGTGGCAGTGTTTACAGATGGATTTACTTACCATCAGAATATTGCTGCGGAGGACACACTGAAGCGGGAATCCATACGAAGAAGCGGAAACTTCAGGGTCTGGTCACTCAGCTATGATGACGTACAGAGCGTGTTTACGTCGAATTCCGGCTATCTGACCGAGACGCTTCATGCAAGTGAGATGCCAAGCGGAAATGCAGTCTATTTGGGGATTGTAATGAGCAGGCATGCGGAAACGCTGAGCCCGGAGAAGCTTTCTCCATTCGATCAGATGATGTTCTACTTGACAGAGCCGGATTCAGAGATGCTGTTTCGGGTTCATGCCTATGCCTACAGCCTTTCGCTGCTGGATCGGTCTTCTATGGGAAACAAACTGGTCTATGACAGCTGGCATGAAAAAACTGGACTGGTCGAGGAGCAGACTCATTATACAAACGTCGATTACGTCTTTCCGGGAACAATCTTCGGGAGCTGGATGCCTGGGAAGAAAAATGGGGATCTCATGATCTATTCAGGAATCCTGAAGGAGAGCATGAAACAGGGCGAAAGCGCTGCTGTCTGCGCAGTTCTTCGCGATGATAAGAACAAACGGTCAGAACGGTATGAGAGGGAATGGAACGGATTCCTGGAGTTTTCCAATATCATGCAGTTCGCTTCCGAATATGTTGGAGTGGCCACAACTGGGCTTGAGGAAGAATCCTACCTGAATAATCTGCCGGTGAACACTGTCGAAAATGTAGAAGGAAAGCCTGCTTTGCAGAAAGAAGATGGCTGGGACAAGGTATTCCCGTATCTGCTGGGAGAGGAATCCAAAGCATTTGCGAATAAAGCAAAAGATGCAGATGTGCCGGCGCCTTCCGATGATGATATTGGATATGAGGTGGAGAACAGCACCGGAGAAGTGATCGCAACAATCGAGATCGCGTGGCCGGCGCAAAAGGCGGCATACCTTTCCCCGGACCAGCTGGAGGACAAGGAAAAACTAATTTCTTCCGGATGGAAGATATTCGACGAAAGTACAATCGATGAACTGAAGAAAACGATCGGAGGAGAAAGCTGATGTCAGAACAGGTCAAAGTCGCAATATCTTCAGATTTTCTGACAGCATTCGCACGGCTGCCTAAGACCATACAGGGAAAGGTAACAGAATTTCTGAATAAATTCCGGAATAATCCGATGTCTCCCGGAATTAATTATGAAAAGATTGGGTCAATCATTTTTGGTGTGGGGTGAACACATGAGTGTTCTCCCCGGTTAACAGTTTCAACGGACGCCGTCCTTGACATGAACCTCAGGAAACG
>Ga0256406_1007491_pt1 | contig 10333 bp, 11 predicted proteins | sample RumenRJG_03DNA_FD_185986 | JGI IMG/M metagenome (GOLD analysis project Ga0256406, IMG submission 185986) | Bovine rumen microbial communities from Lethbridge, Alberta, Canada - RJG_03 | ecosystem: Host-associated > Mammals > Digestive system > Stomach > Rumen | place: Canada: Alberta | collected...
AATAGCGATATTGTATAACTTCTTGAAACGATAAATAGGGTAGAAATTAGGCGTCGACAGTATATTACTGACTGTCGGCGCCTAATCTTTATATTTCCCTGATTCCGAAATGTTCTAATGCCTCCTTCAGGCTCACGTTGGGATCGCGTAGCATCATCTGGTAGGCTTTCTTTAGTGCTTTTGGTGATTCTGTGCCGGTTAAGCCAAACTCCTGGAGCAGGTCCTTGGACCGTTGTTCCATAAAGCCGGCTTCCTGCAGATCCTTCTGGTGCTGCTCTGCCCATTGGAAGACATCGACAGTGTTCTGATTGTTCAGCATCGTCTGATGGATATCGTAGGCGATCAGCACGAGGAAATCAGCGAATGTCGTTATGATCGTGGACCTGATATAGTCGTCGGTTCCGAAGGTGCCGGTCCTTAGGTACCGAACAAATGACAATGCTGTCAGCAGGACGGTTATCACGAAAGCGATAGTGAAGATATATCGAAGCGGTGAAGTCTTTCGCTTCGGCGCAGTCTTATGCAACGATTTTTCGAAGGAGATTGTATTATCGATATTCTCAATGAGAGCTTTCAATGAAGCGAGCTGAGCGTCGCGGATAACAGGATCATTCATGCGGACCACCTTTCTGTGATTGCGTATGGACGTGTCGAGTTACCTTCAGTGTATCATGAGATCGAGGCTTCTGTCTGTACGGGAAATTCATCAAGGTGCGTAGAGAATATGTGTACATTTCTACCAATAACCCGGCATCATATGCTATAAAGTATCATAGTACGACGCTTTTCTGAAATTCTGACTAAAAATGTTCTTGAGCATCATTTAATACTTGTTCAGCCCTTGAGTCCTCTTGCCTGACGATCCATATCTTCGACAACAATATCATAGATCTCGCCGATGGATCTTCCATATTCCAAAATCTTCCACGGCTCGTTGGTATGGAAGTGAATTTTGATCGGATCCCCGTCACCGCCTACAGCCAGCAGGCAGTCCCCGTCAAAGTGATTTAAGATATAGTCATGGATCTTATCCTCATCCAGATTGTCTCCATCGATTAGCATCTGTGTGTCATAGCGATATTGAAGCATTCCGAGCACCTCTTATCTTTCCAAATTTCAAATGTTTGATACAAGTTACTTCACAAACGTAAATCATTTTATGTCCCTGCAGGCAGCATGTCAACTTCTACAGTGCGCCAGGTAATAAGCTCTCTAAAATTAAATGAATACATAATGTCATTTGCATCGACAGAATATGCAAATAGAATACATATTCGTGTACATTTTCTTTCCATCCGTTTGCAGTAGTATAGCATCATCGGAAGTACTTTAAGGAAATAGGCCCTTAAGGGAAAAGAACGGTGGTTAGAGTGCTGAATTATAGGATTTTTTGATGGAATGGAGGATGAAGAGATGATGACAGATAAGACCATGACGATGACGATGCCCACGAAGGAGAATGCAGATTTATGCAGAAACCAGTACGACAAGCTTGCCAGGGATCTGCTTCTGTATTACACGGACACGAAGAAAGGAGAGAATCTGATTATCTCTCCGATGTCCATCATGTTGCTTCTCTCCATGCTTTCTTATTCAACCGCCGGCGAGACGAAGTCTGAGATCGAGGATTATCTCTGTGGAGATATGGATGGGGAAGCCTTTGCGCAGTGGCTTCTTGCAACCGGGAAAGCCGTGACAGATCCGGCTTTTCTGCATTCGGCTAATGCTGTCTGCCTCAGGAAATCGTTCCGGGATGCGATCAGGGATGGCTTCGGAGAGAAGCTGAAGGAAAGGTTTGATGCGGAGCTTTTCTGCTCCGAGCACATGATGTCCGATGTTAATCATTGGGTAAAGAAGCATACGAATGGCATGATCGAGGAGATCGCAGACAAGTCGATGGATGATGCGCTTCTCACCTTTATGAACGCGATCGCCTTCGATGCTGCATGGGAGGAGACATATTGGCCGAGCCAGATCAAAGAGGGCAGATTCAGAAGCACCGGCAACAGGACAGAGCCGGTCACGGTGCTCAAAAGTACCGAGGACGAGTATATCGAGGACGATTTCTTCACCGGAATGGTCAAGCCCTATAAAGGCGGGAAGTATGCCCTGATGGCATTGCTGCCAAAGAAATTCGGTCGCCAATACCTCCATAAGGCGCTGGAGCAGATGAATCTGTCCGGACTCTGCCAGAGCCGCACGCGTGACTACATCGTCAATGTCACGATGCCTGAGTTTACCGCAGATTTCGATGAGAAGATGAATGACTATTGTCAGAATGCAGGCATCCGGACAGCATTCACGGATCAAGCTGATTTCTCGCCAATGTCTACATCAGCCTTGAAGGTTGGAGAGATCGTGCATCAGGCAAAGATTGAAGTGAGCAGACATGGGACGAAGGCTGCCGCTGTGACACATTCAGATGTGCTTTGTGGAGCAGTTGATCGCAGAGATGAAAAGAACGTCAGACTGACAAGACCGTTCATCTATGCGATCGTTCATACAGAAACCGGCTTGCCAGCATTTACTGGAATTGAGAATAAAATTGCAAAAGATACAAAATGATTTCACTGTTTAGAGTAAAGACAGTTAAGACCATATTCCGTTTCGAATGGATAAATAAAATAGTGTAATTCGTCAAGTCAATAGTTTATTCGAACATCCGATTGCTTTAAACTATGAGTATAAAAAGATTAGGAACATGGTGAGAATAGATTTCGTATCTCATCGAATTTTCAAGAAACAAAATGTATGGGTTGAAGAAATGCTTGAGGAAGTGATGATAGGGTTGAACTAATTTGGAAATAAAATACTTTTATGCTTTTTGCATATTCTTTTACACTTGTTGTATCAACTTTGATTGAAAAGGACTATAATACTAGGTAGTAAATAGTGGAACGTGAATACAATTTATTTGACAAATTTCACATGATGAGGAGAATGATCATGAAAAAACAAGTCAACTCGAAGAAAATCGTGCATATCAGATCACTTTTAATCGCCGCAATATTAATAAATATGGGAATTCTTGATGCTTGTGGCAGTAGTAGTGGAACAGATTCTGTGAAAGAAACTACAATACAAGAAACAAAAACGGAAGAAACGACTATTGGAAGTGAAACTATTACAACTGAGGCTGAAACACAAGAGACTTCTACTGAAGAAACAATAGAAAATAGTCAAGGTGTTGATTTATCAGGTTTGACGATGAGTCAACAGCAAGCAGTGAAATCCGCAATAAGTTATCTCAATTATTCTTCATTTTCTAGACAAGGACTCATTGATCAATTGTCATCGGAATATGGAAGTAATTTTGAAAAGGCTGATGCAGAAGCTGCGGTTGATTTTCTGGAAAAAAATGAACTTGTAGATTGGAATGAGCAGGCTGCTAAGCAAGCGCAATCTTATCTCGATTATTCTTCATTTTCAAAGCAGGGACTGATTGATCAACTTACATCGGAATATGGTGGTCAATTCACAGAAGAGCAGGCTGAATATGCAATAAAGGCAATTGGATACGATGGTCAAAATGAAGGACTTGATAATTCCACAACTGGATCAGCGTCAGACAGTGGAATGACAATGGCACAGCAACAAGCCGTGGCACAGGCTCAAAGTTATCTTAATTTTTCAGCATTTTCACGTCAAGGTCTTATTGATCAATTGGCTTCTCAATATGGTGGTCAATTTGAACAAACAGACGCCGAATATGCGGTTAAATATCTTGAAGATAATGGCCTTGTTGATTGGAACGAACAAGCCGTTAAGTCTGCTCAAGCATATCTGAATGTTAGCAGCTTTTCAAAAGATGGACTAATCGAGCAACTGTCATCTGAATATGGCGGTCAATTCACGAGGGAACAAGCTGAATATGCTGCATCACAAGTAGGATTTTAAAATTTACAGGCAGAATTGGAGACCAGCTATGAAAAATCCAAAAGGTTGTTTAACCGCAGTGGCAATTTTTTTGTTTATTGGAGTTATATCTGGAATCGTGAATAATATTACAGGTAAAACAAATAGTACATTTGAATCCACAAGGGAATCAGAGTCTCAAACAATACAAGCAGAATCAATCTCGCAACCAGAAACCGAGAAGGAAAAAATTAAGTATGATAGTTTGCAATCTGTATTTTTAGATGTGGATTCATCTACGGGTAAACAAGAAATCGAAAATTTAATCAAAAAGTACAATTTATTGTATACAACAAGAGACTACAACGGGAATCCTAAGAAAACCACTTATAAAATTGCTTTTTCTGATTCTGTTGCTAAACAAGATCATGCTGCGGAAGGTGATTATCTAGAGGTTTCATTTAATAGTGAAGATGGCTCATTAACAACTGCAGAATATTTTAATAGTAAGACATTTATGGTGGCATTTTTTTATAACTATGGAACATATTGGAGTTTTCGTGAAGAAACACCTGGAAAATATAGCGGATATTATTATGAGAAACCCGGAGATAATAAAGGTGGTATAGCAATAAAATATAGTAATGGGAATAATAGTGAGACTGGATATCATTCGGTAAAAAATGCGGAAAAAGCATTGTTAAATGTTATAAAGAATTAATACATAAGATATTAGCTACTAGAATAATATTAAAGTATGTTACGGAGGAAATCATAATGTCTTTATTTCACAGCGATAATCCAAAGGAAAAGGATCATAAGGGAATTTTAGGCGCTTTTTCAGTGGACAACATTAAGTGGGAACCCGGGGATGACATTCAGGCTTCCTTTGTCGTGAAGAAATATCCTTATGAGGATTTTCCAAATGGATCGTATCTGCATGTGGCACAATCGCAGATTGCTATATTTACAAACAATATGACTGCAGGAAGTTCTTTGGATTCAGATGGATCTGGAGCATCACAGGTATCTGTATTCGTAGGACCATGTAAGATTAAACTGGATACTGGAGATAGCAGATTTGCTCCCTTTAGAAACGTTACGCATGCTCTTACGGACGGATCGTCTGCATTTCATAGTATCGTATATTTTGTCAATACGACATACATGAACGAATTGAAGTGGGGAACGACAGACCCTATTTTAGTACAGGATCCGGAAGAGGATGTTAATGTTCATGTTCGTGCCTATGGCTTATTTGGAGCTCATATTGAGCAACTGGATGGTACTGAAGCACCTGTTCAGGCTAGAAAATTCATCACAAGAGTTGTTGGAACGAGAGATGAGTTCACGAGAGAGGAACTCACCAATTTCATGCGGGCAAAAATCCTAGAATATGTACCGGATCTTCTTGCAAAAGCAATGATTGACAAGAATATCGGTATATTGAAGCTTCCGGCTCATCTTTCTGAATTCTCAGATATCATGAAGGATAAGCTTTGTGAGAACTTTAATACATTTGGTCTCACATTGGACAATTTCTCATTTCACAGTATCAAGCCTTTGGAGCAGGACCTGGAAGCAATTAACCAGATGAAGATACAACGGAAGAGAGCAAAGCTCGAGGCTGAAGGCAATGCTGTAAAGATGGATATCGAATCAGCAGCTATGGCCCGAAAGCGTGAACGTGAAGGTTATACCTACCAGCAGGAAAGAGGTATGGACGTTATGCATGCTGCGGCGTCTAATGAGAGTGCCGGGTCAGCAGGCTTCATGGGGGCCGGTATGGGCCTTGGCATGGGAGTAGGTATTGGCGGAGCTGTAGGTGCGGGCTTCTCTGATTTGGCAAAACAGACTGTGAATGCAGCAACATCCCCAGCACCAGCTAAAATGAAAACGCCTGACTCTGCTGAAACTGTCAAGTGTCCGGCTTGCGGATTTGACAATCCGAAAGGCGCAAAATTCTGCCTGAATTGCGGAGAGAAATTGAACGAGGAAGTTCCTTGTCCGAATTGCGGGAAGATGCTACCGAAGGGCGCTAAATTCTGTATGTTCTGTGGAGCAAAGATAGGAACACCAGTATGTCCAAACTGTGGCGCGGAACTCCAACCGGGCGCAAAGTTCTGCATGAATTGTGGAACGAAGATTGAGTAAGGGAGAGCACGAAATGAACAAAAACATTCGCCTTATAGCAATTATAAATGCGATCATCATGGTCGTATGGCTTGTGATTGTAAATGCGATACTGAATATCTTCACACTAGGATTTTATGCTGTAATGGGCTTTATTTGGGCAATTATTGCATTTGCGTTGACGGAGGTTTCGGTTATTCAGTGGAATCTTCGTAGAAACCCAGATCTTACAGAAATCAATTTTTTGCCGTATTTGCTGACAGAAGCATATTTCGTTATCGCGTTAATTATCAATTATTGGTTTGTTTCTGCTGGGTTTCTTTATTATCCGAAATCTGTGCCGACGGTAGTCAATGTAATTTTATTGGCTTTTGCTGTTATCTTCAGACTGGTACTTGATCCATATGCCGAAAGAGTCGATAAGATATCACAGAAAACAATTGAAAAGGTTCAGAATGTACAGAATATCAGTTCACAGCTTTCAACGCTGCAAGGTTTAGCCGAAAGTGATGCAGTAAGAAAGAAGCTATATGGGCTTTTAGAGCAGGTAAAGCTCAGCTCGAATACAATGCAAAACGGAACAAGCGGAATGGAAGAAAGATTCAGTGAACAGCTTGATGAGCTTTCGCATGATTTAGAAAATAATGTACCGGAAGACAAATTGCTGGAAGAAATAGATTCGTTATCAAAAACATGGAAAAGGAGAAATGCTGTTTCGTCGGATATCAGATAGACAGTTAACGCTTTATGGAAATACAAGGATTAACATGTCATGGATGTGGCAGTACAGATGTAGAATTTGATCCTGTCACCCGAAAAATTCACTGTAATCAATGCGGAAGGGAAGAATATTATTCTAGAGCGCAGCTCGGTGCTACAGGTAAAGTAGCATTTGCAAAGGATAATGCTATCCGCTTTTTCAAAGACGGAAATCGTGACAATGCAAAAAAATTCGCAGGTGATGTCTTGAATATGATGCAGGACAATGCTTCTGCGTTGTTTATTATGGCTTATTATGACGAATTCGTAGAAAGCAGAAGTGGTGCGCTTAAAGATTGTCTTAAAAAGCTGGATGAGATTCCTCTGGAATACGATGAAGTGAGAGATCTTATCGATCTCTTTACTGCTTCTATATACAATCTACGTGATGAAGAGCAGGAAATCATTACAATCATCATCAAGAATATGCAAAGTGCAGAGGATCGTGTAGAACTGGAAAAGTTTATTGATACGATAAGTCCATATTGTATTGCAAAATATCCGTCAGAAGATTTCCTGACACTGGATAGGGTGAATTTCTATTGTGACTTGGTTGAAAATTGTAATATACCGAAAACATGTTTTGCCTTGTTAAAGGGTATCCAAACAAATCCAGATTCACCATATATCTCTAACAGCTTCTATTTGAAGTCAAAAACACAATATTTTTATGATCATTATGTAATTCCGGTCGGTAAAATCATATCTTCCATGCAGGAAGGACAGTGGAAGCAAAAGTTTTTAGGCACCTACCAGGCTATTCAAAAGAAATATCAGGCAGATGCTGGCAATTAATAAGTAGGAGGGCATTCTCATGGCAGAGACAATCAGGGTAGATATGTCGGGCGTTGAAAGACGATTAATGTCGTTGGAGACGACGGTTAAACAGAATTCAGTAGCGCTAAGCGGTCAAATCAATAGTGTTTCGACAAAGGTTGACGCTACACAGGCAGAGCTGGAAAAATTGAAGAAAGACTTTGAAGACATGATGCTTGAACAGAGGAAAGCAGCCAGTCTTCAGCAGGCTTCTACCGAACTGGTTACAGTCCGCCAGAATCTTGAAAAGGATTTTGGAAACTACCGGATCGTAAGAAATACAATGCTTGGTATTTTACAGGCTACAGATTCTGCACTTGTACGTAAAGCTACAGTTTCAACCGTTTCTGAGGAACTCATGATCTCAACACCGGATTATTGGCTTGCACCTGTTCTTGTTGCATTGAGTGCCTGGATTGGGAATAACCGCGATCTTGCGGACCGAGCAATCAAAGAAGCTGTGAGAAGAGACAATGAACATACTTCTCTTGTCATGGCACTGATCTGCAGAAGAAACAATCGTACGGCAACGTGCTATGAGTGGCTTTCTAGATATTTCGCTACACAGGATGGTGCAAATCTTCACGAAGATACGATGGTCTATATTGATGCCTATATCAATGGAATATTCGGACCGGATGAGAAACATATGTGTGATGATTACGTTACCAGATGGATTGATGAAATCAGAGGACAGGATAGCAATTTCGAGGAAGAGCAGGCAGAGACCTGGAATCAATATTTTAATAAGTTCAATGTAGACGAGGGCTCGAAGTATCCAGCATTAAAGGATTGCTGTGAGGAGTTTGGATATATTAACGATTTTCTTGAAAGAGCAGATGCTGTGGGTGGCATAAAGGAAAAATTCAATGGCATTCAAAATGCTTATGTAGATCAAAATGCACTCCGTAAGGCTGTTGATGAGCATCTAGTGAAATTGGTCAGTGCAGATGATGCGAAGGAAAGAAAGCTTCGCGAACAAGAGAGGTATCTGCTTGCGGTGAAGGCTTGTCAGGGCGATATTGAGGCTGCTCGTAACCTGGTCAATAAACAGAGGAAAGAAGAAAAAACTCGTACGATGAATATCGTAGAGCAGCTCACACATATCATCAGTGATGATCAGAGCGTTATGCCTTCACAGAAGAAAACGGCTGTATCGTTCCTTCATGGCTATATTAACAAAGGCTACACCAAATATATTGCCGAAAAAAGAAAGGCATTTCCTGAAAAAATTACAATCAGATTGAATGGATGGTCGGGAGAAACGACAGATGGTGCTAATGAAGATGCATTGATTGCGTCCTATAATCAATACTTATCAGCAGAGGCTAATCAAAAGAAAACAGCGCTTTTGAACAGTGATAATTCTAAGACAATGAATATCGTCGCGATAGTATTAGCGCTTGCTGCGGTTATGGGAGCATTTCTTAATCCGATTCTTTTAATACTTCTGGCAGTAGCTGGTTATGTATTTTTCTCTGGAAAGAAGAAGGTCAGCAATATACAGAAGGGAATCGAAGAAACAGACAAACAGTATCAGGATATGGCCGTGAATGGTCGAGAAACCATTCATCAATGTTGTGACCAGTGGAAGCGGGTAACAGAATATCTGCAGTCGTTTGAAAGCCAGAAGCCTGAAACTATCGTAGCTTAAAAGGAGAAATGATTATGGACGAGAATAAAGACATTTTTAACGCAGCGAGTGCTGATAACACAGACCTTGGAGATTTTGATGAGCTTGAGGCTATGTTTGGACAAGATAGTCTCGAAACGCAAGAAAAGGAGCACATTGTTTTAACTCAAAACCTTGACGGTTTTGCTAGTAGCTTTCCTGACTGGGATTTGCATCCTCCTGTTGATTAATATATACAAGATTCATATTTCTAGACTTTAGAAATTGAAATTCCTGCAAAAAGATTTTTTGAAAGCCAAGGTCATAATCTTAAATAAAATAGTTTATTATTTGGACCTTTTCATGGGGAAATAAGGGGGATATTTTACTATGAAGAGATTTATGAAGACAAAGTTATTTACATGGTTAGCACTTGTTTGCATTTTAGTAGCTGGCATCTCAGTACCTTCTAGTGCAGCTTCTTCCCATCAGATTGAAGCTCAAGTCATTGAGAGCTCTGAAACAAATGCTCCGTTTGAGATGACGATGCTGGATGTTGGACAGGGGCTGTCTCTTCTTATCAAAGCGGATGGCAAGTATATGATTTATGATGGCGGTGGAAGATCCCGGTCATCATATGTTGTCAGCTATCTAAAGAAACATGGCGTAACAGAACTTCAATATCTCACAGCTTCACATTATGATGAGGATCACATTGCCGGGCTTGTTGGTGTGCTTAATACAACAAAGGTTGACACCATTGTCTGCCCAGACTATCAGAAGGATACGAAGATCTATCAGTCTTTTATCAATAAGGAACAGCAGTCTAAAGCCAAGGTAATTCATCCGAAAACGGGTTATACGCTGACACTTGGTAATGCTGCAATTAAAGTATTGTCTGCTGATAATTCTGCGGAAAAGGATAATAATCGTTCGATTGCGATGCGGGTTACCTATGGGAATTTCAGTGTTATTATGACGGGAGATGCTGAATTAGATGAAGAAACTAGCATCATCTATAACAAATATAATATGATTTGAGTGTCAAAAGCCTGATTTTCCAGGCTTGAAACCATACATTTTGTTCCTTAACAAGTAAATATTGTTCAAAAACTGAAGCATTTCAGAAAAATCAATCTGGGAAGTGCTCCAGAGGCC
>Ga0256406_1007492_pt1 | contig 10331 bp, 9 predicted proteins | sample RumenRJG_03DNA_FD_185986 | JGI IMG/M metagenome (GOLD analysis project Ga0256406, IMG submission 185986) | Bovine rumen microbial communities from Lethbridge, Alberta, Canada - RJG_03 | ecosystem: Host-associated > Mammals > Digestive system > Stomach > Rumen | place: Canada: Alberta | collected...
ACCGCCCGGTGCAGACGTATCACGGCTCTGCTCACTGACGCCGCGTCGCTTCCGGCGCAGAACTGATCAGGCGTTCCCTTTCGGGTTCCCCAGATCAATCCCCTGGGCTTGCCCAGGGGTCAGTGAATCGCCTCTTTTTCGTACTGTTCGATCATCCGTTTACTCCTGCTATATTTGAACCATATACGATCCGGGATACTGGAGTATTCCCGGAATCAGTCCCAGTGAACCTCCTGCTGTGCTTCCTGATAGACCTGCAGTCGGTTCTCTACATTGATCTCATTGACAAGCCACCCCTGCGTCTCGCACAGACGAATGAAATCCTGACATCGATTGACACCATGAATCTCCTTCAGGGTCACGACAACCGCAAACGGGACATCGCCATGGGGATGAATCGAACTGCGATCCTTGACCTTGATGGAGATCCCCCAGTTTCCGGCCTCATAGAACTTTTTCGCCCGATTGGTTTTCTTTCGTTCTTCCGAAATGCACTTGACGTTGTCCCATTTGCGGAAATCTTCCCGTGCATCCTGCTCGTACAGCTTATGCCAGCCTTCATCAGACTGTTCGTTGTGGTCGATCTCCATGATCTTCACGGTACTGCTTACCGTTCCGTCTTTTTTGGGTACCAGCTTCGTAGTGACCCTTCCGAAATGCAGATCCATCTCCGTATCGGTATAGTCGACACCCTGATTCCTGTCACAATCCGGAAAATAACAGAGTACTGCTCTGGCAATGAAGGGCTGACGGTTATTAACGATCGGCACCGGGATATTGAAGGCATAGGTCTCGTATTCTGTTGCAGTACCGGTGAGGATAAAACGGATCTCATCGTCCTTTGATGCGATCACATCCTGAATGGAGGTCGGAACTTCACCATAGCCGGAGCGGGTACTGCATGAACAGCTCCAGCCTCTTGCGGAATCAATCAGCAGTGCTTTCGCTGCCTCCCTGGGAAGCCCCATGACGCAGATCAGATAGGCGAGTTTTCTTGCTATCCAGGGTGCGGCGAAGCTGGTGCCGCAGTCATACACTGCCCCCAGACTGGCATTTGCATCCCCGAGAACCATCTGTTCGTAGTATTTACTGCCGTCTCCTCCAAAGCAGGCAACATCCGGTTTGTTGAAAAAAGAAAGAACAGGTCCTACCCGGGTATAGGAAGCAGGCTTTTTGTCGATGTTCAGGGCATTGACAACCACAGCATTCAGAGAGTCCGCAGGAGACCCGATCCGATATTCTTTTTTGCTGTCCTTTCTTTGCTTCGCACTCAGATTGGTACCGGCAATGACAAAGATGATGTCATATTCATTCTGCAGATGATCCAGGAGTGCTGCAATCGGGGAAATGTAATTCAGGTCCACCTCTCTCTCTGACCCGAGAGAAAGATTCCAGACCTTGATATCCGGGTGGCTCTCGACAATGCATTTGATGTTGCGGTACAGATAGAAGATATCCGTGTGGTGATGAGTTGCAACCCCGAAATGACAGACGCGAAACCTGCCGCAGCCATCATCAAGCCACGGATTCAGTCTCGGCCCGTCCACCAGAATCGAATCGACCCTTGTGCCGTGGGCATAATCTTCCGCGGTGAACGAAAGGTCCGGATCATCGAGCATGTTGTGGTACTCTACCCACTCATGAAAATAGGCCTTCGTATCGAACAGCGTATCAATGACACCGATCACCGGCTCCCCGTTCGGTTTGGGAAAGAGGTCGTCTTCTTCCATGGACTTCTGCGCATACGAAGGATCTGCGGTCAGGTCATCGAAGTTTCTCAAAGACATCGCAATGAGGTAGGGTGCTTTCGCCGTGAGGATTTTCTGTTGCTCCGGGTTCAGACGCAGTGTGTTTCCACCGATAATCCTGTCTTGAGTGACATTGATGCCGATCTTTTGCATCAGCTCCCTGGTATCCATCTCTGTTTTATAGATTGTGACCAGCGCATCGTCCTCTTCCTGAGCGCTGCCCTGGGGAACGTCGAATGCTGCCACATGAGAGGCATCCACGATGATCTTCAGGAAGGTCGATGCCGAAAATACCGACTCCTTCCAGGCTTTCTTGTTGTGGTCAAGAGCATCGGTTTCCTCAGCCGTGATGATCCCGCCATAGTTTCGGTCGAGAATGTCCGTTGCAGACTGCATCTGCCGGATGGTGCGATCCAGGGTCTCCATGGTTACGAGATACGTAAAGACATGGCGCTTTCTTTCCTGATCTCTGACCTGTACCGTCTCAAATCTGGCACCGCGGATCTGCAGATCGATTTTCCCTGATTTTTCCGCAAGCAGATGCTGCAGGCGTTTGGTCTTCGCAATCACCATGGTGTAATGTACACTGACAAGCGCATTCCCGATCAAAGGGTTATGCACCCAGAATTCGAATACGTTCTGCAGATCGCCGACAAGTTTTCGCAGCCGATCCGCTGTTAAGGCTGTCCCCGGCTGAAGTGCGGAATGAAACTGTGCATTGGGATGTTTTCTGTGCTTCAGCTGTCCTTTCAGCTGGATCAGGTTGTTCATGGATGCTTTCCTTTCTGCAGATTATCTGCTCATGGACTGTCTGCGCATCATCTTCTCTTACTCCTTCAGCTTCCTGTCGATCGTGCTCTTGGAGGAACCGGTCAGAAGTGCAATCTCCCGCACGGTAAACCCCTGTTCACGGAGTTCTTCAGGATCTGACGGTTCCTTGCCAAGAAGTGCCGTATAAAGCCGTCGGAAATAGTCATAGTCATCATGTGGATCACTGAACGCAACTGCGGTACGGATCATGTTTTTGAGATCTCCCGGATACGGCAGCGGTGTTTTCTGCTGCATGATTTTCCGAAAGAGCCGGATATCATGATTCGACAGATGGAGACGGTCCAGGTACTGATCCAGCATTTGCTCTGCGATCTCCATCAGATCCTGCTGCGTATAACGGTCAAAGGATATGACGGCATCAAAACGGCGCTGAAGCGCCTTGTCCAGTCTGTCATAGAGGTTTGTTGTCGCTATGAGCATCACCTGAGGATCCAGGCCGTCCAGTTCTCTCAGAATGGTTGAGGTGGCGCGTCCCATCTCCCGAAGGTCATGTTCATCGATGCGGTCCAGTGCAATGGCATCGATCTCATCAAACAGAAATATGGCCTTTGTCTTGGCATAATACCGGTTCATCTGCGTGAAAAGGGACGTCAGGTTCTTCTGGGTCTGCCCGAGCCTGCTGTCGATCACCGTGGTAAAATCGACAAGAAAGAGGGTGCGGCCGGTGAGCTTTGCCAGCTGCTTTGCAGCCTCTGTCTTCCCGGTTCCGGGTTTCCCCTGAAACAGAAAACGGTGTATGCTGATGTTTCTCTCCATGGCATGGACAATTCCCAGAAGGTCCTTAGTGATCACGTCCGGCAGAAGATAGAGTTCCTTATCCGGCTCCACCTTCCGGAAGAAATCCGAATCCGGCGAAACCTCAGATTGCGGCACGAAGCCCTCGTCCCCGGACAGCAGTCCGCTCAGATACTCGGCAAGTCTGGTATCCCCTTCGGAATCAAAATCACGGGCGATCTGACGTGCCTGCCTCCGGAAGGCGGCATCATCATTTTCAACGTGACAGCGAATCAGGTTGACAATATCCATTTTCTTCATAATATAAGTTACCGCTTTCTATTATTCTTTCTCTTTATGAATTTCAGCCGGCTTTTCTACTCTTTTCTTGGAACCGGCAGTTACGCGGGGATAATAGGTATTGACATATTCTGCAACATCCTTCAGCGCCGGCGCACCATCGTTGTCGCTGCCGCGAGCACAGCTCTGATACAGCGGGTAGATTCCCGATAGTCTCCCGTTCGGAAAGATCCTCGGGTAGAACCAGGCGAACTCCTCGTTACAGGAGACCTCCCGCAGTTCACTCTGCTTTTCAAGCGGGCGATGATTCAGTAAAAAGAAGCATGGCTGCCCAACTTTTCTTCCTGTAAAGTCGATCTCCATGTCAGGCCCTGGAAGATATGCCCAGGTATGCCCGTCCTCTGTCTGTCGAACCATGGGGCTTTGATAACCCATATAAAGGCAAAGCAGACATGAGAACAGAAGTCCTCCGTCTCCTTCGAGATCCATCCCCCGGTCTTTAAAGACAGCACGTGCCTGCCGGAAGAAGCACCAGCATCTGGCAAAGACGGTCAGAATTGCATAATACTGCTGGATCCAGTAGGCCGATTGCAGGAGAGATACCATCCCATGCGCTCCCTTTAGCTGGCACCAGTACTGATAGGCCTTTTCGTAGTCTGCCGTCAGGAAGCAGTAATAGGACAGTCGGATCAGAACGGATGTCATGTCCGGTGCCTCCACCATGGCAGCCAGATGATTCTCTACCCAAAGTACCTCATTGCGTACAAGATCGGGGTCTCTGACATACAGTCCACCCTGACAGCGATCATCCGGGCTGATGAACTCGTCCGCACAGTTCAAATGAACTTCTATTGCTCTGCGCAGCAGCCCGTGGCGCTCGCACAGTTCCTCTGCCTGCTGAAAATATCGAAGTTTCTCCGCCTTCACATCGTCCGGTGACAACCCCGGTACAGGATAGTGTGTCCTCTTTTCCAGCAGATGAACTCTGTACAGAACAGCGTTCCGATCAGTTGTATGAAGCAGATATCTGCAGTCCTCTCCCGCCCTGAATTTTTCATAGTCCTGAACCATGGCAGCAAGCTCTGCTCCCTCTTTCGTTTCTGCTGTTACCGGAAACTGCCGAAGAAGCTTGCTTATGGAATGCATTCCCTCGAATCGTTCCATGGCGGTACATGTTTCAAATCTGCCCCGATACTGCAGACAGGCATGCACGCAGGGTATCGGATCCAGATCGGGGGAATCATAGACGCCGGCGGTGCTGACAACAAAACTGAATTTCTCGCTATCGCCAAAATGCCTGCTGTCGAGGACAGACTGAAGATTCTGATTGATCTGGGCATTGATAATGGCCGGTTCCGCATGTGTCTGTCTGAGGATCGTGAGACGAAGGTTCATCGCCGCCACAGAAAGCCGTATATCGTGAGGCCGAATTTGCTGCAGCTCGTCGGCAAGAAGAAGACAGGTGTTTCTGTCATCCCCAAGGCGCATGCGATTCATGGCATAGGTAAAGTAAACGGGGCAGATCACATCGCGATCACGTATCCGCCTCTTTCGTGCAAGCCCAATTGCATTTGTCAGAAGATTATCCGCCTCCTCAAAATGTCCCTGATGGATCAGTGCACCCGCCTGATTATTCAGGACCGCACAGACAAGTGCGGGATCTTCCCTTGCATTGCCCCGGTCCAGTGCTTTCTTGCCTTCGATCTGTGCCTCCTTCAGTTTTCCCTGCTTTACGTACAGGAGATTCGTCCAGTAATGTTTTCCCGCACTGTCATCTTTTTCATCAATCTGGCCGATCAGGTCCTCTGCTCCCTGCAGATCCCCGAGAGCAAGAGCCGCACAGATCCGAATGCCCCTGTAGCGCCGAAACTGTGCCGGCGTCAGGCTTTTCCCGTTGATATGATCGATCTGCCTGACCTTCTCCAGGAGCTCGTCCTGGCAGAGCGCAGCAGCTTTTTTGATCCGAAGCCACTGCCACACATACCGGAAAATGCACCCTGCTGCCACAAAAATGGCTGCTGCAAGAAAGCACTTCTTCCACTTAACCGGGTCTGATCCCCAGGCCCAGTTCTGCCAAAGACTCAAAAGAAATCCCGTTGCCGGAATGCCCGTCATGAGATATCGCGGCACCCGTCTCGTTTTCATGCGCCAACTTATCACAATGGCAAGAGCAATAATCGCTGTCCACCAACCCGAATAATGATTTAAGAGATAGTCAAATATTGTTGATACCATGGAAATAAGTGTACCTCGCAGGCAACGAACGTTACTATTTCGATTACTTTTGTCCCGTATATTTCCATTATAGTCCCACTGACGCAGAAAGAAAAGTGCGCCTCGGATGAAGCGCACCATTTCGGAATGTTATTTCCGCTTTTGCGGTTAAAAACCAATGTCATCAGGCAGTAAAGCCTTCCTCTCTGTGATCATGTCCGTTGTTTCTTTACTCCAAGGGTACAGAAACTCTGTGGAACACTGGATACGGTTGCTGTTTCGGTAATAGTTTTCCTGTTTCAGTACCTTTACACAATCAAATCGAATATATGATTTCGATGCAAAACAGAGGGCTATTTTTTAAGCCGCCTGTTCTGCAAGCCTCCATTATTGACTGATAATTATGATTTCGATCGCCAGCCTATGTTTCGAGCTGGTAATGATGTTATCTGGTACAATCTCAGGCTTGTCAGGCCCCTGACCGGTACTCATTACCAAGATTTTATGCCCAGGAAGGGCATAGTACTCCCGCTGAATGCTTCCTCAGGAACTTCTGGAACTTCTGACCGTTATACGCAAGGCCGATCAGGAAGCACCTTCCTCTTCGCCTGCTTGGACGAAAGGTCTTTATTCTGTCGATGCCATACTTGCGTCGGAAGATCGAGGGAATCGACTCAACTGCGTTTTGCTCCCTGCCATAGCGGGAATAGTCCTCATCTGTCATGGACGCCTGAAGTTCAGCGCGAATGACCATTTTTTTGAGATTGTCACCTTGGTCGTTTTCTTCTGATGCTTGCCGGGACAGTTCGCCCGGAAGGGGCATTTATCACAGCATTCGTTGGAGAGCCATGCGTCAGTCCGGAAGTAACGTTCGTTGTACTGCTGTTTCTCAGGCTTGCAGCCATTGGGGCAGGTGAGGATTTCTTTTCCGTCCTCGGTGAGCTTTAAAGTCAGCTATACACGTCGGTCAGAAGGAGACGGAATCACTGTCGCTAACGACACCTCTGCAGGATCCTAAGGAAAAGCTGCCCTGGCACAAGGTTCCATGCAGATTGGAGATGGCCGCAGGAAGGCAAATGCCGCCCCCAGATCCACACCTGCCTCAGATTCCGGCCTACTCCATTTTGTATTTCTTATAGTTGAGTTCGTCGATTCGATACATGTCTATGGACTCACACTGAAACAGGTCCGGCTCAAAGATGGCCAGATTGTAGCCGTCCCTTGTAGTGGTGCTGTTGTAGATGATACCTGCATACTCATGCTGGCCTTCCTCGGAAGAGGACGGAAAACTCCGGATCAGATCCACAAGGTACTGAGTCGTGACATAGTCCAGTGTGTCATCATTTCTTCGAAGTGTTTTCCCCATCTCTTCATTCAGCTTTTCGAGCTGTTCCCGGTTGATCGCGTGCTCGATGAAATCAATACCGGACAGGAACGGACTGATCTCCGTAATCCTCCGAAGATCTGCCACCACGATATCTCTTGTCAGTCGGAACTTTCCGATGCAGGCATAGTCAAACTGAGAAGCCCGGATTTCATGCAGAGCTGTTTCACTGTCGTTTGCAAGATACAGACAGTAGATCCCCCTCGCATTTGCTCTGCCGTCCGAACTCTTTCCTTCCGGCGGAGCTCCCATGCTGTCTTTGTCAAACCGTTCTTTATTCTCTGACAGCCGCGCCCGGTAGAATTCCGAACCCTCTCTGATGACTCTTCGTATGAAGGAGCAGTACTTCTGCATCAGTTCTTCATTGATGATTCCCGGGTGGTATCGGCTGACAAACTTCACCTGCTTTACGAAATCCTTCCAGCTGTGGCCGGAAAAAAGCGAGTGCCGGGCAACATAGTCCCTATCATACAGTTCCGGGATGCCGACTCTCTCGTCCAGGATCCCCGTATTGCCGGTCGCCGTATCGTGACAGATCTCCCGAATCATACGACGCTTGTCCCTGCTTTGGACATTTCCAAACAGATGCCATCGATCCGACAACTCCTCTGTAATCGATACACAGGTGTCTTTGTAGGGTCCGTCAGGCAGCTGCGAAACCGGCCGGTAAATGGAGAGAAGACTCTCCAGATACTGGGACAGATCAGATGCATTCACGGTATCAAGCAGATGAGCGTTCTCCGTATGACAGGTCGGACAGGTGCCGGTTTCGACGGATTTGGACCGGATCATGGCCTGCAGTTCCGTGTCCCGAAAGCAGTGATCACAGATGATCATCGGTCCCCTCCTTCGTCAAAAACCTGCTGATCAGCTCCAGATGATGCATGATCGAATATTTCTTCACGACACCAAGTCCCGGATAAGTCTCCTCCTCGTATGCCTTCTCAAACTGGCGGATACCATACGTATCGATCTTCTGCGTTCTGTTCCAGCTGACAAGCTTCTCGTCTGCTTCTCCGAATTTGCCGGCGACATCCTGAATATCGTCATTGGAGTCCGAGACGAAATGGGCGATCTGAAGATTGTGCTGCTCATCAAAATACACGACATGAATCACGACCGCATAGGGTGCAAAACCGGACTCGCTGTATGCCGATCCGACAATCGAGTAATCGGAGAAGCCGGTAAAGCCGTCCTCCCTGTAAAACAGATGATCCGCGGAGAAGAATTCAAAAGGCGTATCAGCATAGTCTACATTCCTGTCCCTTTTGACAAAATGATCCTCCAGAAGCACGCGGTTTCTGCGGACAGCCCTTCGAAAAACACCCTGGTCCGGTGTCAGTGTGCACCTCGGAACATTTCCGCCTGTCACTGAAGCATAAACAGGCAGCTGATTGGGATCCGTGCAGATCAAAATCAGATGATCAAAGTTCAGCCCGCGCTTTTTGTCTTCCATGGCGAGGTCTTCGGATAAATGCTCTGTCACATAATAGGTCGGGATAATGCAGGGTTCTGCAAGGAGATTGTCCAGATTTTTCCTGTTTTCGTCCTTTTCCTGTGCAAGATCATCCTCCCAGGACCCCACTGCCGGATTCATGATAAAGGCAAGCTCTCTGCCTCTGCTCACGAAAGCGTTCAGGGTACTGACAAGGGTTGAGGAATATCGTACCGGTTCCAGTACGGGAACTACCTGATCGCACAGCAGATCCTTCTCCATGCATTCCCGCAATGCAATCAGTTCAAACTGTCGTCCACGGAATATCGGATAATACATTACGTCCTCCTTGTCTCATGCAGGAATCTGATCAGTTTGTTGTAGTCATCCTCTCTGTAATCAGAGAAATAGGCGATAAATTTCAATGCACCGGGGACTTCCTGCCAGTAATCCTGCAACGGATGACATCGATTGCGAAGCGCACGAAGAAACAGACGCTCTGCCTCCCCTATGGGCAGGGCATCGAAGAGGCTCCGGCAGCTTTTATAATAACGAAACTGCGACACTTCCGGCAGCTGCCCATACGTGTTGATCAGAATGTCGTCCCGTTCCTTCTTCCTCAGAATCCGGAACATGGCATCCTGTGACAGGGCTTCCCGATACTCAACAGGCTCCTTCTTCTTATGCAGTGTTCCACGCGGTGTCAGAACCAGAATCCCCACCGGTGTATCATGCAGTCTGCGCCCGAGACTCTCCTCACATTCCGGAGCGGTAACCACGCACACCTTGGAAAAGGCTCTGTAGTAACTGCGAAGCTGTCCCTTGAGGCGATCAAAGTTGTCGAGGCCTGTCTTGATCTCAAAGACTACCGACTCACTCCCGACCATCACAAGATCCGCAATGGAATCTTCGACAGGCAGTTCCGTCAGTGCGGTGGTGGTATTCGGGCTGTGCGTTCCAAACAGATATTTGATCAGCAGGGTGTTCTTGTAATAGTACTCATTGCGATAGCTGCGTTCCAGATAGCGATAGACCTCCCGAATGCAATCCTCATTGGACAGGCCCCTTCTTCCCCTGGTGCAGTAGTCCACAACAAGGTTGTACTCCTCAGACTCCCCCTGATTCAGAATTTTCCGGAATGTATTTCTGCTGAAGAATGCATTCAGCAGAACCGCTTCCTGCGACCACATCCTTGATTTCTCCATTCAAACTACACTGTAACCCCTGTAATCATGTTTCTTATTGAAGATGAAATGCCTGCCTGTATTTCATGCAACCCTTAATATGTGAAAACAGGACCTCATAAATATGGGCAACGGATTCTTCATAGGTATAGTCCCCTCCGTTATATTCTTCTGCAAGGCACCTTGCAAAGTAAGAGGAAGATATATCCGGTGTATAACCTCCGTACTGACCTGAGCGCAGTTCCTGATCGATCTTTCTTGCCGTCTCCATAAATTTTTGAATTCCTTCTTCATCTGTGATCGCAACAGATGTGTGAATCTGCATCATTGCTAACTACCTTGAACCCATTTTACCCTACAGCGCTTTCTATAAACGATAATTCCCCGCTTTTTGGGTCTCCTCTTAGAGAGTCTTTTTTTCTTGTTGAAGCAAAATAGATCTCATCAGTTCCATTGTGCTGTCCTGAATTTCATCCGGAAGCTGTCGAAACACTCTAAGAAGTTGTTCTTCACGATGTGAT
>Ga0256406_1007494_pt1 | contig 10330 bp, 6 predicted proteins | sample RumenRJG_03DNA_FD_185986 | JGI IMG/M metagenome (GOLD analysis project Ga0256406, IMG submission 185986) | Bovine rumen microbial communities from Lethbridge, Alberta, Canada - RJG_03 | ecosystem: Host-associated > Mammals > Digestive system > Stomach > Rumen | place: Canada: Alberta | collected...
ACGATGACTATACGCCGCCTGCCTTTTCATGTCATACCAGGAACAACAGAACAAACCCATCAACAAACCATCCACAATGACAAACATCAAAAGAATCATCAGCGCTACTGCCCGTATCATGCAACTGGCAGCTTATATACTTTTGCTGCCATTCCTTGCCAGCGTGTTCTACAGACGCAAATGGAGCATCTGCCAGCGATTCTGTTATGCCATGTGCGGACATCAGGTGTTCAGGATGCTCTATGGTGTCCTATTCGCCCTTGGCATCGCAACGGTCAACATGATTTACATAAGACTGACGCAAAATTTGTCCTATGGCGTATTGACACTGGCAGTCTCCATTCCATTACTTATCCATCGGATTAGACAACCCTTGCTAACGGCCATCCGTGGCAGCCGACAGCAACAGTTCTTCTTCATGGTACTTTCACTATCCGCACTGTTCACCCCACACATGCTCTCGTTTGCTGCGAGTCTCTATCTTTTTTTGGTGGCAGCAATCTTCTATCCGTCGCATGAGGCAATAGGAAAGTTCCAGACTCTGACAAATATTCATTTCTACAACCAATGCCCGGACAAATTGGTTGAGATGTATTTCGACAGATGACCTGTCTCCCATGTCACTGGCCCTGGCATGGAAGACTGTCTTTTCCTCATATCCTCACCATTCCGAATTTCTTCCATTTACATTTCAGACTAAATAATATGCGTAAAGGAAATAACAATGATAACTCATCGGTAAAGACCAATCTTGCCATAGTCCATGGCAGCATGGACTTCTTCCGCTACCTGCAAGAGCATTCACGAGATCGGTTCTCACGTTTCGAGGCTTACCTCTACATGCTGGACAAGGCGTGCACGAACTATCGTCCACAGAACATCGACGCCAAGTGGATTCCTGCCATTGGCGATGGACAGTTCTTCATCACGAAGACAGAGCTCGCTGCTGACTGGCACTGGCATCGGGCCACAGTCCGCGACTTCCTCGCAAAGCTCACTGAGTTCGGTTGCATCGTCATCGAAGAGCATCTCAAAGGGATTCTTTGTACGATGACAAGGCTGGTGGTGACCGTCAATCCCAGCGTCGCAATAAGCAGCAGCTTCGAGGCCATGGTTAAGTATGCGATGTACAGCTGGGCTGATGGCAAGCTTTCATCCTCACAGATCATCCGTCTCATTGGACAGATTGAGCGTGGGGCCAAGGAGATGCTTGCTGGCAGCATGGTCTCCGGCTATACTAAGAAGCAATTGGAGGACATCACAAGGTTAGCTGTACATTATGCCATCGAGTCCATCATAGCCAGTTACCCGGGAGAGCTCCGGGCATCTAAGAAAATTGGTTGTGACTTTTCCCTCATTGACAAACGTGCAGTGGATTTTTTCGATGGCTACCTTGATGGCAACTGGAAGGCGTTTCTCGCCCTCCTGTTCAATAAAACAGAGGTGGCACTCGACCAGCTCGTGGAGTCCATGCACTTGGATAGTGAAGAACGGGGTGACATCTTCAGAGAGTTGGCAGAAAAGGCGGCTGGTCGTAGAAGTGCTTCTCAAGCCGGGCATGCCGACAGCAACGACGTTTCGGTTCCTCTCCCCGCTGCTCTCCCCTCAGATGATCTTTCTGGACCTTTGAACAATCCCGAACAGGCTGATGCCGACGGGCAGGATGAAACCTCTTCTGAGAACGGTTTTAAGGCTGACGCTTCCGACTCTATCGGCTTTATAGCCAAGGCAGCTGACGCAGACGCAGAAGGTCATTTATAGCCTCTGGGATATTCTCATTATAATGCAACAGAATCGTTCAAGACGACATGTTGTGTCTCTCATGGAAACGCCACCAGGACTTCGCCCGGTGGCAGAGCGGTAAAAACGGATGGCCTTGGGACACTTCGAAGGGGCTTGCCCAGTGCCACCGTTTTTGAAGAGGGGTAACACATTACCCGCGTCACTAAAGTTCCTTGGTCCGATGTCCACCATCAGAGGCAGCAAGCTGGGTGGCATCGGCTTGGGTGTACTGAACTTCAACAGGGCTAAAGCATTCCCCCTCTTCAATCTGTAATAAAAGTTGTGCCGTCATAATGAGTCACGGCTGCCGTCCGAACTAAGGGAAATGGATCGAGTGTGATGTAGAGGTTAACCGAATGGCTCCAGACACATCGTTGTGCCAATACAGCAGCGGAGCCACAAAGAAAGATTATCAATATCATGCCTCTCTTTTCCCTCAATTTAATAAACAACAATTATGGCAATACAGTATCAGTCCCTCAACTTTAAGGGACGCAAGGGCATGTCAGCAGGACAGAGCCGGGAGCATCAGCGGGCATGGAGCGAGAAAGCCTGGAACATGGCGCTGGCCAAAGGTAACTTTGACCGCTCGCGGGAACATCTCAACTTCGAGATCGTCGATGGCAAGATACAGTCCATCGATAAGAGTAAGTCCATCGGGCAACGGCTGGCAGAGAACCTGGCAGAAAAAGGCATCAGAGACCCTAATGCCAATCTTGCCGAGCCACGCTACCGCACGTTGGGGGACTTTGTGTTTTCAGGTTCCCATGAGCGCATGACAGAGCTGGCCTTCGGCACACAGCCGGTGGTCATCAAGCCCGGTGACAACAAGGAGAACCTGACCATCCACCGCAACAAGGAGATTGAACAATGGGCGATGGACATCTACAACTTCGTCTGTGGCAAGTACGGCAAGGAGAATGTCGTCTCTTTCTATGTACACCTTGACGAGACAACGCCACACGCACATGCGGCCGTAGTGCCGGTGAGGAATGGGAAGATTGACTTCAAAGGTGTCTTTGTCGGCAAGGATAAGATGGAATACTCCAGACACATTTCAGCCCTCCACGATGAGCTGGCTGAGGTCAACAAGCCGTGGGGACTGGAACGTGGCACATCCCTCACCAACAAGGATGCTCGTGCCAGACAGACATTCGACTACCGGCGCCAACTGGAACACGACACTCGTCAGAAAGAGGCTGACCTGGCGGAGATGGACGAGCAGTTGTCCAGCACAGCCCAACAGCTGAGAATGGCAGAGACTCGAGTGAAGGGGCTCACCACGATGATAGAGAATCTGGAGAAGAAAAAGTCCGGACTTGAAAAGGAACTGGCGGAGCTTCGGCGCAAGATGAACGTCAGTGCGAGTGACCGCGATGCGCTACAGAAACAAATCGACCAAAAGGTAGCGGCCATAGCGGAGATCGAGGCCTCGCTGGCAGACAAGAACGCCAAGTTGAACAAGGCTCAGGAGCTGCTGGCGGAAGCACGGGCGGCAAAAGAGGAGGTTCATGCCTCACAGGCTGTCCTGCAGCAGGAGGTGTCCAAACTGTCCGACTCGGTACGCTCATCCAGCGGCACGCTCATCAAAGAACAAATGCTCAACATGGTCATCGGAGAGTTCAAACGCATCCGCGAGGTTTTGCCACCGGAGCAGCTGGCAGCGTTTGAGGGCTCGTATCTGGAGTACCTGGCAGACTGGGGCAATGAGATGCTCCATTGTGGGGTGCTGCTCTTCGCACAGCTGGTGAACGACGCGACGACATTCGCAGAGACCCATGGCGGCGGAGGTGGCGGCAGCGACCTCAAATGGGGACGCGATGAGGACGAAGACGACCGTCTCTGGGCAAGGCGCTGCGTTGCCATGGCCAACCGTATGATGCGACCAGCGCGACATGGACGTAAGCGATAGCTGTTAGCCGGACAAAGAACTCAACTTAATTCAAAACAACAAGTTTAGAAATGAAAGACTTTAGACTAAGAAGAAAACTGAGAGCAGCCCTTATAGCCACATGTATCGTGGCTGGACAGCTCTCATCTTTTGCCGCTGGCACCACACGTGACTCGGCAAAAATCATACGGCACATCCAGACCGAAGGATTGCTGAACACATTGGAACCGACGTACCTCAAAAAGCCTCTCATAGGCTCGCCATGGTCGAGCAACTGGTTTGTCAGCGTTTCCGGTGGCACATCGGCATTCGCAGGCACGCCATTGGGATGTGAGGACATCTTCGGGCGTATGCAGCCAGCCCTGCAGGTTTCTGCCGGCAAGTGGCTCACGCCGTCCATCGGTGTTCGTGCCTCTTATCAAGGCTTCGGTATGAAGTTCGTCGACTCCGACATCACCAAGCAGAGATACCACGTAGCGCATGCTGATCTGCTATGGAACGTCGTGGGGATGAACCCGAGTGATGAGCTGGGACTTCATCGATGGACCGTGGCTCCGTATATCGGTGGCGGCATCATCAAGCATGAGAAAAACGGCAAGCATCCGTTCGCGATCAACTATGGGGTAATGGCAGCATACCGCCTTAGCCATCGGGTATCAGTGAATATGGAATTGGCGGGACTCAACACCTTCCGAGACTTTGACGGTCACGGCAGTTCTAATAAGTTTGGTGACCGGCTCTTCACATTGAGCACTGGGCTCACGGTCAACATCGGGAAGGCCGGATGGAAGCGGGCAGTGGATGCCTATCCCTACCATCAGCAGAACGAGTATCTCATGGAGGCCATCAACAACTTACTTCGTCAGCGAGGACTGCAAGGTTCTTCCGACAACAACAGATTGCTATCCAAACAGGGTGAGTATAGTGGTCTGGCTTCACTCCGCGCACGCCTGGCACACAAGAACTGGAACGGCAAGGACTCGTTAGCCGGACAGTCATCGGAAGATCGCAAGCTCATTGGCGTGCCTTTCTACTTTTTCTTCCGCATCAACACCTGCACGCTGACGGATGAGTCTCAGCTGCAAAACCTGATCAACTTGGCAAAGGTGGCGAAGGCCTACAACCTTGACGTGTATGTTGATGGTGCGGCAGACGCTGCCACCGGCACGGTACCCATCAACGAAAAACTGAGTGAGCAGCGTGCCAGGTATATCGCCCGTATGTTACGTGAGCAGGGCATAGATGAAGAAGTAATTCACATTACGGCAAAAGGGGGAATCAACAAGTTCGCTCCTATTCAGAGAAATCGCCATACAAGGGTGATGATCAAAAAGGTAAAATAGCCAATTTTTCAAGGTGTGCCAGAGTATGATTGAAGCTCATGGCGCACCAATTTGGCTCCACCTATCTTACCCATCTAACATCGCACATAACATATTGGTCTTAAATATAGGAATTTGCTGGCATGTTCAGATGCTAAAAGCTTAAAAAGTGTTTATATGATATTTTTTTTAGACTATCTAACCTTTTTTTCCCATTTAATTAGCTATCTTTGCCTATGATGTAAGTTAACCATCAAGTGTTCGCACACAACTAACATCAATATCGCTAATAACAAAAATAACTGTCAATGGAAAATAACGGTAACTACTTTCTAGATAGTATTTCTCAGAATCCATACAGGATATTGGGAGTAGTTGCTAATGCCCCCAAGAAGGACATCATTGCGAACGCAAATAAGTTCAAAGCTTTTTTAAAAGTAGGTAAGACTATCAATGTTCCTTTTGATAATCTGCTAGGAACATTACAAGTAGTAAGAACCAACGAAACGATTGATTCTGCAGAAAAGGCGATAGAATTACCAGTTGACCAACTCAAATATACATTGTTCTGGTTTGTTGAAGAAACTCCTATTGACAAAATTGCATTGAACCATGTGAGGGCAGGAAATATGGAGGTGGCTGTAAAAATATGGTCAAAAGTTGAAACAGTCAGTTCTCTAATAAACCTTGTTGTCTCTTCGTTAATAACTCATAATTGGGCTTACGTTTCGTTTTATGCCGACAGGTTGTTTACAAACTATACAGAGAAATTATGTTCATTAGTCGACGAAACGCTTTCTCTCGCGAAAGAGAGGCTAATGAACTTGTTCATTGACACAATTGCCAAAGACAATATTAATGTGTTAAGAGCAATGTATAGTTCGCTTTCATGTGGAAATAGCGATTTAGCCTATACTCATGAAGAATGGATTAACTACATACGCAAAGCGCTTGTAAGCCCATATTCAGATGAGGCTAATGCTAAGATTGCAAAATACAATGCTATTCCCAAAGAAGAATATGAAAAACGATACAAATATGCAAAATCAGAGCTACTAAATAGCCTTTCTGAAATTTACGATTATTCAGGTGAAGACAGTTCTGAATATAAAATTATAAACCGTCAGATTGTAGATGCGTCACTTCAAAGTGCCATAGACTATTACAATCATTCAAGCAATAAAGATATAATAGCTTTTGATGTAAAAGACTTTGTGAAGATAATTATGAGCAAGGCTATACCTGGCTCTATTTCGTATGTGAGATGTAAAGATAATTATGACACATTATGCGATATATGCTCAGAACTTCCGCCAAAGTCTGTTGCTTACTATCACAGGCTCCTTATGGGCGTAATTGATGGGTTCCAGAATGAGCCACCTTCGATACAGAGTGCTTTCACTTTTATTCAAATGTGTTATCCATACCTAATGTCAATAAAGTCGGTCTTAGGGTCTTCGGATGCCTATTACCTGAAAATGTGCACACGGGTAGCGAAGGATGCATTAAATGACATTATTACAGATTATAACAAGAGTAGCGAACATTTTCACGAAGAACTGGAAGAGGCCTCGTATTTAAATCGTGATAAAATAATAAAACAGATTCGTGAGATGATGAAGACTGCCGTCATTGCCATGTATCACATGGAAATGCTTGGGCTGGAATCTGACTTTCGCGAAAAAAGATTCAAAGGAAATTACGATATTATTGTTGAGCAAGCACGTCATGCAGGCATCTTTGGTAGATATAATATTCCATTTATCAATACAACAACTTCCGAGGAAGATTTTAACCTTGGCTTAAGGCAAAATGGTCCGGACAAACGAGACGAGAAAGGATATTATTCTTCAATAAAAAATATTGAGGATTGCAACACGTATCTCAGAATATTCCCTGGAGGTAATTATGTAGAACAGATAAATTCAAGACTGGAAGAATTTGAATACAATGGATGTACATCACTCGAAGATTTAAAAAAGTTCAACACTCATTATCCTTTAACTAAATTTGATATTGAAGCAAAACGAGAAGAGATAATCTTTAAGTCATGTAAGACAACAGAAGATTATAAATCGTATCTAACTAAATATTCAAAATATAAAAAAGAAGCCCAGCAAAAAATTGACGATTTAACTTTCGAAAATTGCCGAAATAGAGATCAGTATATTAATTACTTAAATGTGTTTTCAAGAGGCGCTCACAGAAAAGAAGCCCAGCGTAGAATAGATGATATAGACTTTAGGTCATGCAAGAGTGCCGCCGATTTTGAGAGTTATCTCAAAAATCATTCTACTGGATATCATGTAGAGGCTGCCAAAAAGCGCTTCGCAGAAGAAACACTTTGGGCTTTATGTGTTAAGAAAAATTCTTGGAAACTCTATAAGGATTATCTTTCCAAATATCCTCATGGAGAACATCGCCAAAAGGCTGAGGAGAAATCCAAAAGTCCTATGGAGAGAATCAGCAAGTGGGCAGGCAACCATGGTTGTCTATTATCATTTATATTAATTTGTATAATAGTCCTAACTTTTGTAGGAATTATATTTGGACTCGAAGGAATTGGATACACATTTGCAGCAGTTGGTGCTGTGGGTGTATTGGGTGCAATTTCTACTCAAAGTGAGTTGGAGTGTGGAACAAGAGCAATGTCTCTTGGTCTGGGTTTTATTTCTGGTATAATAGGTTTAGGTTTAATTTCTTACAGTGAAAAAATGAATGAAACGTCTACTGCTGAGAAACGTTATAATTCCTTAAACGACAATTCTTCTGTAAGTGATTACCGTGATGTGGTTAACGCAAATTATGATGATCTTGATGCTACACATAAGAATGACATAATTGAGAAATATTATTCTTTATCTCTGGATTCATGTATGACGACAATTAGGAAATATTCTTTTAGTGGATTCGGGAATGACAATTCAGGATTGGGATACCTAAAAGATTTCATAGTCAATTGTCCTAATCCTTCTTATAAGGATCGTGCAGAGGCAAGAGTTTCAGAATTGGTAGATTCCCTTTATAATGCTGCGAAGAGTGTTAATACCTATGAAGGGTGGAAAAAATATCAAGCAGCAGTACCTTCGGATAATTTCAAGGATTCAGGAGAAAGGATGGATGCTGTAGATCCCCGATGGAACACAGACAGAATAGCTTGGGCAACCGCCCAATCACTTCACAGTATTGATGGCTATAAAAGATATCTGTCCTTATATCCTAAAGGAAGACACAGCAGAGAAGCGGATAAGAAGGTAATTGACATGACGGTATCCTCTTCATTTGCGAGCGAGCATGGTGATCTGCCTGAAATGAATCAAGTTGGAAATGGAAGAGGCTCTATATCCCATGTATCGGTTTCTAATTTTACATCATATACCCTTACATTGATGTATAGTGGAAATGATAGTAAACGCTTAGTAATACCACCGAATGGTTCGGGCACTGTAACGCTTAAGAATGGTCAATATCGAATAGCCGCTTATGTGGATGCTCCAGATGTAAATACATATGCAGGAACAGAATCGTTGACTGGTGGCTCTTACGGTGTCAGTTATTATATTTCAAAGTATTAGGAAATGATTACAAATCGATTATTAAACAATCCATATAGAATCTTAGGCGTATATAGCAATTCGCCCAAGAAAGATGTGCTTTCTAATCTTAACAAGATGAAAGCATTCCTTAAGGTCGGCAAGGCGGTGCCGTTCCCATTAGACATACCGGCGCTTTTACCACCTGTAAACCGTAATGAGTCAGCAGCTTCAAATGCTCTAGCATCAATTGAGGTTCCTATGGACCAACTTAAGCATGCTCTTTTCTGGTTCATGAAGGAGACCCCATTTGATGACATTGCCTTCAAACATTTGTTTTCCGGAGACATTGCTCAAGCTAAGGAAATCTGGGGGAAAAAAGAAAATGTTTCATCACTGCTTAATCTAATGGCTTGCTCAATGATAGAAGAAGACACAAGTTCATTAGCTATTAATGCTGATACTTTATTTCAGAAACACTCAGAAGAATTGTGCTTGTCAATAAATGAAACCCTTAGAATGACTTCCGAAGAGTTGACCAAACTGTTTGTAAAGTTGCTCAAGGACGATGATGACTTTGACATTGCAAAGTTAATGCAAATAGAGGGTACCTCCTCACAATGGCGAAATGCTACTGGAATTGGCATTGTAAAGCCTATTATAGACAAGATGGAATTTGCTATCTCGGAAGCAAAGGGCATGAAAGGGGCTAATGCTAACTATAATGCAGGAGTTAAACTTATGAACTCAACCAAGGAAAATCTAACTCAACTTAAGAATATCCTTGGCGCTACCGATATGCAGTATCAGATGATTGCCGATAAGTTGGCAACAACTATTCTTCAGTGTGGAATAAACTATTTTAATGATACAGAAGAAGACACAGCCGTCGAGAAAGCACTTACACTTCAAAACTATGCATATACAATAGCGGTCGGACAATTAGCGAAAGACAGGTGCAAGGAGAATGTTGATTCCTTGAGAAAGATTGGTCCTGAGTATAAAGCACATAAAGAAATAAAAAGAACTATAGAAAAGCTAAAGGGCTTCTCGGCTAAATCGTCAAGGAATTCTGGCTCCTTCCCACATTTGTTTTCCAATAGCTATTCAATTTCTGAAATTGATGAGTTTATCGAGAACTGCAAGCCAGACTTGACAACAATTTGTCAAAAGCTTGGCTCGTCCAACTCTGTATATATCAACATTAGTTCGGCGGTAGCTCAGGCGGCAATAAATGCTTTAGTTAATATAATCAATGATGAGCAATTATTGGCCAGTATTGAGTCATATAGGGACTATTTCAAAAAAGAAGTTGCTTCGGCAGTATCTACTATGTCAAAGATTAAATCATTAGACATGACAAAAGATTGTCGAAATTACTTCAATAATAATTATTCTACACTAACCAATATTAATTCTAAATTAAACCCATCAGGATGCTATATAGCAACTATGGCCTATGGTTACTATGATCATCCCCAAGTTATAGTGCTTCGGCAGTTCAGGGACTCCTATCTGTCTCATCGAGATTGGGGAAGGAAGTTCATAAGTTTCTATTACGCCCATTCACCACATTGGGTAGAAGTTCTGAAAGGACATCGACTTATCAATGCCGTTATCCGCAAACTTCTTGATTCATTTATTTACATTTGGAAAAAAACATCATATTATGAATCCTCAAATCCGCAACCCTACTAAAGTCTCAGAGCGTTGCGGCCCAAACCGCCAAGAATGCGATTTTTCTAGTTTGGACTGACTTTTTACCATGTGTTGGCTGATATGCGAGTATAATACCCCCTTAC
>Ga0256406_1007497_pt1 | contig 10328 bp, 13 predicted proteins | sample RumenRJG_03DNA_FD_185986 | JGI IMG/M metagenome (GOLD analysis project Ga0256406, IMG submission 185986) | Bovine rumen microbial communities from Lethbridge, Alberta, Canada - RJG_03 | ecosystem: Host-associated > Mammals > Digestive system > Stomach > Rumen | place: Canada: Alberta | collected...
TCTGACATTATCCATAACGCCCGAGAGGGTCTTCATATTGCCCTGCTCATCCGTAAGGGAAATGCCGTACTTATCCATGGCAGTCTGCATTGCCTTTGTAGGTGCCGCCAGATTAGAGATAGCCGTTCTGAGCGTCGTGCCGGCCATACTGCCCTTGACGCCGGCGTTGGCCATTAGTCCAAGGTAGGTAGCCGTATCTTCCGCAGAATAGCCCATGGAGCCCATGAGCGGTGCCGCATACTTGAACGACTCGCCCAGCATGGCGACATTCGTGTTGGAATCGGCGGATGCTTCTGCCAGAACGTCCGCGAAATGACCGGAGTCCTTGGCTGAAAGCCCGAAGGCTGTCAGCGCGTCGGTTACGATATCGGATGTACTGCCAAGGTCCTCACCGGATGCCGCCGCCAGGTTCATGATGCCTCCGATACCGCTTATCATGTCCTCTGATTTCCATCCTGCCATAGCCATATACTTCATGGCTTCAGCCGATTCGGTAGCCGTGAACTTGGTTGTCGCGCCCATCTCCTGTGCTTTCTGTGTCAGAGCTGCGAACTCGTCCTCAGTAGCGCCGGAAATAGCCTTTACCTCGCTCATGCCCTGCTCGAAGCTTGAATAATTGGATACCGCAGAACCAACCGAAAGGGATACTCCTGCGGCTCCTGCGGCCGCTGTGATGGCTCCGGTCGCGTTATTATATCCGCTCGAGGCGGCGTTCTGGATCGTATCCGTGGCGTTGTCAACGGCATTGATCACGACGTTTACTTCCTGCCCGTTAAGAGCCGCCGCCGCGTCGCTGACATCATTGATCACTCCTATTGCGTTGTCATCTGCGCTCACATCAACAACCGCAGCATCGCCATTGAGGGCAGACAGAGTATCGTCGACATCATTGATGATTCCGGTTGCGCTATCATCCGCGCCTACGTCAACGACTGCCTGATCCCCATTGAGAGCCGCTGTGGCGTCATCCACATCACCAATAACGCCGGTGGCATTGTCCTCTGCCCCGAGTTCGACTTCGGACTCGGAACCGTTAAGAGCTGCCGCCGCGTCATCGACATCGCCCATCACTCCTGTGGCGTTATCATCAGCATTGACATCGACCGTGGCGGACATGCCTCCCAGCCGTGAAGCCTGATCTTCTACTGAATTGATGACGGGAGTGGCATCATCCGAAGCGCTGAGTTCAATCCTGTGGGTAGCTCCGGCGATCTGGTCCATCTGCCTCTGCATTTTCTCAAGGGAGCGTTCAATGCCTGTCTTTCTGGTGCCGGAGGATCCCATCATCATTTTGGAGACCTTCTGTGATGACTTCTCCAGGGCTGTCAGCTTGCTCTGGATCCCGGATATGGCTGATCCCGTATTATCCTGCACGGATACAGGGATCTCTATCTTGATCGTCTCCGCCATCTGTCTCACCTCCCTTTATTAATTATTCATGGTTATTTTTCTGATTGGCCTCAATCACGATCCTCGTCGATGCGAACAGGAAAGCCCTCTCGCCCGGCGGAAGAGCCATAACCTCATGAGGAAGGATGCCCTGCTTCTGGAATATCCAGTGAAGGAGCGTCGCCTGTCCTCCGGCCATTATCAGTTTTTTGCTGTTGCCTGAAGTTCGTTGTTATTGAAGCCGTTGAAGTCGTCGATCTGGTCCATGATCCAGTCAATTTCTCCGGGAAGGAGAACCGACTGAATAACATCAAGGGCGTTGATGATCACTTTCCCCTGTGCTTCCAGACCTTTCCAGATCCTCTGGTTGTCCCATAGTTTCTTTTTGTCCTCATCCGTAGTGGAGTTATAGATCAGGGACGCGCGGAACTTCACGTTGTCGATATCCTCCGCTACACGAACGCCGTTCCTGCGGTTCTTCGTGTACTTGGTATATTTCTTACGGATATCGGTCAGCTCCTGCTCATCGAGCGAATGAATGTGGAAAGTGAAGAACAGTTTCCCTTTTCTTCGGATCTCGATCGGCAGTACATCGTCCTCGATGTCCTTTGCCGCCGCCAAAAGTCCGGCAATATAGTCGTCCTCATTCTCGAGGATGTTCTGTCTCATCTCTTCTTTTTCGTCGTCAGTGAGCTTTTCGTCTGTTTCAGGTTCGTATGCCATACGTTATTTCCTCCCGATAAAAGAATAAAGGCGGAGCCTGTTGCCCCGCCCTGTGCTTAGGTTCTGATTTTTAAGCCGTCAGCGCCGCCGTCAGATGGACAGCTGCTGTTTATTCTCGATGTTGCCGTTGCAGTGAAGGCTGAACTGACGCTTCAGAACGTCGCCCGTCTCAACCTTCTGGATATCGGAGTCACCGGAGAAGATGCACTCACGATAAACCACACGCTCCTGACTGCCATTGCGTCCTTCAATGACACCGGAAACGGTAAGAACCGGAGACTCTCCGTTCGCGATTGCGGACATCAGCTGGTTGAACAGCCATCCGTCGAGTACCACGATCTCATCGATCGTGATCTTGACGCCGACGGTGTTGTTAACCTCAAGGTCTCTGTTCTGGCCGAGTGGGTTGTAGTTGTTGTTATTGAAGGATGCTGTCGAGGTGAAGCTGTCCGCCTGTGCCAGTGCGTTGCCGCTTCCATCGTAGATCATGGCGTCCTTGCCGGAACGCGAATGACGTGCATCGGTAGCTGCTCTTTTATTCAGCATGTTTATCTTCCTCCTTTTTCAGATCTTCCATCACTCAGTCGCGGCCGCTACAACCGTGCTGAACTGGAAGTAATACGTCAGGTAGATATGCTCAGCGGAGTCAAGATCGACCACATCGATATCAAATCCGCAGGTGTCGCCGTCAGCTGTGATGGACGCAGACTGCTCAACGTCGCAGCTCTGGAGCTTTCCTTCCGTGATCATCGCGTTTCCAACATTCTGGATAGCGGAGAGGATAGTCGCGCGGCCGTTCGTGTCGTTGTCGACCTTGCCGACAAGCTGATCCGCAACAGAGTTCGCTCTGTAAAGGAGCTCATAGCGGGTCTTTACACGGCGGAGTTTCTTCCAGCCTGTGTCATGGTTGCCGTCCGGTGTGATCAGCGTGTTGATGGCGTTGTCGTACCATACGCCTCCATCCGGAGATACAGACAGAACCAGGCACCCGGACTGCTCAGCCGCTTCCATCTCGGAGTTGGTCAGGCGTTCCTTCAGCTCCGTGTACCGCGTTACGGTATGGGTGATGGAGGTATTCGCCTCAGCGGCGGCATAAACACCGGCAGTGTAAGCAGCTACCAGATGGCCTGTCAGCTCATCGTCGCCCGCTACTGCATCGGCATTAAGGATGTAGCCGACGTTCTCAGCATTGTAAGCTGCCGCAGTGGCCTCGCGGGTCTCGAGTTCAACGGACGGCTTATCTGCCAGGAATGCCACACCGAACTGCCCCGCATCGTAGATACGGTTCAGGAAGCCGACTACCAGAGCGGCCACATCGGAATCTTCGGTGTCGATGCAGATCGAATTGAAGTAGTACTTCTCGATCTCGGCCAGAGCGTTGGAGTAATCTCCGTTCGCTACGGTCACAGCCGTTCCGCCGGTCATCGCGGACTGGGTGATGTTCGTCAGAACGCCGGAAGATGTGCCGACTTCCAGAGTGAAGTTCTTGGAAGATTTCAGTGCTGCAGCAAGCGCCGCCACCTCATCATCTCCTGCCGCGAAGGAAACCTTCTCGAACTCAGACTCATCCAGATAGATGATGCACTCCTTCTTCATGCTGTCTGCCAGCTTGTTGCGGATGGTTACGGTGAAATTCGCCGCGCCCGGAGTCTTGGCCTTGAGGGTTGCCTTGCCGGTAACCGCCGTAAGCTCCAGGGATGCCGCCGCACCGCCGGATCCGACACGGCAGGCCACGATTGTGGAAGCGCCGCCGTAGATTGCCTCACGGATGGTGTCGGTTGTGCCGCCCGTGCCGTATCTCTTCTCATAGCCTTCTGTGCGGGACAGCTCTACTACCTCGCCCAGCGGGCCCATGTCTGCCTGGAAAAGGACCGCCACAACGCCGTTGATCGCGCCAGACTCAACGGTGTCGCCGTTTTTCTGGACATTGAAGTATGCGCCGGGACGGACTTTTGTTTCACCAATAGAAAAGTATCCAGCCATTGTTATTTGACCTCCTTGTTCATGAATGCTTCAATCAGGGCCTTCGCTTCCGATACGGAAATTGGCGTTTTCACGTTTCGAAGTGCCGCCCCAGTAACCTCACTTGGTACCTTAAAAACTTCTTTTGACGCGGCCTTAAGCTCCTCTACGGAGTAGGTGTCCTCACGGGCAGCTGCTTCTTTCGGTGCTTCGGCCACAGCGGCAGGCGTTTCCGCAGCCGGAGCTGCTGTGGTTTCCGCCGCTTTAATCTTGGTTTTCGCCATTTAATTCTCCTTTCGTTCCGGAATTACCAGTTGTCCGACAGGGTGATCTTCCTAAGGCCCGGATCCTTGAACGCATCCTTCAGTGCCCCGTAATGCCCGTTCACAACCATCTGGCCGTCCCTGAGGTAGTCAGAGCGGTTATTCACCGTCAGACCGGAAATAGTCATCGGGGAGTCATCCAGCATGATGATTTCGCCATCGCTCGCGATACGCTGAGAAAGGCCGGTGATCAGCTTCAGACGCATCGAAGCGTCCGGGCTGAGCAGATGGACGGATATCTGGGTGTTGAACCATGTGATTTCCGCCTGCGAGTATCCGGTTATGTCCAGCGCGATGTTCTCAAGATGGCAGTAGAAAACGGGCGCGTCGGCAGGGTCGGTGTAATCGCCGATCCTGTCAACGCCAATAACGTAGGCATCGGGAATAATGTCCTTTATGTATGTCGACAGCGCCATGATCGGGTCGGGATCCGTGCTCTGCTGATCTGGATATTCGAGAATATCGAACGTGATATCTCTGGCCAGAATGGCGTTTCCATTCAGCAGAAAGCCATCTGATCGTGCCCACGACACGCAAAAAGGAGCCCCATCAGATGGCTTCATGAGCATATCCTTCAGGCTCCTTCTGACAAGTGTTTCTATCTGATCGGACAGAAGCTGATTATTCTCTGTATAAACCGATACGCTCAGGTATCCTGAGGAAGATCGTTCTGGGTTGACCTGCAGGTTAAACCGATAGTCGATTCTCGGATACTGCTCCGATCCTCCCCATCCGCTCTGCTGGTCGTTCGGGAATTCCGAGTTGAATATGGCCGGTCCGCCGTCGTACGTGGCAAGCAAAGCCGTCAGCTCCGTATTCGAGGCAAGCCGGTGATAGGCCAGACCGTTAAGATCCACTCGAATCACCTGCCTCCGTCGTATCCGTGCTGATGCCGTACGATGATACGGTTTCCAGTCCATCGGATGAGTACCTTACCTTCCATGCTCCGGCAGACAATTCCGCCGCGTAGATGATGAAGTGGTTCTGTACGTTCTGCTTGCTGGGCAGATAACGGACCGTGATCTCGTACTCATCCGCGTTTTCCACGATACCGGAGACGCCCTCATCCCATGTCTGATGCTGAGCCCAGATCAGGGATCCACGGGAGATCTCCGTTGTATTGATCATGATCTTTGTTGCTTCTTCAATCAGCAATTTAACCTCCTACCTCCTGGAACAGGGCTCTGATCTCCGGGAGCGCCTTCTGCTGGATCGGATCCACGAAGGGACGCGCGGCCATCTTATAAGTGCCATCTTCCAGGTATCCGGCATAGTACATGCCGGAGGTGATCCCGAAGTACCCGCTTTCGGCAGATCCTCCGAATTCCATCGTCCAGTTGCGCCGCAGATTTCCGGTACGGACGCCGGGTGGACTTCCGGGAGCTGACGGGGACGGGCCTCGAAGAACCTGCAGCTCCGCGTTCCTAAGCTTATTCGCTGCCTGCGGGTAGCGGCTCACGGTGTTCTGCTTGATCTTCTCAACCTCCTGCTGAACGGTGATGCTGATTACTCTTGCAGCTTCTCCAGGGCTCATTCACATCAGTCCTTTCATATCGTTTCTCTGCTCCACATAGAGCATGGTCACACCTCCCAGATCCCCGACATCATCCGTGACAAGCACCAGATAAGCGGTCTCTCCCTTCGTGAGAAGATCGCCTTTCCTGGCACCGCAGCGCCCGCTCACGACAATCGTGTGGGTCAGGGAATGCTGATCCTGATCCCACAGATGCTTCGTGCGCTCCCTCTCGTCCGTAGATGCTTCGGCTACTACGCCCCGCACCATCTCGGCGGTGTCAACGAAATGGTCAATCTTCCGGCCTTCAACGTTGGAAGATTTCATCCTCAGAAGGTGGAAGTCCTTCCAGAGGTTTCCGGGACGAAGATACATGGATCTGAATACTCGGGTCATATATCCTCGCCCTCCTCTTCCTCATGGCTCATCATGCCGTTATAGAAGTACGGCCTGGTGATCGCTCCGGTGTCGGGGTTGTTCGCGTTCAGAAGGATCGATGCGGAGGATGCCCCGCTCTTCGAGAGCTCGTCCTTCAGAGCGTTGTACATGTCCTGCCAGAGCTTCGCGCGGGATGTGAGCGACAGCTGCAGAGGGCCGACCTTGGTGTCAGGCTCATACGCGAACCGGTGCATGATGCTTTCAAGGCACCGGAGCTTCAGCTTCTTCCACTGCCGTTTTGTGTAGACCTTATCGGGAATGATCGCCGCGTATTCCTCATCGCACAGCGCGCAGGTATCCTCGCCGCCTTCCACCATGGTGTCGCCCAGTTCGAAGCGCATCCGGTCCTTGCCGTATGTGCCGGCGTTCACAGGTTCATAAGTGTAGGATTTAGCCATCAGGCCTCACCTGCACTTTCCTCCTTCAGTTCCTCAACGCGGGCTTTGATCGCCGCTTTGGCTTTCGTACCCTTGTCCAGTGCTCCAAGGATGAGAAGCACCGTCGTGTCGCTGATATTGTTGATCTCGGCAACCTCCTTATCCGATGAAAGCTGGATGATGCGCACAGCTTCGGAAAGGCTCGCAGGAGACACGGTAGTGCTCTCAGAGCCGTTTTCTCCACGGATCGGAAGATTTATACCGCCATCGTTGGAACTGCCTTCCTTGGCGCTCAGAGCAGGCTCAGCTACGTCGATAAGCCCGCTGTCGATCTTCACGACATATCCCGAGCGGATGACGGAAGCGCTTTTTACCTCGTCATCCTGCAGGACCTCGCCGGCAACTCTCCGTCTGCCCCCGATACTCAGGGGCTTCTTAACAACGTATGCCATGCCGTTCCTCCTTACTGTACGCAGCCGCTCAGATAGATCGCGAGATCATCGCAGGTCTTCTTCATGCCGGTTGCCATCAGGCCTTCAACGAACTCGGAATGGGTTCCCGGCTCGCCCTCGAAGGCATCCGTGGTCATCCAGGAGCCGTTTCCGAGCATATCCCATGTGAAGATATAGCCGGCGGACGGTTCCTCAACGGACGGATTCGGAGTCGTATAGGTGAGCAGGGCATCCTTAGAGTTGAACGTGAATGCCATGTCGGCAGCCTGCCCGAGGTTCGCCTTGTTCTCGGTTCCGTAAAGGACCTTAACCTGGTCGATACCAAGTACAGCCGCGATGACGTTCTCATTCACCAGAGCCGGGTTCGGAGTGGAACCGGAGCCGGTTACTCTCTCGAGGAACTGCGGATGGTTCTTCATGGCTACGAAAGCGTCATAGCCGAGGGTCAGGCGGTTCGGCATACGTCTGCCATTCAGGAGGATGTCTCTCTTGTACTCATCGAACAGGCCGATGATGTCGGCGTTCGCGTCAGAGAAGTATACGAAAGCGTCAGAAGCGGATGCGCTTGCGGCACCGGTCTTGACGTTCGCCCATGCGTCTGCCTTGAAGAACTTCTCAGCGAAGATGTGATCCAGATGGATTTTCTGCTGTTCAGCGCACAGTCTCGCCTTTGCGCGTCTCGGGTCAATGGTTGCCGGCGCTCCGGATCTCTGATAGTTCAGAGTCGCGATATCATCGATGCCGATGATTACCTGATCCACCTCGCATTTGTAGGTATCCTCATCATGGCTGAACACAGCCGGAGCTACCTTGCCGAATGCGGGCTTGCGGCCTACCTGGTCTTTGGCCAGCTCAGCCTTGTTGAAGATGTAATACTGGCCGGTGCTCTGCGGTACCGGGCAGATCGGGAAGATGTCCGGTGCTACATAGAAGCTCGGCTCCTGGAAGTACGCCATTGCCACATTGCTGAGGTACAGGTTCGGCTTCCAGCCTTTAGCGATATCGACAGCGATTCCAGCTGCGGATGCGTGATTGTCTCTCATGTTCGTTTACCTCCTTTTCACGCTGCGGTGCCGGCAAGAATGAGCTTTACTTTTACAAGGTCATTTGCGGCCGCGTTTTCAAGTGCCATGGCTACAACTGCGTTCCCGGTAGCGGCTTTCACAGCCTTTCCGGTGGCGTCGGTAGCGAGCAGATCTCCGGCTTTAAACTCACCGCCTGCTCTCCAAAGGCCGATATCCTTGATCTGGACATCGACTCTCTCTCCTGCGGCTACCTCATCCGGGTTGCTGATGATGGCAATTCCGCAAACGGCAGCGCCAGCCGCTGGAAGCTTTGCGCCATCTTCGGTCAGCGCCAGAGCGATACCCTTCGGCTCAGTCAGCTTCTCAGCTGCGAGGAAGTCCCATGTAGCCGTGCTGATAATTCCGTCGTATTCGAATGTAGACATATTCGTTCTCCTTTCTCTTACTGATCAAACTCTTTTCTGAGTTCCGCATCACCGAGCAGAACCTGATCCAGAGCCTGTGCAGAAGTCATGTTCGGGTTGCTCTTGCGCAGTTCCTCAGCGGCGCTTCTTGCTTTCGCGATGGCGTCGGAATGATCTGCTGTTCCTTCGGTGCTCTTGCCGATCTCGGTGAACATGCCGGAGGATTTCTGAGCTTCCAGAGCGCTGTCATATGCGGCGATAACCTCGTCGTACATGTTCGCGGCTTTGGCTTTCTTCAGGATGCTGAGCATCTCTTCCGGTTTCTTGCCGAGCGGCTCGTATCTCTTGGCTACATCGGAAAGCTGCTGGGTGAGCAGCTGATCCTGGAGGCCGGAGATCTGCTTCTTGAGGTCAGCGACAACACCCTTGAGAACTTCCTCACCGTCATTCTGAGCGGCCGGAGCCGTCTGAGCGGTGGCGGATTTCTGTGTTTCTACCGTTTCCGGTGCCTTCTGATCGGCTTCCGGTGCGGTTCCTTCAGCTTCCTTGGTTACGCCGTCATCGACGGAGTACTTCTTCACAAGCTCTTCATACTGAGCTCTTTCTTCGGGAGTCATTTTGCTTTTGTCGATTTTGATCATGTCGTCCAATTCTCCTTTCTTTTCCCTGGATTTCTCTATGATCTTCCCCAGATTTTCATAAGCGATCATGTCCATCCGGAGATCTGCTTCTGTGTGCTGTTCGGCGGATTTCTCAATGCCGACTGTCTTGGCTCCTGCCCATGAAGGAATGTAGCCTGCGACAGCGGTATTGAACTGAGCAAGGCTCTGCGCCATGGCGGTCTGCGCGGTATTGCTGTCGGCATCTTCATCACTCAGGATGGAGTTGAAGGATCGCGCAAGGGCGTCCGTAGTCTCCCAGATCTCGCGCCTTATGGCGTTAATAGAAGCCTCGTTGATCACGTCGGTGAAGCTCTCAGCGTCCTTCTGTACGGAGCTGTTGTTGCCTCTCCACCATTTAAGGAACCTCTTGAACAGTCCCTCTGAAGGTTCTGTTTCCGGTTCCATCTGGGTTTCCGCCGGTGTATCTTCCTGTGCATGCGTCTCTTCCGGTTCTTCCCCAGTCTCACCGTCCTTGCTCTTCGCAATCTTGATGTTGGCTCTCGGATTCGCGCCCTCGTCTACGAAATCAACCTTAGTCACATGCAGGTTTTTCAGTTTCGTTGCCAATTCAGTTCCTCCTTTCCTGAAATTTTGTATATGAAAAAAGCGCCCTTTCAGGCGCCTGTTTCACCGTTCTCCGGTTCTAATCCCGGATCTTCCTGCTGTTCATCCTCGACCGGCACTCTTTCAGCCGTGCCCTCGATGGAGAACATCGAATAGGTTCCATCCTTGATCTTCTGCCAGACATCCGGGTCGGATACCTGGACGCCTATCCACCAGCCGATAGGAAGCGTCCCTTCCGGGATCCCAATCGCGGCCATTTTCTCAGGCGTAAATACGACGGACTCAATGATGGTTCCGACGATGCGTTTATCCGGCTCATGCATCTCGCCGTTTTCCCGATAGTTCAGCACATACTCATATGCCGCATTCTCAAGGTCCTCCGGGTCGATCATGTCGCTCTGCCAGTCCTCAATCTGTTCGCCGTTCTCAACGATGGATATGGATGCCCAGCCGAAGGCCTGCATCTTATCCTCGTTGGCTTTCTTGATATCGAACC
>Ga0256406_1007500_pt1 | contig 10322 bp, 10 predicted proteins | sample RumenRJG_03DNA_FD_185986 | JGI IMG/M metagenome (GOLD analysis project Ga0256406, IMG submission 185986) | Bovine rumen microbial communities from Lethbridge, Alberta, Canada - RJG_03 | ecosystem: Host-associated > Mammals > Digestive system > Stomach > Rumen | place: Canada: Alberta | collected...
TCATTCAGAGGTCTTATCTTCCTCTTTCCTGACAGTGCCCACACAGATTGTCCTGTCCAACTTGTTAAAGAACCTGTTGCTCTTGCTGAGCGACAACAGGCGTGTATTCTACGCTCCTTTCTGAGAATTGCAAGGGTTTTTTAATGTTTTTTTAAAAATTTTTTAAATTTTTTGAAAGTGCCTGCTAAATCAAATAATTAGACATAAATGAAAAAGGCGGTCCCGCATGGCGGCCGCCCTTTATTTCCCTTCTGACGCAGCAAAAGCACCGACTTGTGCTCAGGCCACGGTACCGGATGATCCCTCAAGCCCCCATTTCCTCATGAAAGAGGCAAGCTTCCTCCGGCTGCGCCTGGTGTCTGACTTCAGCCTCGACTTCCCGGATGACGGAGTGGCAATAAACATGATGAACCAGTTGAAGATGTACCTGATAAGGCAGGCTGCGGCTATCAGAGCGGATATGGCAAGCATGGTATCCATCCTGAGCTCAGCAGCGCTCAGGCTCTCTATGATCGGGCTGAGCTTCGGCAGCCCCTCAAGAAGCCCCGCGAGATCCTGATTGCCGCCAGCCACATCAGGGAATGCCGTAAGGAACTCAGTTACGTTTGATCCAAAGAAAAGGCGTCCGCATACCAGGACATCTCCAAGCAGCATGAGGAATATCCCTATGCTGATGACGCTAGGCACAAAAAGAAGCGAGAGTCCGGCGAAGAAGAGAACAAGTCCTCCCTCAAACATAGTCTCCTGAAGGAAGGCATCCATTGTTACGGCCGAGGCGCACATGGGGAAAAGCAGGAAAAATACCGAAGCGGCCCAGACAATTCTCTTCATCACAGATATCCCTATACAAAGAACGGCACAATTATGCCACAAGTGCCGGTGTGCAATTACGGCCATGAGCAAAGGCCTGCGAGCCATACAGACAGACATTCCACGGCCGCAAAACCGACAAACTGCCGGCCATTAGGTTAAAATTGGCTCATTCTGTTTCCGGCATCATAAAGGAGCCATACATGATTCTTGACTGGAATCCGGATCGAGTCCTCGTCAGCCTTGGCCCGGTATCTATATACTGGTACGGCCTGCTGTTCGTGGCCGGATTTTTGCTCGGCTACTGGATCATGACCTGGATCTGCAAGCGGGAGAACTATCCTACAGGCGAGCTGGATTCCCTGCTGATCTACCTTTTCATCGGCACCATTGTCGGCGCACGCCTCGGACATGTGTTCTTCTACGAGCCGCAGTATTTCCTCGCGCAGCCCATAGAGATCCTCAAGATCTGGAAAGGCGGGCTCGCAAGCCACGGCGGCGCCATCGGTCTGCTCCTCTCCTTTGCCTTCTTCATCTACATGCACCCGAGGAACAACGTCCTCTGGCTGATGGACAGGCTGTGCATTCCGACTGCCCTCACCGCCGTGTTCATCCGCTGCGGCAACTTCATGAACTCAGAGATCGTCGGCATTCCGACCGGATCCGACTACGGGGTCATTTTCCGCCAGGCCCATGAGTTCAACAGCGTTCCGTGCCACCCTGTGCAGCTTTATGAGGCAGCGGCCTATCTAGTCGTATTCCTTATTCTTTTTGCGGGATACCTCTTCAATAGGAACAAGAAGGCAGGAAGGCCGCTCGGCATCTTCCTGACCCTGGTGTTCACCGCAAGAATGATTCTCGAGGTGTTCAAGCAGTCCCAGACCACGCTGGACAATGCCATCAACGGAATCATCTCCTCTTTCGTTGCCTTCCCGTTCCAGGTCTCGATGGGCATGCTTCTCTCCATTCCTTTCGTCATCGTCGGCATAGTCATGATCGTAATCGCCAAGAACGAGAAGGTTCCGCCGCTCAGCGATGAGGATCTGCGCGCCTTCGGAATGGAGCCTGCCAGGGCAAAGGAAGAAAACGGCGCTGCAGGAAATGATTCCGGAAAAGCCGGAGACAGCGGAGCAGACGATTCCGACATCATCTCTCCCGACACCATCACGCTCGATACCAAGAAGAGCGGAGCGTCAGTATCAGGCGACGGCATGATTCATGACGGCAAGGTTGTCCAGGATCCGAGGGATCTTGATCCTGACAGGTTCAACGGCTGATTCCGGTAAGCATCTATGCGCCGGAGCCGCGCAGCGCGCTCCGGCGTTTGCGTTTTCAAGCAGGATCCCTTCTGCACAGCCTGTGGAAACGTGATTTATCCGTGAGTTTTGGCAAATTATTGCATTATTCTTTTCAGCACTGCTTTTCTGCGCGCTATACTGACACCATAATGAAAATGATGACCTCATTTAGACATCTTGAAGAAATTGCTGGCTCGCCAAAGCCAGTTTTTGGAGAATGATATGCCCAACAGAATTCTGATCATCGGAAGCGATTTCTCCCAGGAAATGCCCTCCGGCATGATGGATCGTTTCTCAAATGTGAAAATGATTGTGAACAAAGGCAAGAACAGCATGTCCATGGAGATGGTCTCCCAGCTGCTCATGATCCAGTCACAGTACAAGATCCAGATCGATCTCGTTCAGATCGACAGCAAGGACAGAGAGGACTTCAACATGCAGTTCGCTCTGAGGCTCGGACTGCTTCTTTCTGAAGATGACGTTGAGATTACATTCCTCTCTGACGATTCCACCTTTGACCATATCTTCGAGGTATGCAAGGACCTCCATCTCAGGGTAAGCCGCATGTCCGCCCTCGGCTCTGACAACGGCGTCTCAACTGCCAAGGAGGAGACTCCTGCTCCTTCATTCAGCAGAAGGCGTCAGCCGGAGCCCGAGCCTGAGCCGGAACCCGAGCCTGAGCCGGAGCCCGAGCCCAGGCCCGCTCCGCAGCCTAGGCGCCCGGCAAAGCCCGAGCCTGCTCCTGCACCTGCATCCGGAGCAGATCGCAACCGCAAGCTTATTTCCTCACTGCTTGGCGGCTCAAAGGCTCTGTAATAAGTCAATAGGCCAGGCCTTTCAATAGCTCAAAGAAATGGAGAACTCCGGTTCTCCATTTTTTGTTTTTATAAACCTTCCATCGCGCTGAAGGAATGTGACCGAAATCAAACCGCTTGACATTTCCCCCTTTTGTTCATACCCTCAAATCCTCAGAAAGCAAACAAGTGAGGCAGTCTTGCGCTCGGTAATTTTTCCAGGGATCTGGACAAGAATGGCAGTTGCCGTCCTGATTATTGTCGTATGCTCAGCAATTCTGGCCGCAGTCACCGCAGAGGCCTGAGGCGTGAAATGCTGGAAATAAAGAATCTGACGCTGGGGTACAGCAGGCATCCCATCGTCCACCATCTGAACATGAGCGTCGCCGACGGCGAGATGCTCGCGGTAATCGGGCCGAACGGCGGCGGAAAGTCCACTCTTCTAAACGGGATCATGGGCATTCTGAAGCCCCTTGAGGGATCAGTCGAGAAAAAGCCCGGAATCCGGATAGCCTACTGCCAGCAGGCAAGCCAGATCAACAAAAGCTTCCCGATTACCGTCCGCGAGTTCGTCTCCCTGGGGCTCTGGCATAAGACCGGTCTCTTCAGAAGGATTGACCGTTCCATGCTGCAGCTTGTCGACATCGCCCTTGAGAAAGTGAAGATGCGCAAGTTTGCCGGCGAGAACATCGGCGACATATCAGGAGGCCAGTTCCAGCGTGTCGTATTTGCGAGGGTGTGGCTTCAGAACGCGGATCTCATCATGCTTGACGAGCCTTTCAGCGCGATGGACGAGCCGACCTCGGAGGAGCTCGCAGGACTCCTGCAGGAATGGAACCGGGCAGGCAAGACCATCATCACCGTGATGCACAACCTCGATCTCGTGAGAAGGTTCTTCCCTGAGACCGTTATTCTCGCGAGGGAAATCATCGCAAGCGGCAAAACCGCCGAGTGCGTAACCGCAGAGAATATTGAAAAAGCCGTAAACAGCCGCTATCAGCTTGACTACACGGCAGGGCTCTGCACGAGGACAAAATGATTGATCTGCTTGTCTCACCTTTTGCCGACTTCTCCTTCATGAGGAAGGCCCTCTTCGGCTGCCTGATGATCTCGCTCACTGCACCCGTGATTGGGCTGCTCCTCGTTTACCGCAGGATGAGCCTTACTGGAGACGCCATGAGCCACGCCATACTTCCGGGCGTCGCGGTAGGCTATCTCATCGGAGGGCTCTCAGTCTCATCCATGACTATAGGAGGCCTCATTGCAGGAGTCCTGGTAATCATCCTCTCAGGCATTGCCTCAAGGATCTCAAAAACGGCTGAGGATGCCAGCCTTGCCTCCTTCTACCTCATCTCCCTTGCGGCAGGAGTGCTCATCATCTCGGTTAGCGGCAGCAACGTCGACCTGCTGCATATTCTCTTCGGCTCGCCGCTCGCCCTTACGGATCAGGGACTTGTGCTGCTCACAGCCATAACCTCCGTCTCGCTCGCCGTCCTTGCAGTTTTCATCAGGCCGCTGGTTGTCGAATGCTTTGACCCGGGCTTTCTTGAGACCGAGGGAGTGAGCAGCCAGGCCGTTCATATCATCTTCCTCATCCTGACCGTGCTCTCTCTCATCTCAGGCTTCCAGACTATCGGCACGCTGATGGCTGTCGGGATAATGATTCTGCCCTGCACCTCGGTGAAGCTGTGGTTCAGGCACCTCTTCGGACAGATCGCTGCGGCAATCACCGCAGCCGCAGCGGGGAGCGCCGCAGGTCTCCTGCTCTCGTTCCACCTTGACTGGCCGGCAAGCTCGTCGATTATCCTCTGCCTTGGGGTTTTCTACATTTTCTCTCTCATCTTCGGCACCAACGGAGGACTTATATGGAAATTCGTTCATTTAAGACATTACTCTGGCTAGGCACAGCGCTCCTCCTGTCTGCCGCCTCAGCAGCCGGAGAGTGCAGGCCTCTTGAGGTAGTAACGTCAGGCACCATCATCGCCGATATCGCGAAGAACGTAGGAGGTGACAATGTCAGTGTCCATCCCCTCATCGGCTTCGGCGGCGAGATGCATTTCTATACCGAGAAGCCGTCCGATCTGAAGCTTGTCGCAAAGGCAGATCTGATTCTGAAGAACTGCCTTGAGCTCGATCCCTGGCTCGACAGGCTCGCAAAGGCATCAGGAACCAGGGCCAGGTCAGTCTGCGTAACTGACGGAATCACTCCGATAAAGCTGGCTGCAGGCACTGATCCCCACGCGTGGAACTCACCGTACAGCGCCCTTTCGTACGTAGACGGAACGGAGAAGGCACTTTCAGCAGCAGCACCGGATCTTGCCGGCGTGTTTGCAGAGAATGCCGCTAAATACCGGGAGCAGATCTCTGCCCTTGCTGAGAGCTACAGGGAGAAGTTCAGCTCAATACCTGAGGAGTCGCGAAAGGCGCTCACCAGCCATGCGGCATTCGGCTACCTTGCGCGTGACTACAGCCTCGATCTCAAATCCATACACGGCCCCGGCGATGATGCAGAGGAAGGAGCCGGCAGCGTGTCGAAGATTATCCGTGAAGTGAAAAAGAGCGGAATCCGGGTGATTTTCCTTGAGACAATGCATGATCCGCGTCTGGCGCATACAATTGAAAGGGAAACAGGAGCAAAGGCTGCTGGTGAGCTGTATTCAGACTCACTGCCTGACGGCTCGGTCTCATACGTCGGATATCTCAGCCACAACCTGTCAACGGTCCTTGCAGGACTGAAGAGCCAGATTTCAGCTGGCAGCAAATAAGGAGAACTTAAGTTGGACAAAATAGCCTTTTACGGAACCCATTCCTATGACCGGAAAATGTTCCAGGAGATCAACGCAAAGTTCGGCTTTGAAATACTGAACCACCGCAGCTACCTCACTGCGGAGAACGCGTCGCTTACAGCCGGCGCAAAGGCGGTCTGCATCTTCGTCAACGACACCTGCGACAGGAAGGTCCTCAGCATCCTGAAGGACAATGGCGTCGGGCTCGTTGCCCTGCGCTGCGCAGGATTCAACAACGTTGATCTCGCTGCCGCAAAGGATCTCGGAATCAGGGTCGTAAGAGTCCCTGCCTACTCGCCTCACGCCATCGCAGAGCACACCGTTGCCCTCATCATGGCCCTGAACCGCCATACCAACCTCGCCTGGGTCAGGACCAGAACCTGGAACTTCTCACTGAACGGGCTCATGGGCTTTGACATGTACGGCAAGACCGCAGGCATCGTCGGAACAGGAAAGATTGCCCGCCAGCTCATCGGCATCCTCAAGGGCTTCGGCATGAACATCATCGCCTACGATATCTACCCTGACGCGAAGTACGCAGAGGAAAGCGGCATCAGGTACGTCTCGCTTGACGAGCTTTACGCAAACGCCGACATCATCTCGCTCAACTGCCCTCTGACCAAGGAGAACTACCACCTGATCAACAGGGACTCCATCGCAAAGATGAAGAAGGGCGTCATGATCATCAACACCGGAAGAGGCGGCCTCATCGACACCGAGGCGCTGATTGACGGACTGAGGAGCGCCCACATCGGCGCAGCCGGGCTCGATGTCTATGAGGAGGAGAAGGATTACTTCTATCAGGATCACTCATCAGAAGTCATCACCGATGACAAGCTCGCGCTCCTCCTGAGCTACACCAACGTGCTCGTCACCTCCCACCAGGCATTCTTCACCAGGGAGGCCATGGAGAACATCGCGACGACTACCCTTCAGAACTGCAGGGACTTCTTCGACGGCAAGGAGCTCGTCAACGAAGTCAGATAGCATCCCGTAAAACGGGCCGGCACAGCGACCTAAGGCCGGCCCTGTCAGAAATCATGCTGACGTGCGCGCGTCAGATCAGAGCAGAAAATTCGTAGAGCCAGGACTCGCCTGAAGAACGGGGAGAACCGCGCCTTGATGATTTTAAGAGGAAAGGGAATTTAAGAACTTCTGAAGAAGTGGTGCCGGGAAAAGGAATCGAACCTTCGACCTTCGCATTACGAATGCGCCGCTCTACCAACTGAGCTATGCCGGCAGCCTGTTGCCTGGGCAACGTTGCTGTATTATACACAGAGAGCCGCCTCTCCTCAAGAAAGACGGCTCTTTTTTTATCACCGGAAAGCCTGGCGCGTCAGAGGATATACCTCGAGAGATCCTCATCCTCGACGAGCTTCCCAAGGTGCTCATGGACATAGGTGCTGTCGATGGTGACTGTCTCGCCTTTCCTCTCCGGGGCATCGAAGGAGATCTCGTCAACGAGGCGCTCCATGATGGTCTGCAGGCGGCGGGCGCCTATGTTCTCGGTCGACTCGTTGACCTTGAAGGCAGCCTCGGCAATGCTCTGCAGCGCGTCATCGGTGAACCTGAGCTCCACGCCCTCGGTCCTGAGAAGCGCGGTGTACTGCTCGGTGATTGACGCATGAGGCTCAGTCAGGATCTTCTTGAAGTCCTCCACAGTGAGCGCCTTGAGCTCAACCCTGATGGGCAGGCGGCCCTGAAGCTCAGGTATGAGATCCGAAGGCTTGGAGACCTGGAACGCGCCGGATGTGATGAAGAGGATGTGATCCGTCTTCACCATGCCGTACTTGGTCTTGACCGAGCAGCCCTCTATGAGCGGAAGAAGATCGCGCTGCACGCCTTCCCTGGAGACGTTCGGGCCGTTCTTCTCCCCGCCGCCTCCGCAGATCTTGTCAATCTCGTCAATGAAGACTATGCCGTTGTTCTCAACCGCCTCTATGGTCTGCTTCGAGAGATCCGTCCGGTCAACCATGTGCTCGGCGGCATCCTTCGCCAGCTGCTCCCTCGCCTCGCCGACCTTGACCCTGACGCGCTCAGTGCGCTTTTTCTCAATGTTCTCGAAAATGGACTGCAGCTGCTCGGACATGTCCTCCATGCCGGGAGGGGACATGATCTCTACATTTACCTTCCTCGAGGGAAGGCGGATCTCGATCTCCTTGTCGTCAAGCTCGCCGGCCTCAAGCTTCTTCCTGAGCATCTCACGGGTCTCTGCGTCCTCCCTGCTCTGCTCACTGCTCTCCTGAGGCTTCTCACTGCTGCCGTCTGACTTTCCGTCCGCAGGCTCCTCCTCTGTGACCGCGTCCTCTGCGTCATCATCAGGATCGCCGATGTCGCTGCCGCCCAGCATAAAGCCGAGATCGTCATCATCCTCATCCTCGTGGCTTCCCGGCATAAGGGCATCAAGGACCTTCTCGTCAGCGATCTTCTTCGCCTTCTCCATATTCTCCTTGATGCGCCTCTCGCTCAGCTTCTTGAAGCTGATGGCTGTCAGATCCCTGATTATGGAGTCGACTTCCTTGCCGACATAGCCAACCTCAGTGAACTTCGTTGCCTCGACCTTGATGAAGGGGGCGTCTGCGATGGTCGAGAGCCTTCTCGCGATCTCGGTCTTCCCCACGCCGGTAGGCCCGATCATCAGGATGTTCTTGGGCATTACCTCCTGCCTGAGCTCCGGCTCAATCTGCATTCTGCGCCAGCGGTTCCTGAGCGCTATGGCCACTGCCCTCTTGGCGTCATGCTGTCCGATGATATGCCTGTCAAGTTCCTGAACTATCTGTCTCGGAGTCAATTGTTCCATTAAGTTTCCCCGTATCTGCCAAAAAGGTCTGCCCTGCCGCCTGGCGTAACCAGCTTCAGTGAGAGTCCCCGCTGCCTGAATAGTCTATGATTTCAACAGTCTTGAAGCTGTTGGTGAAGACGCAGATGCCGGCAGCGATGGCGAGCGCCTTGGTTGCGATCTCCTCGGCGCTCAGCTCCGTGTTCTCGAAGAGCGCCGTTGCGGCGGCACGGGCGTAGTTGCCGCCTGAGCCCATGGTTATGATGTCATTCTCCGGCCTCACCACATCGCCGACGCCGGTGATGATGAAGGACTCGCTGGCGTCAGCTACGGCGAGCTCAGCCTCAAGCTTCCTGAGCGCGCGGTCGGTCCTCCAGTCTTTGGCGAGCGCGACAGCCGCGCGCTGCAGGTTGCCCGAGGACTCCTTGAGCTTCCCCTCAAAGCGCTCCATGAGAGTGAAGGCATCGGCAGTCGCTCCGGCGAACCCGGCGAGCACCTTTCCTCCGCCAATGCGCTGCACCTTCTTGGCATTGCCCTTCATGATGGTATTGCCCTGAGACACCTGTCCGTCACCGGCCATGACCACCTTGCCGAAACGCCTGACCGATATAATAGTTGTCACTTCAGTTCTCCTGTCAGTTGCTGTCTGTCATCTGCGCCTAGGCTCAGCCGTGCGGAACTTCAAGCGGCTCCATATGCACAGTAACGTCGGCATCCGGGAATGCCTCCCTGATGCTTTTCTCTATCCTGTCGGCAGCGTTGTGCGCCCTGAGGAGCGACATCGCGCTGTCCATGGTTGCATGAAGCTGGATGATCTTGATGCGGCCGGACTGGCGTGTCCTCAGATCATGAATGTTGATCACATCCTTCTCCCGCACCGCTATGTCGAAAATCTTCTGCTGATCCTCTGGCGATATGGCCGAGTCAAGGAGCATCTGTATGGCCTCATACCCGATTTTTGATGCCCCGTATATGATGTACAGGCCTATAAGGATAGTGGAGACGCCGTCGACGAAATCAAGTGAGGGATAGTATTTCATGACGGCGAAGCTGCCGAGGACGCCGACATTGAGGAGCACGTCAAGCCTGTAGTGGAACGAGTCCGCATTCACCACCTGCGAGCCGGTGCGCCTTACCACATAGATCTGGAACAGCACCAGGAGGAGCGTGATGACTATGGTCGCCACGGTGATGTATATGCCGAAGGAGAGGTTCTCGACCTTCCTGGGCGAGACCACGCACTCCGAGCCGTGCAGTATGAGGAGAACCGCCGTTCCGCAGATGAATGCCGACTGCATGAGGCCGGCGAGCGACTCCGCCTTGCCGTGCCCGTAGGCATGCTCGCGGTCAGGCGGCATGAGGGCATAGCGCACGGCGAACAGGTTGACCAGGGAAACGCACAGATCCATTACCGAGTCCGTGAGCGAGGCGAGCATGGTCGAGCTGCCGGTCACGAACAGCACATAGATTTTGGCAAGAAGCAGCAGCACGGTAATGACTGCCGATGCGACGCATGAGCAGGTGACAAGGTAGTCATAGCCCTTTCCGCTGCATGCGCATTTTGCCTCTTGATTCTTACTCATCGGAAACTCCCGGAAAGACGGGGCAGAAAATCTGCTCCGGATGATGAAACGGCACTCATGATACAACATGCGCGGGCAGCGCGTAACAGCCGCGCCTCACATCCCGGCGCATGCGGCGTCATGGTGCGGCATATGAATGCGGAATATCATTTATGATCATCAGATCACAACATCTGCTTAACGGCTGTATCCAGATGTATAAAAGCATCAGCTTTTGTTCATTACATCTACACTTTTAAAAAATTATGTGCTAAACTGCTCATTGGCTTGTA
>Ga0256406_1007501_pt1 | contig 10320 bp, 8 predicted proteins | sample RumenRJG_03DNA_FD_185986 | JGI IMG/M metagenome (GOLD analysis project Ga0256406, IMG submission 185986) | Bovine rumen microbial communities from Lethbridge, Alberta, Canada - RJG_03 | ecosystem: Host-associated > Mammals > Digestive system > Stomach > Rumen | place: Canada: Alberta | collected...
AATCGCTCATGTCAGCGTAATGCAAGTGGAAGCCTGGCTGTCCTTCCAGATGTGCTATCCTTGGACGAAAGTCCACCGATGACCGCCGGATAATTCCGTGCACGTCATACCCCTTACTCAACAGCAGCTCTGCAAGATAACTGCCGTCCTGTCCTGTAATGCCCGTGATAAGGGCAACTTTTCTGTTCTTCATTATATTATTTTTACAATCTATTATGTTTATATCTCCACCACGCATGCCTTAATCGAAATACCGGCTCGCTTAATGCTTCCGAGGGGAAGTAACTTAATAAACGACAATCACGCTGTAGGCGTTGGAGATTCCTGCCAAATGCGTTATTGCTAAAATGGTAACGCTTATCGCTTTTGCCGAAGTTACCACCTTGGAGTATTTCATGAAGGACGAACCATCCTCGTTTCTGATCTGGTTCAACTAACGAACATTCTTCTGGCAAACCTAACTGGCTAACAAGTATCCACATTATTGCTCTAGCGATACGATAGAGTCCCATTTTATTAAAAAGCGCTGCATGGTCTTTACGTAGATTACTTGTCCCCTTCTCTTCGGGAGATGGATGGTAAGAGGACTTCAATACATAATAGTAATCTATAATCTGTCTGAGACCTATTCCCTCGTGGAACAAATGATTATATATGTGGCTTAATTGAAAGACTATATTGAATTCTGATGTAGGAACAGCAATCTTTGCATTACCAAACTTCACTTTATTATTAAATTGCTCTTCGGCATGTTCTTTGAAATATTCTTGAAGATGCTTGTTGTGCCAATAAGAAAATAGAAATTGAGGGCGATAGTGTGCTTCAACAGGTGTACCGTTAATATCGGGAATATCAATATGATGAAAAGATGCCTTAGAGTTGGGGCGTACCTCCTTCGCCATATTGATAATCTTTCGTATGTTGGCATCAGTATTAACGGTACCATTAAATCGCACCCAAACATCAATGTCGCCAGAAGTTCGAGAATCATGATTTGGATACATCAATGCATTTCCCTGTCCTTTCAGTAAACAACATTGCAATCCTTTACTTTCCAGTTTGCGAAATTCCTCAATGACATCATTATTTACCTTTTGGTTTCGACGGGCAATCTTTACTACTTCGCCCATCCAGTCCATAATCAAGTCAGTGAAGGCATCCTGACTTTTTGCATCTTTCTCAATGAGTACATTACCACTAATATTACTCATTGCCGAGCCAATAAATCCTGTAATCGCCTGTTTTTTCGCTATCTGAAACATCACTCGCCACTCACTTAGATGCATCTTAGGGCAATATGTCTCCGTCCCTAATGCAAATCGCAGTAGCCTAAAGAACATTTCGTCTATTGCTTTCATTTATCTATCTCGCTTTTTTCTCTCGCATATATTAGTTTATCTCTCTCCAAGTCACCAAGTTCGCTAAGTATTAAGTTCGCAAAGTGTCTGAAAAATTATTCTTTGCGCCCTTTGCGCCTTTGCGAGAATTATCTTCAGCGAGAGAACTTCTCGCCGAGCATATGCCAAAGAAACAGAGTATTACCAATGATATACCTTCTCCACATACGCTTTGGCTCCTTCAACAAACGATACAACCATTCAAAACCATGCTCCTGCCACCAGATAGGGGCACGCTCCACGGTACCTGCGAAGAAGTCGAAGACGGCACCGATGGTACCTACATGACAATGGATATTCAACTCCTTCCAATGCGAGTACGTCCATTTCTCCTGCTTAGGAGCAGTCATACCAATCCATAGCAAATCAGGATTAGCATCATTTATGGCATCAATAATCGCCCTATTATCCTCATCCGAGAATTCAGGCTTATAAGGAGGCGAATAAGTCACCACCTTCAAATGAGGATAATCCACAGCAGCACGCTTCACTATCAAGTCAAGCACCTTCTGCGAACTACCCATAAACATTACAATCTTGGATTCTTCACTCTTCGTTCTTAACTCTTCACTTTCTCTTTCGAGTTTTTTCATCTCGAAAGAGAACAAGTCCCAACCAGCAATACGCTCCTTAGGTTGACTCTTAGCCTTTATCCATTTACACGCCTTCACTACGCTCACACCATCAGGAATCAACACATCACCATTTGTCAATGCATCAGCAAAAAGTTGATCCTTCTTTGCAGTGTTAAAAGAGTGAGCATTTACTGTATTTATAAGCAATTTGCCCTCTGGTAGCGAAGCCAATTCAGCCTTACTACCCAAAATTGTTAATGTTTTTAGTCGAAACATAACTATATTTGAATTAATTTTGTCATCTTCGCGGCCATAAATAGCGGGTTCCATCAGAATCCCATTATTTCATGAACAAGAAACAACGATTATGACATACGATATTAATACTATATATACGAAGTATAAGCAGCTTACGAAAAAGCAACGTAAGTAACTCCTTACGGCTCTTCAGTCGCAAAGCATCAACATTGTGAAAATCGAAGCCTACGATTATGTTGATGCTCCAGGCATCAAACATCTGTTTTTCTATTTTGCAGAGGATAACAAGAAAGCTATTCTTTACTTCATGCTAGATAGTGAAGTTTGAGAGAAGATTCTGTTGTGCATCTTGCAAATATGAATATCAACCATTTGCCGTCTTGATTTTCCACATAATACATTCTTTCACAATATCAGCCAATTCTGCACTTCTAAAGTTACATTGCATTATCAGTCCATCACCATACCCTTTATTCATTAAAGGTATAGAAATTCCTGTATAATTATTCTCAGAAAGCATTGTGCCTAAATGAACAAATTTAGAACGATTTTTATAAAAATCAGCTATCTTTTTCCTCAATGCCATGCTTTGTGATACTTCATAAACCAAGTTTTCCACTCGTTTAGCTATAGAATACCTTAGTTGACCACAACATTCACATTTAGACGGTTCAATATCTTTTAAGGTAACAACCTCCAGTGCTGACATATAGCAAAGAATTGCTTGCTCATTATAGGCTTCCAACGAAGAAATCATCATTCTCGATAACTCATCATATTTCAAGCCTTGCTCAAACAAGAATACAGCCTTATCTATATCTGACAAATTATCTTCATAAGAATAAGGCTTTCCTATAAAATCATCTAAATACTTTTGAACACTATCAGACACTTTCAATTTATATTTTCTTTGTCTTCCAAACTGCCGACGAACACTATCAGAATATACCTGAAAAGCACACCCTTCGATAGATATGTATTTCAACTGGTCGAATGAAAGCCAAGCACAGATATTTTTCAACAAAGAAGATGATAGAGTCTTGGCATCGACCAAATCATATCCATAAACATTTAGCATCAGCCGATTGTCTTCTAGTGAAAAAAAATCAGCGTTTAACTTCTCAAAATAGATAGCATTATCTAATTCCAAAGAGAAACTAAACAATTCTAATTTATCTATGTTTTTGCGAGCATAGGTAATACATCCTTTTAATCTCTTTTGCAATTGTGCGTTAGATACCGAATCATCAACCAAAATACTAATAACTGATAAACATCCTTTAATTTTGTAACTTAAGTAAATATCAAGTACATCTCCCAAGCCTATGTCACAATGTCCAAGATAAATTTTGTTTTCAATACGTCGCGGCAAAAGATTCCATGCCGCTTTACCAAACTCCTTACGCAATGCAGCCCAAAAGCATCTCAGGTAATCATTTGATTCTTTATTACTGTTATATCCCAAAGAAAAATCTATAGTCATAATATAAAGAAATATCATCAGTCGTTATAAGACACCACCCTCTTTCAATTGCTTGATGGTGTCTTGTTTCAACTTGGTTAAAGTTTTTTTGTGAATATCCTTCTCTTCCAAGGATAAATGGCCAGACATATAAGCCAACACATCTTCTTTGGTTGCAGGAATTCCCCAGCATGCAGCATTCACTTCAACCATTGTCGGATTCATTTTATAGGCATCAGTATAAAGAGCGGATACTTCATCTTTATACCCAGCATACAAGTTATTGATGTGGAACATTTCTTCATGTGCCTTACTCTCCTTGGTTACATTTGCCCCTTTCCCTCTGAACTGTATTTCCTCACATTCAGGATAAGGACCATTCAAATTCTTGATTTTGGGCACGAAACGAAAAGGGCTCAAATCCTTATGTTGTTCACTATTCACATAAAGACCGAAATCACAGTTTTTTGTCTTTTTATGATCATTACATACGCCACACGATGGCTGCAAGTTATAAAAGCATGTACCAAGAAATGGGTATAAGCTTTGAGGCAGGTAATGATCCATCTGATAAAACACCTCTCCGTTATTCGACATCGTAGGAATTGCATTACAATATACACATGTTTTCAATCCCATCTGTTGATGAATCTCTCCCAGAATTACCCTTGCTTGAGCATATTGAAGGCATTCGATGATTCGCTCATAAAGTTTTTCTTTCAAAACTTTCTTCTTCGTCTTTCGATATGCCACCTTGGTCGTCAACATGTCAGGCTCACGTTTCAGCACCTCGTTATACTTATCTATATATTGTTTCCACTCTATAGGCTCCAATTTCAAGACCTTAGGATAGTCAGCTATCAACAACTTGATGTAATCCGTTATTGCACTTTTATCATTCCATGCATTGTTATCAGCAACGAATGTCCCAAGTTCCGCCAGTTTTTTCTCCACGTCAGCACATGTAGCCATTACTCGTTGACTATAAACAAGAGCATAATTTCTTACCGCGTCATCTATCTCAATCTTTACCATTTCTCTTCCTCCTATCCTCATATAGTTGTTGCAGCTGCATCTTCAAGAAAGGATCGCCTATCAATTCCATCAGTAAATGATATTCCGCTTCATTTTTTTCCAGGAAATAACCGCCAGGAAGCAAACGCTCTATCATACGTTTAATTTTCTTTCTGGCAAATTCTCCTACGAACCCTTGTTTGAGAAAGAAACTTTGATAGAGAATGTCGCAGATATTAGCAGCGAAAGGATTCTTGATATTTTCAAGCATTACCATCTTTCCATCCTCCAGATAAAGGATATTACTCTGAGGAATATCAGATAATATGAATGGAGAGTGAGTAGCTATCAGGATATTGAAGGATGCATTTCTGTTCATGAACAATCGCTTGATATAAGCCAGAAGTTCATAGACAAATCGTCTTTGGAACTCAGGGTGAAAACAAATCTCTACCTCATCAAGTATCAGGTTGATGTTTCTATATCTTACCCGATGCGATTCCTGTATGCTCAATAGGTTCAACACATGATAGATATATGTGCTGAAAGTATAGAGGTATTGCCTCTCACCAGCACTCATCTGCTCAATTGGTATTGGAGTATCATCCACTCGTTCACCATTTTCAAACCTATTCATTAAGATTTCTATTTGGAAGAACGAAGGAGGCAAATATTCCTGGATATCTCTCATACTCCTCAAATCTTTACCCTCATCAACACACAGAAAATATTCTCGGTGAGAAATTTTACTGGTCAAGAATTTCTGAGAATCGATATTCCCTTTCTTCAATGCATTCAAGAAATGTAGGGTCTGTCTTATCTTAAGTGAGATATGCGACTTGTCCCTCATGATGGTCTTCACCAACTTGTAGATCAAATCCATCGTATCAGGTTCAACTTCTTGTGTAAAGTTATCTAGCTCTCCCAAGCCAGAAAACTCCTCATAGACAGGATAACTGTTGGCTATCGCAAAGGTCTTATAGATAAGATACATGGCGGCAGTTTTTTGCAGGGCATCATCGAATTTCAAGCCATCCATAACTCCATAACATTTTAATATCTCTGTACCGATATCGTTATGTTGTAGTGGCGAAAACTTATAGCCATCATAGACTTTAAACTCCATCTGATATTTCTCCACGTACTTCTTTTTAAGAGAACTTGCATCAAAAGTATAGAGAATATCATTCAGGTCATAATCCTCCATAAAACGCCTATAGTGTTTCTGGGCATAAATTAAGATGGCAGATAGTCTGTAAAGAGTAAGATGATGCTCCTTATTCAGGTCAAAGACACCTTCATCACGATAAGGATTCAATACGATAGGAGTCATATATCCATCATTCTTATGAAACAAGCTATCCATCCAGACATGACCTTCTGCCTGATTTTCAGCCATAGCATCATTCAGACCATCTTTCAGAATCAAGCAGCGTTCCCTTTTATAATCATTGGTGTTAAAAGCCTGCAAACTATAATTGGTAACTATCGTATAGAAGAAGTTTTCCTTAGCCCATTTCACGAAATCAGCCATCAATACCTTCTCGGAACTTACCTTTCCATTCTTGATAGCAGTCAAGGTAACAGAAGTCTCTTTGCCCATTTGGAATTCAACCTTATCTCCCAGGCAAGAGATTCTGGCAAGCTGTCCGTTAACCACATAATAGAGTTCGGCATACAAGTTCTTGACATAATAGAGGTCATCTGCCGTTTTACGACGTTTTCCTCTATTCAGCAAACAACTCAGGTTGTTGATTACTCTATAGATGATTTCGAACAAGGAAGACTTACCGCTACCATTCACCCCCACGATAGCCTCCACATTGATGCGGCTGCCATAGAATCCTTGCAATGGATTCTCCTCTCTGAGCTCAACTTTGTTGCGATTAATCTCACAGCGCCCATTGAGTTTATAGAACTCATCTCGCAGTCCCTTTTTCAAATTAGGAGAACAATTGGGGAGGATATGAATCACAGAAAGCGAGAATTCCTTAGGAGTTCTTTTATATTTTGATTCCATAAGATGTCCATATAGTTAAATTCCATTGTCTCAAAGCTTTGAATGTAACCACCCAACCACTATAGCAAATGTTTGAAAATTATGCTTTTACTATTTTCTCATACCACCCTACCATGGTCTTAGCCTTTTCATCCCAAGACAATTCTATCTGTTTCTGCTTGCAGTTTTCAGACATTTGTTTCAACAAATCTCTGTATTGTGCACCTTTTTTAATCAACTTTAATTCTTTGAAAGATTTAATAATACACAGCCTCCATTTGAATCATTTACTTCTTATCACTATCAAAGCCGATTATCATAAATGAAATAAATTCTTGTACCTAAGCTACAAATAATCAATTATATAGGTGAGCCAAGTGGCTCACCCAATTATTTTTATTTATTGCAGAATTCCACAATCAGCTTGATAATCTTGTCAATTTCCCAATCTGTCAATTCATAGAACAATGGCAATCTTACCAAGGTATCAGCATATCTGTCACAATTTGGCAACTCTCGGCCGTCATGCTTGTTCTTATAGAACTGGCTGCTATGCAATGGCAGGTAATGGAATGTAGTCTGCACATCATTCTCCTTCAAGAACTTCATCAAGGCTGTACGATATTCCAAACTTGGACAGAGCAGATAAAACATGTGAGCATTGTTGGTAGCATACTCTGGGATATTAGGCAGCTTCACTTCATTGCCAATCTTACCATTCAAGCCCTCAAAATAACGATTCCAGATATGCTTGCGCTTCCCCTGAATATCATCAAGCTGCTCCAACTGAGCCCAAAGATATGCAGCATTGAACTCAGATGGCAAGAATGAAGAACCCATATCTACCCAACCATACTTATTGACCATTCCACGATAGAACTCGGCACGATTGGTACCCTTCTCCCAGATAATTTCTGCACGGCGGATGAAACGCTCGTCATTGATGACGCACATACCACCTTCACCACTACTGATGTTTTTGGTCTCATGGAAAGAGAATGCACCCAGATGACCAATGCCTCCCAATGGACGACCTTTATAGAATGAATCGATGCAATGAGCTGCATCCTCAACTACCAGCAAATTATGCTTCTCTGCAAGAGCCATAATAGCATCCATGTCACAAGCAACACCTGCATAGTGAACCACAGCAATCACCTTGGTCTTCTCATTGATCAATGGCTCAATCTGCTCAACCTCCATATTAGGATTTTCTGCAGAGCTATCAGCAAATACAACCTTTGCACCTTCACGAAGGAAAGCCAAAGCTGTAGATACGAATGTATAGGAAGGTACAATCACCTCATCGCCAGGCTTCAAGTTACAAAGCATGGCGCACATCTCCAAGGCATCAGTACCAGATGTAGCAAGAAGACATTTCTTGAAGCCATACTTCTGCTCAAAGAAGGTATGACACTTCTTGGTAAAATCACCATTGCCACTCATGGTTGTTGAATGACAAACTTCCTCCAAATACTTCAATTCTCTTCCAGAGAAATAGGGCTTATTAAATGGAATCATATTACTTAAATTAATGATTTATAAATCTTTTCTAACTTTTTGAAAATTACAGATGGAGAATACCTATTCACCGCATATTCTCTACATTTTTTTATTATATCGACTGTCTTATATGGTGCATTGACAATAACATCTGCCAATGCATTTATGTCATATGTAGGAGTAAACTTGCCAAATTCTTCTGTACAAACGTAAGGAGTTCCCGCTTCTGCAAAACCTGCCAAAGGGGTTCCACAACCCATGGCATCCAAGCATACATTAGGCATTGTATCAGCCAAACTTGTACAAACAAACAAGTCCCCTAATGAATAATATTCAGCCAACTTATCCTGGGAATCCACATAACTGATGGAAGTCAGATTATCCAAATGAAAAGGCTCGGGGATATCACAACCTACATAAACAAAATGAATATCATTATGATCTTGGAGTTTTTTTGCCACATCATAGAAATATACACCTCCCTTTCTAGGATTGCTCATCTGAGCAACAGTTACGATTACCTTTTTGCCAGCAGGAATTTCTAAATCACTTCTCAGTTTTTGGGTATCTCTTGGATAAAAACAACTATCAAAATCAATAGGTTCATCAACCGTCTCGATACGTTTGCCTCTCAGTAATGCTGATTGTTTTGCTCTATCCACTACCCATCCTGGACCAGTAAAGACGATATTTTCAAAACCTTGATAAGCTTTCTTCTTATCTTCAAATATTTTCTTTGACTGATCAAAGAATAAACTCTTCGGATAAGACTTCTTTTCAGGACACTTACCTACACAAGCAGTCTTAAACTGATTACAAGAAAAGGAATATGGACATTTACCGAGATAGGCATATTCATCCATCATCGTGTAACAAACAGCTATACCTTGCTCTTTCAGGAACTGAATATACTCAGAGCCATTAATATAATAGCCATGTAAGATATTTAACTGTACTATATCTGGCTTAAACGCTAAGGTAAACTTTTTCAGTCTCTTTGTTGCAAAAGGATGGACATAACCTTCCAATCCAGTAAGCGTAGTTAGGGCAGCACCTACATAAGGTTCTATATTACCTGCTATCTTAATAAAATCAGGATTATCAATTTCTGGTTCCCTAATTCCCCGATAACACACTTTCACATCATGTCCATAAGACTTCATGTACTCATACTGCAAAGTTGTTATCTTACCTGTGCTTCTGATATGTCCGTAGACATCAACTATTAATATCTTCATTCTTTCAATATATACATTATTCTACTCCAAATTCTCAATGGTATCGAGTGATACCACAAGGCTTGCTTATATATCGACGGATAAAGCTTCACTTCAGCTGGAAAATTAAAGATTAGATGTTCTTTAGTCTCGTTTAATTCAAATTTGAATCTACTGTATCGCTTGCAGTTAGTTCCATCACCACCAAAACCTTCGTTATCAACAAAACTCTTATTCGGAATAACACTTAATCTGTTCTGTACGAATTGAGCATAACAAAAACGAATTGCCCAAGAATGGTTCTTGCCTAGCTTACAATCTCTGAGCATCTTAAAGACATCAGAACCTTGGCTCTTAATAAACGCTTTACGGTTAGCAACAACAGAATCCCAATCATTAAGTTCCCAATCCACCAAATCCCATCTATCTTTCCATGTCGCCCACCCCCAGGAAGATGAACGAGTAAAAAAATAAGCATCGTATGGATAATCAGGTGGAGTTTTAACCTTACAACTATGACCGCAGACAGACATCACCTTTTGATTATTCTCATAATAATCCAATCCTTGGTTCAAGAAGTTCAGGAAGTTAGGCATTAACACTAAATCATCTTCCAAAACTATCACTCTTCCATATAGATTAATAACTTCACTTACACCTCCGATAATAGAATCGGCAAGACCTTTATTATTTTCAGCAAAAGTATAGTGGAGAGACTTGAAACCTGTAATTGATTTCACATACTCCCTAACTTCTTTCACCCTTTCTTTCTCTCCCATCTTTCCCTCTCGTGGACCATCAACAAAGACGAAAAGATCAGAGAACTTCGCTTCCTCATTATTCAAAAGCGAAGCTATCGTGTTCTTTAAAGCATTTGGGCGATTGAATCCAAATA
>Ga0256406_1007502_pt1 | contig 10320 bp, 6 predicted proteins | sample RumenRJG_03DNA_FD_185986 | JGI IMG/M metagenome (GOLD analysis project Ga0256406, IMG submission 185986) | Bovine rumen microbial communities from Lethbridge, Alberta, Canada - RJG_03 | ecosystem: Host-associated > Mammals > Digestive system > Stomach > Rumen | place: Canada: Alberta | collected...
GCCAGCTCTTCATCCCGCGCGGCTTCGCGCACGGCTTCATCACGCTGACGGATGATGTCGAGGTGCAGTACAAGGCGGACAACTACTACGCGCCGGAGTGCGACGGCAACATCCGCTGGGACGACCCCGACATCGGCGTCGAGTGGCCGATCCAGCCGACGATCTTGTCGGATAAGGATCAGAAGGCGCCGACGCTCAAAGAGCGGGCGGCGACGACGCTGAATTTCGTGTACGAGGAATGAGGGCTAAAAGCATTCTTGCGTGAGATTGCTGAAAGTGCTATAATGAAACCGAAGGTAAGGAGAGACTCCATAAATCTCACCGAAAAAAGAAAGTCCTATGCGGAGTGGTTACCGCATGGGACTTTCTTTTTTTGCGCCTTCGTCAGCTGGTCAGGCCGATAGAACGCAACTGCCGGTTTTTAACGGTGGCGAAGATAGTCGTAGATCATCGCAGCTGCAAGGCTGGAGAGGATTCCGACAACGAAGGTGGTAAGAAGATTCTCCATAATCACACCTCCCTTCAATTGAAGTGAGGTTGCGCAGTACGGCAGCCATCTGCCAGTATACCATGAAAGCGGGCGCTACGCCCGCTTTTTTCTTGCACATTTTTCGAATCCGTCGTATACTACATCTAATGTCTGCTGTCATGACAGCAGGGGTTGACATCGTATATGGATTCGAGGGAAAGCAAGTGGAAGATATCATCGACGAAATCCTGCGTCTGAAGAAGGAGCGCAAGGCGATCATCCTCGCACATCTCTACCAGCCGCAGGAGATCCAGGAAATCGCGGATTATACGGGCGATTCGTTCGGGCTTTCGCGGCAGGCGGCGGGGACGGACGCGGAGGTTATCGTGTTCTGCGGCGTGAAGTTCATGGCGGAGACGGCGAACATTCTCGCGCCGGACAAAATCACGCTGCTGCCAGCGGCGGATGCGACGTGCCGGATGTTCACGGACAGCTTGACAGGCGAGGTCGCGCAGCTGCGGGCGGAGAAGCCCGATGCGGTGTTTGTCGCCTATGTCAACACGCCGGCGGCGGTGAAAGCGATGGCTGACATTTGCTGCACGTCGTCGAATGCGGCGGCGGTCGTGGCGTCGATTCCCGAGGACAAGGAAATCGTGTTTCTGCCCGACGGCAATCTCGGCTCGTTCGCCGAGGAGCAGACGGGGCGGAAAATGACGTGCTGGAAGGGCGGCTGTCCGACACACATGGGGCTGACGAAGGAAGAGCTCGCGGCGGCAAAGGCAAAATACCCGGGCGCGCCCGTGCTCATGCATCCCGAGTGCCGGCCGGAGGTGCGCGCGATGGCGGACTACGTCGGCTCGACGACGGGTATCATCAAATACGCGGAAAAGAGCGACGCCAGCGACTTCATCATCGCGACGGAGGAAGGCGTGCTCTACGAGCTCGAATGCCGCCGCCCCGGCAAGCAGTTCCACCTCGCCGCACGCCACCTGCTTTGCCCGAACATGAAGAAGACGACGCTCGAAAAGGTGCGCGATGCGCTGAAGACGCTCGAACCCCGCGTCGTCGTGCCGCAGGATGTGCGAGAAAAGTCCGTCGCGGCCCTAGAGAAGATGCTGGCAATCACGGGAAAATGAAGGAAGCAAAAATCATGCAACGTTACTTGATGAATTTCGATACGCGCGCTCTGCCGGCCTATGAGGCGGACGTGCTCGTCGTCGGCTCGGGCGTCGCGGGGCTTTCGGCGGCCTGGAAACTCGCGGAGGCGGGGAAGCATGTGCTGCTGGCCGTGCGCGACACGCTCGAGGACAGCAATACGGCAAAGGCGCAGGGCGGCATCGCGTCGTCGTTCGGCGCGGACGACAATCCGACGCTCCACCTCGAGGACACGCTCGTCGCGGGCGCAGGGCTCACAGACCGCGACATCGCGAGCATCGTCGTGACGGAGGGGCCGCAGGATGTGGCACGTCTTGCCGACCACGGCGCGGAGTTCGATCGGACGCCGGACGGCCATTTTGCGCTCGGACGCGAGGGCTGCCACTGCCGCAGCCGCATCGTGCATGCGCATGGTGACGCGACGGGCGCTGAGGTCGCGCGGGCGCTCAATGCGATCGTGGCGAAAGAGGAAAACGTGCGGCCGCTCGAGCACTGCTATGTCGTCGATCTCCTCGTGCAGGATGGCCGCTGCTTTGGTGCGGTCGCGCTGCTGGGCGGCAAGAAAGTCGTGCTGCGCGCGCCGGCGACGGTGCTCGCGACGGGCGGCATCGGCCGTCTCTACAGCAAGACGACGAATCCTGAGGGCGCGACAGGCAGCGGCATCGCGCTGGCGTTCCGCGCGGGCGCCGAGGTCATGGACATGGAGTTCGTGCAGTTCCATCCGACGGCTTTGGCGCTTCCCGGCTGCCCGAATTTCCTGATTTCCGAGGCCGTGCGCGGTGCAGGTGCGCTGCTGCGCAATGGCAAGGGCGAGCGCTTCATGCCCGGTTATCACCCGATGGCCGAGCTCGCGCCGCGCGATGTCGTAGCGCGCTGCATCTTCAAGGAAATGCAGGACGGCGGCATGGATCATGTCTGGCTCGACGCGACGGTCATCGACCACGCAGCCGAAAAGTTCCCGATGATTGCGCGGACGTGCAAGGAGTACGGCGTCGATATCGAAAAGGAGTACATCCCGATCGCCCCGGCCGCGCACTACATGATGGGCGGCGTGCATACGGATGCGCAGGGGCGGACGAACATCGCAGGGCTCTACGCGGCAGGCGAAGTCGCCTGCACGGGACTCCAGGGCGCGAACCGGCTCGCGAGCAACTCGCTGCTCGAAGGATTGGTGTTTGGCCGGCGGGCGGCAGAGGACATCATTGAGAATGTTGCATCAGCAAAAGAAACGGAGCACATGAGCCAGGCAGCCTCTCCCTCTGGGAGAGGTGCCGAGCGGATGCGAGGCGGAGAGGGTAGTTGGGAGCACCAGCCGACCAAAATGTCAGGCCGTGCCGCCGCAGATGACGGCGTGCCATTTGCTAGTCCCTGCCGCCGCACTACTCCCCCTGCCGCTCACGCGGCCCTCCCCCCTCAAAGAGGGGGGCTGCTGAATGAGAAACGTTCGGCAACGGATGGATGGGCTTTCTCCGGCCTCCACGCGACGGCCTTTTCTGACACCGCCCGCCTGACGCGCGAGACGCAGACGCTCATGACGCAGTATCTCGGCATCCGCCGCTATGACGGCGGCATCCGCCGGGGCCTCCAGGAGATCCAGCGGCTTGCGGCGTTGCGCGAGGGCTATGCGGCAGAGACGGCGGACGAGCTCGACCTCAGGAACCGCCTCGTGGTCTGCGAGCTCATCGCGCAGGCAGCGCTGCGGCGGCGCGAGAGCCGCGGGGCGCATTACCGCATGGATTACCCGGAAAAAGACGCAAAGGGACGCCGCCATTTCCTCGACAACCGCGACGAGATGGGGAGCATTTTGCAGCAGAACAGCGAAGGAGATCAGCACGATGGAAACGATATTTGGACTGGACGCGCGCTTGCAGTCATGGCTTGAGGAAGACATCGGCAGCGGCGACATCACGACGCTCGCGATGGTTGACGACGACATGGAGACGACGGGCATCATCCATGCAAAGGACACGGGCGTGCTCGCGGGCGTCGACGTTGCGCGGCGCGTGTTCGAGCTTCTCGAGCCGCGCATCCTGTTCAACGCGAAGCTCCACGACGGTGCGCAGCTGACGCCGGGCACGATCATCGCAGCCGTGCATGGCTCGGCGCGAGCCGTGCTGACGGGTGAGCGCCTCGCGCTGAATCTTTTGCAGCACATGTCGGGCGTCGCGACGCGGACGGCGAAGCTCGCGGCCATCGCGGCTCCGTATGGCGCGAAGCTCGTCGATACGCGCAAGACGACACCAGGGCTCCGCCTGCTCGACAAGTATGCCGTGCGCGTCGGCGGCGGCTCGAACCACCGCCTCGGCCTCTATGACGCCATGCTCATCAAGGACAACCACATCAAGGTCGCGGGCGGCATCACGGCCGCGCTCGAGCGCGCGCACAAATATGCGAGCCACATGACGAAGATCGAGATCGAGGTCGAGAGCCTCGACGGTGTCCGCGAAGCGCTCGCGGGCGGTGCCGATGTCATCATGCTCGACAACATGGCGCCTGACCTCATGGCGAAAGCCGTCGCTCTCATCGATCACAAAGCGGTCGTCGAGGCTTCGGGCGGCATTGACGAGACGACGCTCGCGGCGGCCGCGAAGAGCGGTGTCGATGTCATCTCCGTCGGTGCGCTGACGCACAGTGTCAAGGCGCTCGACATCAGCATGGACATCGGCGAGATCAAATAAGTTTTTGGGGAGCTCCTGCCAGCTTGGCGGGGGCTCTTTTTTCACAGATTCTTTCCATATCGGGCGAACAATGGTATAATTCAAGGGAATGTTTTTACGGAAAATTAGGAGGAATTTCCCTTGCTTTGTTCGAAAGGCTATGAAGATATCGAGGAAAAGGTCCTGAAGGGCGAGCGGCTGACGCGGGAGGACGGCGTGCGGCTGTTCCACTGCCATGACCTCGCGTGGCTCGGCGCGATGGCGGACATCGTGCGGCGGCGCAAGAACGGGGACTATGTCTACTACAATGTGAACTGTCATGTGAATCTGACGAACATCTGCACGAGCCGTTGCAAGTTCTGCGCATTCGGCCGCGATGCCGACGATCTCGGCGCCTACGAGATGACGAAGGAGCAGGCGCTCGACCTCGTGCGCGACGCCATGCGCGACCCGGATCTCGCGGGGCTGCACATCGTCTCGGGCCTGCATCCGACGTGGACGTTCGAGCAGTACTTGGGCATCGTGCGCGCACTGCACGAGGCGTATCCCGAGCTTTATATCAAAGGCTTCACAGGCGTCGAAATCACGCACTTTGCGAAGATTTCGGGCCTTTCCGTGCGCGAGGTGCTGACGCGGCTGCGTGATGAGGCGGGGCTCCAGGCCATCGCGGGCGGTGGCGCGGAAATCCTTTCCGACCGCGTGCGCGGCCTGCTTTGCCCGAAAAAGGCGACAGCTGACGAATGGCTCGCGGTTGCGCGGACGGCGCACGAGCTCGGCATCAAGTCAAACGCCTCGATGCTCTACGGCCAGATCGAGACGCTCGAGGAGCGCGTCGACCACCTGATGAAGCTGCGTGCGCTGCAGGATGAGACGCATGGTTTCCTGACGTTCATCTGCTTCCCGTTCCTGCCCGCGAATACGGAGCTCGGCAAGAAGGTGCGGCAGACGAGCGTTTGGGACGACCTCAGGACGATGGCGATTTCGCGCCTGATGCTCGACAACTTCCCGCACATCAAGGCGTACTGGGTCATGCTGACGGTCCCCGTCGCGCAGGTTGCGCTCGGCTTCGGCGCGGACGACATCGACGGCACGGTGCACAAGGAAACCATCCTCCACGACGCCGGCGCCAAGAGCCCGCGGGCGCTCTCGGAGGACAAGATCGTCTCCCTCATCCGCGAGGCCGGCCGCATCCCCGCAGCATGCGACTGCAACTATCGGATTCTGCATACGTTCGGGACGATCGACTTGAAGAAAGATGCAGCGGAATCGGGGAGCCATCTCGAAAATATGCCGAAAATCCCTTACTGAACAGCCTCCCTCTAGAGGGAGGGGGACCGCGAAGCGGTGGAAGGAGTAGTAGGATGCTGAAGACTGACAAGGATGCAAGCGCTGCTAAAGTCTTTAGCAACATTTCGCATGCTTGCTTGTCTCCAGTTCCCAACTACTCCCCCAGTCAGCTTCGCTGACAGCCCCCTCTAGAGGGGGCCTGGCATGGGGCGATACGTTCCGCAATTTATAGAAAGTCATAGGTGAAAAGCAACGGATAATCAGCAACAAATCGCAGCCGCGCGCAAAAAGGCCGCCGAGGGCGGCCGCCTCTCCATTGATGACGCGCTGGCGCTTTATGAGGACAACGACCTCCTGTTCCTCGCCGACTGTGCGCGGCGGGCAAAGGAGCGGGCGAGTGGGAGGTCGGTTTATTATACGGTGAACCGCCATATCAACCTCACGAACATCTGCTCGTCGAACTGCCCGCTCTGCGCGTTCCAGGTCGAAGAGGGCGATGCGCGCGGGTACGTGCTCGAGACGGACGACATCGCGCGGATTCTCGACGATGCGAAAAAGGTCAAGAACCTCTCGGAAATCCATATCGTTTCGGCGCTTCATCCATCGAAACCGTTTTCTTACTACGTCGATGTCGTGAAGCAGGTCAAGGCCGCGCTGCCGGACGCCGACTGTAAGGCGTTCACGCCCGTCGAGGTCGTGAATTTTGCGAAGATGACGGGAAAATCCATCCGCGAGGTGCTCGAAATCCTCAAGGATGCGGGCCTCGACTCGCTGCCGGGCGGCGGCGCGGAAATCCTTTCGGATCGCGTACGGCAGATCATCTGTCCAAAGAAGGCGACGGCGGCGGAGTGGGAAGAAACCATGCGCACGGCGCACAGCCTCGGCATCCGCACGAACGCCTCGATGATGTACGGCCACATCGAGACCGTGCGCGAGCGCTTCGAGCATCTCGCAAAGCTCCGCGCCATCCAGGATGACACGGGTGGCTTCCAGGCGTTTATGCTGTTCCCATTCCATCCCGCGCATACGAAGCTCGGCGAGGAATACCACCTGACGCGCGTCGGCGCCTGGGAAGACCTCAAGATGATGGCGCTTTCGCGCCTGTTCCTCGACAACATCGCACATGTCAAGGCGTTCTGGATCATGATGACGCTGCCGATTGCCGAGCTCGCGCTCCAGTTCGGCGCGGACGACCTCGACGGCACGATCGGCGAGGAAAAAATCATCCACGCGGCCGGCGCCAAGACGCAGACGGGCATCACGAAAGCGAAGCTCCAGAGCATCATCCGCGAGGCAGGGTACGAGCCGGTGGAGAGGGATACGTTCTACCGGGCGGTAGCAGGCTCCCTCTCAGAGGGAGCTGTCAGCGAAGCTGACTGAGGGAGTGTCGGAGGTAGGACAAAACGGGCAACTGGATTGTCATCTGCGAAGACGTACCTTCGCAAACACAATCGAATGGATTGCCAATCCCTACCTCCGACACTCCCCCCGCCGCAAGCGGCTCGTCCCCCCTCTGAGAGGGGGGCTGAAGTTTGCAGGCATCCACGCTGAATCGTTCATGCCATTGCTCGAAGAAGGTGTATCCATGAACCGTATCACAGAAACCGAAGCGATCAACCTCCTGAAAACGGGTGACGTCCTCGCCCTCGGCCGCGCGGCTGATGCCATCCGCCGCGAACGCTATGGCGATACCGCGACGTTCCTGATCGACCGCAACATCAACTACACGAACGTCTGCCAGAACGAATGCCGTTTCTGCGCGTTCTGCTGCAAGCAGGACGACCCGCGCGCCTATCTGCTTTCGACGGACGAAATCCTCGCGAAATGCCGCGAGACGGCCGAGGCGGGCGGCACGCAGGTCATGATCCAGGGCGGCCTCTATCCGGGGCTCGGTCTCGACTACTACCTCGATATGCTGCGCGCCATCAAGCGCGAATTTCCACAGCTCGTTATCCACTCGTTCACGGCGACGGAAATCCAGCATTTCGCAAAGGAAGCGGGCCTCTCCATCCGCGAGACGCTGCTGCGCCTGCAGGACGCGGGCCTCGCGAGCCTGCCGGGCGGCGGCGCGGAAATCCTCGACGACGCCGTACGAAGCCGCGTGAGCCCAAAAAAGATTTCGACGGATGACTACCTCGACGTCATGCGCACGGCGCACGAGATCGGCATGGAGAGCACGGCGACGATGGTCATCGGCCTTGGCGAGACGATGGAGCAGCGTATCGCGAGCATGGCGCGCATCCGCAACCTCCAGGACGAGACGGGCGGCTTCCGAGCATTCATCATGTGGACGTTCCAGCCCGGCCATACGGCGCTCGAGCGCGACGGCGAGGCGGGGGAGAAAGTCTCCGCCGTCGACTACATGAAGACGCTCGCACTCTCGCGCCTGTTCTTCGACAACATCGCCCATATCCAGGGCTCGTGGGTCACGCAGGGCGAGCGCATCGGCCAGCTCACGCTCGGCTTCGGCGCTGACGATGCGGGCAGCATCATGCTCGAGGAAAACGTTGTCCGCGCCGCTGGCACGCGCTATGACATGACGGAGAACAAGATGGTGCGCCTGATCCGCGCCGCCGGCTTCACGCCCGCCCAGCGCGACACGGAGTACCACGTATTGAAAGCCTTCCCCTCAGGGGAAGGTGGCGCCGCAGGCGACGGAAAGGGTGTCGGAGGTACGGACTGACATCCCGTACGATTTTATCATCGAAGGAACAACGCAGCGAGGAGGGCCCGCATGAACTGGAACATCTGGAAGAACCGCCCGGAAGAGCGCTGGGCCCTCCGCCTCGTGCTCATCTTCGTCGTGGGCGTCCTCCTTCTCGGGGCGGCCGACCTCGCCATTTTCCGCAGTTCCATGGAGCCGCGCGGCGGCGATCTGCGCCCGCTCGCGCAGGTCACGGTCTACGAGCGCGGCGGCGGCACGCACAAAGACACGACGCTTACGCCGCTCCTCCATCGTGGCGACCGCGCCGTCGTCCGCATCCCGCTGCCGCGCGAGCTCAGCCGTCCGCAGGCCGTGCTCGCTTTCACGGCCGAGCACGTCTGCCTGCGCGCCTCGTGGAACGGCCGCGTCCTCGACCACTACGGCATGGGCGATGTTGCGCCGTACAAGCTGTTCGGCAAAGTCACGCGCTTCGTCCCCATCCCCGATGGAGCCTATGGTGGCGACGTTGTCCTTGAGATGACCGCCATGCAGGATCAGGCGCACGTCTTCCTGCTGCCCGTCTACCTCATGGATGCAGGGACGAGCTGGCATTACCCCTTGGAGGAAAACGTGCTGTTCTTCCTGCTGTTCCTCTCGACGCTCGTCCTGCTTGTCGCTGCCCTCGTGCTGCTCGTGGCCTGGTGGCATGTGACGCTCGTCCGGCGCGGCATCGCGCTCGCCATCTTTTCCATCAGCTTCATCGTCTGGATGATGGGCTACCAGGGCATGCTGCCCATCCTGTCCGCCGACCCTTATCAGAATGCCTGCGTCGAATACGGCGCGCTGTTCTTCCTCCCGCTGCCATTCCTCACGTATCTGCTCCTCGCCGAGCAGGACGAAGGGCGGCGGCGCACGTATGGTGTCCTGCGCATCTGGTTCGGCGCGCTCTTCGTTTTCGCCCTCACCTTCCAGGCGGCCGGCGTCTGCTCGATGAAAGCACTGCTGCCCCTCTTGCACGTCACGCTCTTTGTAGCTGTCCTGCTCGTCGTTTGGCACAGGTTTCATCCCCTCGGCAAAGAACCCGTCTGGGACATCCTGTTCCGCTACGGCTTCCTCGCGACGTTCGCCTCCGTCGTGCTCGGCATGATCCAGTTCTACCTTGTCAACTACTTTGGCTTCTCGACACAGTCGTTTTTCGCGAACAAGGTCATCGCGAGCGGCCTGCTCATCTTTCTCCTGACCATCATCTTCTGCTACGTCTACCGTTTCGTCGGCCAGGTCATGCAGTCGCAGGAAAACCGCATCTACAAGCGCATGGCGCTCCAGGACATGCTGACGGGCCTCCTGTCGCGTGCCGGCATCTTCGAAGCCGCACGCTCCCTGCACCTGCATGATTCCTATGCTGTCCTGTTCTTTGATGTCAACGGCCTCAAAGAGGCGAACGACCTCTACGGCCACGCGACAGGCGACCGCCTGCTGCGCGTGACGGCCGCCATCCTCGAAGACATCTTCCAGCCTGCGGGCTCGGAGAATCTCTGCGCCCGTGTCGGCGGCGATGAATTCCTCGTCGTCGTCCGCGGGGAGGACCTTTCCCGCATCGCATCCCTCTGCACGGCCGTCCGCCACCAGCTGGAAAGCCTTGCGGGAAAGTCTGGCTTCCCGAAAGACACCTCGATTTCCTGCGGCATCAGTGAAAACAACCCCGATACTCCGAAAGCATTCGAAGAGCACATCAAGATCGCCGACGACCGCATGTACGCGGCGAAGAATGCCTACAAGCGCAAGAAATACGGCGGCCGGCGCGCGAGCGACCGCATCTTCCTGCGGGACGAGAAAAAAGATTGAAGAAAAATGCAAAAAAGTGTTGACAGGAAGGCCTGAGACGTGTATCATATTACAAGTCGGCGGCAGACAGCGAGAGCACAGCACCGCAGACAACAATGATCTGATGAAGCGTGAGAGCTTCGAAAAAAGAAATTTGAATTTCTTCTTGACAAAGCAAACGCGCTGAGGTATCATATAGAAGCTGATTCACGAAAGAGCTTTTCAAAAGCTTCCAGAGAGAATCACGGGTGTTCTTTGAAAACTAAACAATGTAGATTATCATG
>Ga0256406_1007504_pt1 | contig 10320 bp, 8 predicted proteins | sample RumenRJG_03DNA_FD_185986 | JGI IMG/M metagenome (GOLD analysis project Ga0256406, IMG submission 185986) | Bovine rumen microbial communities from Lethbridge, Alberta, Canada - RJG_03 | ecosystem: Host-associated > Mammals > Digestive system > Stomach > Rumen | place: Canada: Alberta | collected...
CCAAGGACCTCGACTTCAACAAGAAGAGCATCATCCGTATGCTGCAGCAAGACATCGTGACCAACTACTATTACCAGCGCGGTGCAATTGAAAACTCGCTTGCCGACGACAATCAGGTGCAGGAGGCCTTCAAGCTGCTTGCCGACCAGGAACGCTACAAGAGCATCCTGCGCCCGTCGAAATGACGGCTGCCGGCAAGCCGAAAGCAATGCCGGCAACACCGCAAGAACTTCACTGATGCCTGTCTCTCAATACCGGGGCAGGCATTTATAAATACCTATATGAACATGGCTAATATTCTGTTGGAAACACGGCTCGTTGGTGATATCACCGGGTCGTTTGTCGTCCCATCCTATCAGCGCGGCTACAGGTGGGGCGAGATGGATATCAGACGACTGGTTACGGACATCCTTGGCAACGGTGCCAATCCTTACTGTCTGCAACCCATAGTCGTAAGGAAACTGGAACCGGCGGCCGACGGCACCGCCAGGTACGAGCTCATAGACGGCCAGCAGCGGCTCACGTCGCTTTTTCTGCTTTACCAGTGCATTCACAAAGAAAGTCACGGATTTCTGCCGGGACCGAAGTTTTCCATTGACTATGAAACACGCCCGCAGTCGGCGCAGTTTCTGAAAGACATTGATCTGTCCCTCCGCAACGACAACATCGACTTCTGGTACATGGCCAAGGCCTATAATACGTTGAAGAGCCTGTTGGTCGCACAGAAAGACATGACTCACATCAATGAATATCTGTCGGAGAAAGTGAGCGTCATCTGGTATGAGGTGCCTGAGACAGAAGATGCCATATCCCTGTTCCAGCGCCTGAACATCGGCAAGATACAGCTCACTCCGTCGGAGCTGGTCAAGGCGCTGTTTCTCAGAGACACCCCAGAGGAAAGCGTTGGGGAATGCCAGGAAGAGATAGCCCTGCAGTGGGACAATATGGAACGCGAGCTGCACGACGATGACTTGTGGTCGTTTCTCACCAACCGCAAGACACCGAAGTATGCCACACGCATTGACCTGGTTCTGGACCTTATGGCACAGAAGAAGCAGGATGACCGTGACCCTTTGTCCACCTTTTTCTATTTCGACGACCTGTCCAGGCAAACCAAGCTCTATGATGTATGGAAAAGTATCCAGGCGGCATTTCTCCAGTTAAAGGAATGGCGCTACAATCACAATCTCTATCACAAGATAGGCTATCTCATCGCCTCAGAGTCACAAACCCTACAGGACATCTTCAATGCCGGACAGAATGTGAGAAAGAGCCAGTTCGAGGCGAAGACAGACTGGATGATCAGACAGAGCCTCCGTGGGAAAGAAGAGGACACGGATACGGCCGTCGACATCGATGAATTACAGTATGGCAAGGACAATGCACTGATTCAGCGCATTCTCTTATTGTTCAATGTAGAGTCAGTACGTACAATAAATGCGGAAAAACAGTGGTTTCCATTCTGCATGCACAAGGAGAAGCCCTGGAGCCTTGAGCACATCCATGCCCAGCACTCCGAAGGACTGTACACCAACGAGCAGCGCCGCGTGTGGCTGGCAGACCATATCACCTCATTGGAAGACCTGAGGGAGGACCTCGCGGAGAGCGATGGCCGGCGCACCACGATTGACAGTCTGGTGGAGGAGGCACGGAAGCTCGTCGACGACATCGATGCCAGAACAAAGAAAAACGTGGGCGACGAGTTCAACAGCCTGCAGGACCGCATCGTCAGTCAGCTGTCACTCAACGAGGATGTCAGCGTCCTGCACGGCATAGACAATCTGGCCTTGCTCGACGTGGGCAGTAATGCCGCGCTCAGCAACTACGTATTCGACGCCAAGCGCAACATGATTATCAAAATGGACATGGACGGGGCTTACATCCCCTACTGCACCAAAATGGTGTTTTTCAAGTATTACACGCCGTCGGCAAGGCTGCAGGTGCACTTCTGGGGACCGGCAGACCGCGATGCCTACAAAAGCAATATAAAAGAAAAACTGTCTGATTATATAGACAAGAAATAATATGAACCAGGCTATATTAGTTTCATTTCCTGAACTGTTTGGCAATAAGGACATTCAGGTCAAAGATATTGTCATCCCCAAGATACAGCGTAATTACGCGCAGGGACGCTATGACGAGCATGCGACACGAGTTAGGCAGAACTTCCTCAATGCCATATATGACGGTATAGAGAGGGGCAATGGCCTGACGATCGATTTCATCTATGGCCACAATAATGACAACGGGCAATTTATTCCCCTGGACGGTCAGCAGCGTCTGACAACGCTTTTCCTGCTCTATTGGTATGCCGCGCGAAAGTCTGGGCGGACAGATGCCACGTTTCTGCGCCATTTCACCTACCAGACGCGCTACAGCGCCCGCGACTTCTGCGCACGGCTCGCCGACGACCACTTCAATCCCTTCACCAGCGGTTTCAAAGGAACTTTGTCGAAAGAAATAAGAGACCAGCCCTGGTTCCCCGATGACTGGATTCACGACGGTACCATATCCTCTATGCTGGTCATGCTCGATGCCATTGACGGGAAGTTCAGGACTGTCGACAACATGTACGACAAGCTCGATACCATCCGTTTCTATTTCATTTCACTTGAGCAGTTGAGGCTCACCGACGACATCTATATAAAGATGAACTCACGCGGAAAGCCGCTTACCGATTTCGAGAACTTCAAGGCCGAACTGGAAAAGACGCTACAACGGGTGGACAAGACCGAGGCCAAGCTGATTGCTGACAAAATCGACACATCATGGACCGACCTGCTGTGGCAATACACCGGAGGAAAAGAGTCCGCCGACAGCCAGCCATCTACCGACGACGCCTTCCTGCGCTATTTCCGGTTTGTCTGCGACATTCTTTGCTACCGGTCGAACAGCAGCCCTAAAGAAAAGGATGAGTTTAAGCTGCTGGAGACGTACTTCACCGGCACTGACGCCAAGTTCAACGCAGAGACACTCCGACGCTTTTTCGACTGTTGGACTGACACGCAGCTGACACGTGAGGGCAAGGATATAGACTCGTTCTTCAACGGTTTTGCCTGCGCCGGCGCGCATGAGGACGGCAAGGTGAGACTGCCCAACAATTATGCCGTCAACCTGTTTAAAGACTGTATCAATGATTATTCCGAGCTCCACGGCAGCCGCAACAGAAGATTTCCCTTAAACAAAATCATCCTGCTCTATGCCGTCATCGTCTATCTGCTGCACGAGCAGGATGTCAGCCACGAGGACTTCGTCAGCCGCTTCCGCATCGTCAACAACCTTGTGCTCAACTCCTCTGATGAGATCAGTGACAGCGAAAACCGTATGGGCGGCAACCGCATGCCCGCCATACTGAGGCAGGTTGACGGCATCATCAGGTATGGCATCATCTCAGACAACATCGTTGTCGGCGACAGAAGCAACTGTCCCAACTTCAATGTCCTGCAGCTGGAGGAGGAAAGACAAAAGCAAGTGTTCATCAACAGTCACGACAAGAATTACCGCGAGGCACTGGAACGGTTTGAAGACCACCCGTTGCTGTTCGGCAGGGTTTCCATTATCGGCCTTGACCATTATGACCAGTTCGATGCCTTCAGGAAACTGTTCGAATGCAGTTGGGACCTGATCGACCGCGCCCTGTTCGCCATGGGTGACTATTCCCAGCGCGACAACATCTGGCGCATACAGACGGGTACCAGCAATAAGGGGCTGCCTCAGGCCTGGGTCAACCTGTTTCATAACGGCGACAAGAACAAGCTCAACAAGACCCGGAAATGCCTGCTCCAACTCCTGGAAACGCTGGACGGGGACATTACCGACCGCCATCTGCAGAACATTGTGGAGACTTATCTCAACAAGGCTGAAACCGACAGGCAGTTCACGTGGTTCTACTATTATGTCAAATATCCGAGTTTCCGCATTGGCCGGTATGGCCGCTACTGCCAGTACGAATCCAATCCGTACGACATCTGGACGGTATATGCCGCCCAGCATATGTCATCCAACTCCAGGGAAGTGTTTCTCAGTGAGATAAAGACGCGGTGCAACAGCAACGGCAGAAAATATTTCGGAGAGGAATATTTGGTGAAAAACGGACTGAGCAAAGTTGAGGTTTACAAGTCGGATAAGGGTGAAGCCGGCCAGCCTGTCTTATCGGTTGACATTGCGCAAAACAACGGGATTGACTCGGAGGACCGCATTCTGAAAGCGGTGCAGACGCTCGGGTAACAGGCCGCTCTATCTGTGCTTTTGGCCATGTTCCGAAGTTCACCAAAATGGGCGCAGCAGATAAAGTTTGTGGAGCTGTGCGTCATCGGTGACAGTGTAGTGGCCGGCCTGGTGCCGGCCACCAGCCGCGACATCAGCCGCGACATCAGCGTGAAAGACTATACTGAGTCCCATGCTGATCTCGTTGATGCGTGGGGGCAATGCCATACCAAGGGCTGGTGGCCGGCACCAGGCCGGCCACTACACTGCCACCAGTGATGTACAATACTGCCGCCGGTGATGCACAATACTGCCGCCGGTGACGTACAACTCCAAGGACATATTTAAAATTCTTCTTTTACATAGTCATAAGGTCCATAGATAATTCTCACTGCATAAGGATTTCCATAAACCTTAACCAAATTATTCTCAAATTTTATAATGTCTGTATGAATACCTGTTCCATACTTGGCAAAATCAAGAGTAGTCCAACGACCATCCCATAAAGGGGACATGCCTCCACCATGTGTCGGGTATCCATTTGAATCCTTAGCTTCAAATAGAGTGTATTTGCTTAGTATATTGTCTGCTACATTCTTTTCTTTTTCTATTGCATCAGTCAAACTACATGCATTTATGATGAAGATGCAAGCATTAAGATAGCTGTCAAGTCCATCTGATTGAAATAAAAAGTGTACAGCGGCAAAATCACGCCCTGCATACTTGACATCCTTGAATGATAATCTTGTTGAAGAAGGATTGTACTCAGGACTTCCAAATTTGTTCCTAAGCATCGTCTCTGCTTTATCATGCGAAATACCGAAAGGAATGCCACCTATTGTTTTTACTTGCTCTTTTAATAATTTATCAGCAATAGGCTGGTAAAGAGAATCCATGAGGGCCTTTTCTTCCGTAGTTGCAAAGCGATATTCTCTTTGCTTCTTTTCAAATTCACTTTCTTGCGCAAATATCCCTATGGACATGACAAACAAGAAAAGCATCATAATAGTCCGTCTCATATTCTATATCTTTTATTTAACGTGAGTTCGATGAATTATAAGTGCTTATAAATTTGGTGATTAGCGAAATTTGTTGTAACTTTATAGTGTTGAAATACAAAGAAATACAGACAAAAATCGCTATGATCACCGAGGACAAAATTACAGAAATTTTTTGTATGGCAGATGATTTCTGCAAAGTTTTTGATGCGCAGATGAAAAAATACACGATACAGCCCCAGAATAAGCGCAAATATCACCGGGAGGTGGAGCATTCGAGGCACAGAAGCGTCGAGAACTTCGTGGTAAATACACTGGCAGCCTTGGCTGCATATTGCTTTTTCCCAAAGAAGCCCTCCATTGCCGTTGAACGTTCCATTGACCGTCAACTTACTCTGTTCTAAATTCATCGAACTCACGTTAAGTTTATTGGAAAATAGTCACATACAGACTCAGAGCTCCTCAGGGAGCGTAAGCATGTACATGATTTTCTTTTCCTTAATTCGTCAATGCGTCACCATCAATTGCAGAAACATGCTTATAACTAATTGATAATCAATGCTGACTCTTTATCCAGCCAAAGATGTGATGAAGTCAGGAACTGATGGCTGCGACAAACCGCACAACAGAAAGAGGGCTGCGACAATTCTGTGATTTGTCGCAGCCCTCTTTTCTATTTGGGAGTGACAAACCTGCCCCCGGAGGAGCAGGCTGCCAGCTTATTAGTCGTTGTTGTTGTCGAGCTCGTTGGAGAAGTCAGCGGGCTGCTGCTCGCTGTCGTGGTTCTCATAGCGGCGGGGACGGTGGTCGTTGCGCGGCTGACCGTTGTGGTCGCCCTCACGACGGGGACGGCGGTCGCCACGGGGCTGACCGTTGCGGTCACCCTCACGACGGGGACGACGCGGACGCTCCTGATAGCCCTCTGGCTTCTCGAGCAGCACACGGTGAGAAAGCTTGTACTTACCCGTCTTAGGATCAATCTCAAGCAACTTCACCTTGATGTGGTCGCCTTCCTTGATACCAGCCTCCTCGACAGTCTCGAGGCGCTTCCACTCAATCTCAGAGATGTGGAGCAGACCTTCCTTACCCGGCAGAATCTCAACGAAGCAGCCGTAAGGCATGATGCTCTTCACCACACCGTCGTACACCTCACCCACCTCGGGCAGGGCGACGATGCCCTTAATCTTGGCGATGGCAGCGTCGATGCTCTCCTTGTTAGGAGCCGACACCTGCACATGACCCACACCGTCGGCCTCGTCGATGGTGATGGTAGCACCAGTGTCTTCCTGCATCTGCTGGATAATCTTTCCGCCCGGGCCAATGACGGCACCGATGAATTCCTTGGGGATGTCGAAAGCCTCGATGCGGGGCACCTGCGGCTTCAGCTCCTTGCGCGGCTCGCTGATGGTCTTCATCATCTCGCCCATGATATGCTCACGGCCAGCCTTGGCCTGCATGAGGGCCTTCTCAATGATGTCGAACGACAGACCGTCGCACTTGATATCCATCTGAGTGGCTGTCAGACCATCCTTCGTACCGGTGGTCTTGAAGTCCATATCGCCCAGGTGGTCCTCGTCGCCGAGGATATCAGAAAGAATAGCATACTTGTCCTCGCCGGGGTTCTTGATCAGACCCATAGCGATACCAGCCACCGGCTTCTTGATAGGTACACCGGCATCCATCAGAGCGAGCGTACCGCCGCAGACCGAAGCCATTGACGACGAACCGTTGCTCTCGAGGATATCGCTCACCACACGCACGGTGTAGGGATAGTCGGCAGGAATCTGACCCTTCAGGGCGCGCCATGCCAGATGGCCGTGGCCAATCTCACGACGGCCGGGGCCGCGCTGCGACTTAGCCTCACCCGTAGAGAACGGCGGGAAGTTGTAGTGGAGCAGGAACTTCTGATAGCCGCGGGTCACCACACCGTCGTTGAGCTTCTCATCGAGCTTGGTGCCGAGGGTAACAGTAGCCAGCGACATGGTCTCACCGCGCTGGAAGATAGCCGATCCGTGGGGCATGGGCAGCGGGCTGACCTCGCACCAGATAGGACGGATCTCATCGGTCTTACGGCCATCCATACGCAGGCCCTCGTCGAGGACGCAGCGGCGCATGGCATCGCGCAGCACGTCGCCCCAGTAGCGGGTAGCCTCAGCGTGCTTCTCCTCGAGGTCCTCCTCGGAGAGGTCGGTGTGAGCGGCGTCGTACTTCTCGAGGAAGTCGGCCAGCGTCTGGTCGAAGGCGTCGTTGCGCTCCTGCTTCGGCAGGGTCTTGTGGATGATATCGTAAGCGGGCTGATAGAGCTCGTCGTGGATTTGCTTGCGCAGATCCTCGTCGTTGATTTCGTCGTTGTATTCACGCTTCTTGTCGGTACCGAGCTCCTTGGCGAGCTCATCCTGCAGGTCGCACATGGGCTTGATAGCCTCCTGGGCAGCCTTGAGGGCGCCGATAAGGTCTTGTTCCGACACCTCGCTCATCTCGCCTTCCACCATCATCAGGTTGTCTTTGGTGCAACCCACCATGATGTCGAGGTCGGCGTCTTTCATCTGCTCAAATGTCGGGTCAATGACGTACTCGCCATTGATGCGTGCCACACGGCACTCAGAGATGGTGTGCTCAAAAGGAATGGTAGAGCAAGCCATGGCGGCAGAGGCTGCAAATCCTGCCAGTGCGTCGGGCTGGTCCTTTCCATCACTTGAAAGCAACCAGATTTGCACGAATACCTCACAGTGGTAATCGGAGGGGAACAGTGGGCGAAGAGCGCGGTCAACAAGGCGCGAAATCAGAATCTCTTCGTCCGTGGCCTTACCTTCACGTTTGGTAAAGCCGCCTGGGAAACGGCCGGTAGCATAATACTTTTCCCTGTAATCAACAGTCACCGGCATGAAGTCGGTGCCCGGAACGGCCTCTTTGGCTGCCGTTACTGTGGCAAGCAGTACGGTATTGTTCATTCGGAGAACAACAGCGCCGTCGGCCTGCTTGGCAACCTTTCCTGTTTCAATTGAGATGGTACGGCCATCTGGCAATTGAACGGTCTTTGTAATAACGTTCATCGAAAATTAAAAATACTTATTGTTTTGACTAACATCTGATAATATAACGTTGCAAAGGTACCTAATATAAAGTAGATAAAAGCAAGAAAGTCCATTATTTTTTGATTTTTTGGCGTTTATCCGAAAATTCTGCGTACATTTGCAATCGTCAAGACGATTATAAGAACACAGTATGAAGATAAATCACTTATTCTCAATGCTGGCCATCGCGTTGGCCGCATTGTGTATCACCTCTTGTTCCGACGAGAAGTTCCATGTGTCGGGCACCATCAGCAACGCGCAGGACTCGCTGCTTTATTTTGAGAACATGAGCCTTAACGGTCCCGTCACCGTCGATTCGGTGAAGCTTGGCAAGGACGGCTCATTCAGCTTCGACGGCGACGCACCCAAGGATCCGGAGTTCTACCGCCTCCGCATCGACCGGCAGATTATCAACGTGGCCATCGACTCGACTGAGAACATCACCGTCAAGGCCACCTATCCGCAGATGTCGGCACAGTACGACATCGAGGGTTCCGAGGAATGTCTGAAGATTAAGGAACTGGCGCAGATGCAGCTCAACCTGCAGGCTACCGTCAATGCCATCCAGCAAGACCCAAGGCTCAACTACGACCAGGTCGACACCGCCATCCAGACGGCACTGAAATCATACAAGGATAAGGTAAAGCTCAACTATATCTTCAAGGCGCCGATGAAGGCCTATGCCTACTTTGCCCTTTTCCAGACCATCGTGGTTGGCAATCAGGTAGGCCTCATCTTCAACCCTCATGCCAGCAAGGAGGATGTTCAGGCTTATGCCGCTGTGGCCACGAGTTGGGATACTTATTATCCTGGTTCTGAGCGCGGAAAGAACCTCCACAACATCGCTATCGCAGGCATGAAAGACCTGCGCATCGTCGAGGCCCAGCAGGCGCAGACCATTCCAGCCGATAAGGTCAATACGGCCGGCGTGCTTGAGATTGCGCTGCCCGACAACAAGGGTGTCACCCGCAAGCTGACGAGCCTCAAGGGCAAGGTGGTGCTGCTCGACTTCCACATCTTCGCCTCCGAGGGCAGCACTGCCCGCATCATGAAACTGCGTGAGCTTTACAACAAATACCATGCGCAGGGTCTGGAAATCTATCAAGTGAGCCTCGACCCCGACGAGCATTTCTGGAAAGAAAGCGTGGCTGCACTGCCTTGGGTCTGCGTACACGACGAGGATGGCACCGACTCGCAATACGCCGCCATGTACAACGTGCAGAGCGTACCCACCTTCTTCCTCATCGACCGCAACAACACGCTGCAGAAGCGCGATGCGCAGATCAAGGACCTCGACGCCGAAATCAAGGCCCTGCTGTAAACCCCATCAAGGCCTTGCTGAACACTCAACAAGGCCTTATCTTTTTATAAATCCATTACCATGCATCCTTTAGAGAAATTCAACTTTTGCCCCGTATGCGGCAGTAAGCATTTCGAAGTCAACGACGAGAGCAGCAAGCGTTGCACCAATTGCGGCTTCGTGTATTACCTCAACCCCAGCGCTGCCACGGCCGCGCTTATTCTGAACGAGAACAATGAGTTGCTGGTGCTCACCCGCAAGCGCGAGCCGGCCAAAGGCACGCTCGACCTGCCCGGCGGCTTCTGCGTCATCGGGGAGTCGGGCGAGGAAGGCGTGCGCCGGGAGGTGAAAGAGGAGACGGGCCTCGATGTCGTCGAGACGCGCTATCTCTTCAGCTGTCCCAACACCTATCTTTATTCGGGCTTCAACGTGCGCACGCTCGATTTGTTCTACCTCTGCAAGGTCAAGGACTGCAGCCATGTCGAGCCCCACGACGACGCCCAGGCCTACCACTGGCTGCCATTGAGCGAGATCCATACCGAGCAGTTCGGCATGCGTTCCATCCGTCAGGCCCTCACCGTGTTTCTGCAGGGAAGGGGAAAATAGATACCATAGAAAACCACAGGCGGGGCAGATATGGAACAACTATTGCACTATTGCTGGAAGCACAAGCTCTTTCCTTTGGAAGGACTGCAGACCACCGACGGCCAGCCCGTTGAGGTGATTGACCCCGGTTTGCACA
>Ga0256406_1007505_pt1 | contig 10319 bp, 12 predicted proteins | sample RumenRJG_03DNA_FD_185986 | JGI IMG/M metagenome (GOLD analysis project Ga0256406, IMG submission 185986) | Bovine rumen microbial communities from Lethbridge, Alberta, Canada - RJG_03 | ecosystem: Host-associated > Mammals > Digestive system > Stomach > Rumen | place: Canada: Alberta | collected...
TCTTTCCCCATCTTTGAGTTAGGTTTTATTTGGGTCACATGATAAAGGTTATCATAGTAATCACGGTTATCACATGATAAAGGTTATCATAGTAATCACGGTTATCACGTGATAAAAGTAATCATAATTATCACGGTTATCACGTGATAAAAGTAATCATACTTATCATGGTTATCACGTGATAAAAGTAATCATACTTATCATGGTTATCACGTGATAAAAGTAATCAATCGCATAGTCTGAGCCAGTAAAATACTGAGTCTGCGACTAATCACGATCGCTCAAAAACTACGGGAAATACCTCAGTTTGCTCCTAAAACAGACAGGATGCCATATATATCGCAAAACCTACCGCTACGGCAGTCAATTGGGAATAGCAAGTTGTACTTTTGTGGCCACACGAGGCTGTAGCCGTCGTATGGTCTCAAAAGTCACTTGCCAGCGGAGCTGGGGATGAAATCTCGGTCGCAACTCCCGGATTGTCTCTTGAAGGATGATGAGTCCATAATCTCGAAGACTGCCCAATGTGAATTACAATCTCTAATAACTACCAACTTTAACAACTTCAACCGATGAACGAAACCAACAGAAACCACGTCTGCAAAGTCAGACTTAACGACGAAGAGTTACAGCTCTTTCAAAAGAAAGCACAGAGCTACGGCGGCAACACGAGTGCCATGATCCGTGATGCGGTCGTCCGCTTCGACGACAAACGGACAAGAGGGAGGATAGAAGCAATGTCGACGCTGCTCTCCTTCTACACTAAGTATCAGCAGCAACTCTCATGGCTCGGCGGCAACTTCAACCAAGTCATGCACCGAGCCAACGAGCTGGCCATTGATGACAAGCTCAGTGAGAACTACTTCCACAAGGTTATCATGCCGGAGGCTAAGGCTAACTTGAAAGCCATCAGAAGCATCAAGGCAGAGTTGGATGCCATTCACGACAGTCTTGAAAATATATAATCCGTTTCACCTTAATCATTCTACTAACATGATCATCACCGTCCTTCCATCATCCATTAACTTCCACGCCATCGCCTACAATGAGATGAAAGTTGAGAAAAGACAGGAACGCTGTTCGAAGTCTCGAACATCGACTGCATTCGCCCTGAAACCTATGCTAGACTAATGCGATTGCAATGTAAAGTAAACTTCTCATTTTGTTGACGGCTTTACAATTAAGTTGTTCTTCTATTATTGTTTGTCATCTTTCTCTTCCTTGGGTATCTTGAATGAAATAGGAACATTGAACTTTACTCTCACCGCATGACCATTGCTCTTACCAGGCATCCATTTGGGCATAGCCGTGATTACCCTAACTGCTTCTGCATCAAGTGATGGTGAAACAGACTTTGACACGGAAACATTTGATACAGAGCCGTCTGTTTCAACAATGAAGCTGATGATGACGCGTCCTTCCTTACTTTTTTTTCCATGCCTCTTCCGGATAGACAATATTGGCGCTGAGATAGTTCATCAATTCATTCAAACCTCCGGGGAAAGACGGCATTTGTTCTACAACTTCAAAGACACGTTGTTCTATGTCGCCGTTGTCGGAGTCCTTTACTGGTCTTGGTGAGCCATTGCCTTTAACTTCCAACACTCCAACTGGTATAACACCTTCAGAAAGCTGGAAAGGTTTGATACGTAAGACTTGCTTTTGGTTATCTATCTCCACCGAGCCAAGGCGCGACAATACAGACTGGCCCAATAACAGAGGTGCTTTGAGATTGCTGACAACGCTTGCCTTCACGTTGGTAAGCTCGCAATCGCCGAAAGAGACCTGACGAAGGTTGATAACAGTTCCCTCACTGACATTGCCATTGGCATCCAAGTAGTATGAACTGCCCACTACATCATCTTTTGTCAGATAGCCGTTCTTCAACATGAATGTCGCTTCCACCATGGACAATGACACATCGCTCGCACCCGTGTCAAGCCAAAAGTTCAAGGGTAGTCCGTTGATATTGCATTTGACTTTACACAGACCGCCTTCCTCACGCGTAAATGGAATCTCTGAGACGTTTGTTAGTGCAGATGTAGAAACAGAGGCATCGCCTAAACTTCCTTTATATCCGGACACGCTTAATGCAGGAGCGTCATTAACCTTCGCCTTGAATTCCTTCATCATTGCTTTGAAGTCATCACGGTTTTTCAATCCGTCAAGGTCTCTGTCATTCATGATGTGGGTAAACCTGCGGAAACCCTTTTCCAAAGCGGTGCGCAAGTAGCCCATTGCCTTGTCATATTCACCCATCTTGGAGTATAGGCAAGCTGCGTCATAATAGCTTCCTTTGTCATCATTATGGGCAAGAATGCTGTTCTGTACTGCAATGGCAAAATCCTTCTTGCCCAATTCCAGATAGGCATACTGTGCGTTGCAGTCATCATCGTAAGTTATATGATCCAGATTGGCTCTGTTATTCACATCAATATCAGCAGACTTTCTTGCATTACCGTTAACATCCACAGAATCTCTGACCATGCTTTCTTCAAGTGCCTTTATGAAATCGGCCTTTGCTGCGGTCAAGTCTCCTTTATGTTTGTAACATTCGCCTCGCTCCACAAGTGCGTATGTATAATGTGGCTGTAAGACAAGTGCCGTGGTAAAATCCTCTATTGCCCCGTCAAAGTCGTCTGTGCAGTATTTGAAAAAGCCACGACGGTAATAGCCAAAGTACTCATCCGGCTCTTTGTCAATGTAAGAAGTCAATACATTCAACGCTTCCTTTGTCTTTCCCAATTCATACAGGAAGTTGGCCTTGTAAAGGAGATAACTCGTGTTTGTAGAGTCCATAGCCAAAGAGCGGTTCACATAGTCAAGAGCCTCATTATACTCCCCAAGTTCAGAATGGCACAATGACAATCTGAAAATGACAGAACTACTTGTACTGATATTGTTTGCTTCCTCATATGCTTTAATGGCATTTTTGTATTCATTCGCTTCCTCATAGATTCCGCCTTGCAGGAACGACCACAAACCGTTGTTCTTGTCCTTGGCCTGTTGGATGCGTAGTTTTGCAAGCAATATTTCTTTGGCCGGAGACTTTATGTCCTGCAACATACCGATAGCCTTTCGGTTATAGTCAATGCTAAGAGCCGTTATAAGGTCATCGGCGGCTTCGTTGTTCTTGTTCAATGCAAGATAGGTCTCAGCACGGAAAGCGTACGCCTGAGAAGATTTGGGGTCAAGAGTGAGGCTATAGTTGAACAGCCTTAATGCCTCGTCATACTGTTTCTTCCTAATGTCATCCCTGCCTTTGCCCATATATCCCAACGTGTTGCCTGGTTGAGATGATATTAAAACATCGTAATCCGCATCGGCAAGTTCATACTCACCTTTATAGTAATAGTACTCAGCCCTGTCAGACAATGTATTCTCATCGGTCGGATTCTCCTTCAACGATGCCTTCCAGTCTTTCAAAGCAAGCTCTTCGTTTCCAAGCTTGAGGTTCACTTTCGCTCTGAGCCTATAGGCGTAAGAAATCCAGTTCTTGTCTTTCTTCAAAAGTGGAACAGCTTTGTTGAAGCTGTCGAGAGCGTCACCTTCCTGGTCGTTGTCATCGTAAATCAATCCCATGCAATATAGGGCATATCCATTGTTAGGATGTTCTGCAAGTTCTTTCTTGAAGAAGTCCAAGGCTGTGGATTGGTCAGGATTGCTGCCAAACAGAAGCTCCTGCCCACGTTTGAAATTATAACTGTTCTGCAATTCTTCCTTACTTTGTGCAAATACGCATACAGATTGGAACAGTACTATTAATATTATAACAAATTGTTTCATAATTACGACCCAGTATTATCAAATGAGTAAAACATCAATGATGTTGATGCATCATGTTTTGATGCACCAACATTCATGATTTTTTATACATACGCCCTATCAGTGTATATCCAAAACGCCTTTGGCAATTTTACATTTGCCAGGTTAACTGCCTTTCTAAACATTGGAGCTACTACATAAGGAGTATATCCTGCAGAGCCACATCCTACGGTCGTAACAAGGAAAGTAAGTTCTGGGTGATCCTTTGCAAAGTCGCAGAATCGGTCAATTGATTTATACATTTCCTCTTCCGTTACGCCATCGGTTGTGATGGCATACGATTGGCCTTGTAATCCTTCCGCTTGTCCCATTACTGCACCGAACTTTGCCACTGCCATTGCAGAAGCGCCACCATTATGCTGACCATCCTTATTGCTTCCGAAAACAAACACCTCATCTTTTCCAAGTGATGTGATGTTACTGGGCGTTATTCTGTTTTCGTCAATGTCATTGTCATAGTAATGACCGCTGTTTCCTCTGGCACCAAAATCGTTCATTTCGTCAGCCATAAACTTACTGAAGAAACGCATCTGTGCGCTTGAACGTCTACGGCTCTGCTTTTCTTGTTCCCACATTTCATGCATTCCTTCTTGGGTCTGCTCGAACTGCATGGAATTATTGATGTTCAGGCGGCTTGCGTAATCTGCCGCGTCGATATTGGCACCGACAAAGGTAAAGATAACATCCATCTTCTTCAGTTCGTCAATAAGCAGGCATACCTTCTCAATCGTATATTCATGAGAGTCATTCTCATAGCCGTCCGTTATGATAGTCACATAGCCAAGAGACTTCTTAGGCTTGATGATTGCCTTTAGCTCAGTCAATGTATAGCCAAGTGCATCAAACAACGGGGTACAAGAATTGGGCTTGTAATCCCAATTCGTAATCTCCTTCACTTTTTCCACCTTGACGTTCTTTGCAATGTAACGGTTGTTGCCAGTGCAGAAAAGGTAGATGGAGACGAAATGTTGCTGATCAGAATTGTCTTTCTGCATCTGCCGGATAGTCTGAATGGTTTCATTACACCCGGAAATGGTCTGTTGCCAGACACAGGACATAGAGCCACTTTCATCAAGAACAATAAGATGGTAGACACTAATCTTTTCGTCAGCTGAAGTCGATTTCGCTTCTTCCTGACCACAGCCTTTTGGTTTGGTCGCTACATCATTGTTCATGTTTTCTTTGGTGTTGTATTCGCCACCGGTAGTCTGATGAGCTTGTGACTCTTCAACAGAAGGGGATTCTTTACCTCCTTTGGCAGATGCTTGAGCGGCATCTTCTGGGCTTTTCTTTCTGAATAGTCTACTGAAAATCGACATGTTCGTTGATTTTAATGTGTTAGTATTAATATGTTGTTATTGTCGTATTGCCGAAATCATCGGTATGTGCGCTATAATAGTTGCCATTGCTGTCATAACCTGTCGTGTTGCCGAAATCGTCAGTATGCAGATTATAGTAGTTGCCATTGCTGTCATAGCCACTGGTGTTCCCGAAATCATCAGTCCTTGAATGATAGTAATTGCCATTACTGTCATAACCTGACGTATTACCGAAATCGTCGGTGTGAGAATGGTAATAATTACCGTTACTGTCGTAACCCGAAACGTTGCCGAAGTCATCCACTGTATAATGTGCGTAGTTACCATTCATATCGTGGACTATGATGGAACTTGGAGAGCTGCTTGCATGATAAAAATTCAAGTCCGAAGTCTCCTCTTGCTCATAATCATTATCCTCTTCATCCTCTTCGTCGTCATAATAGTATTCGTCTGAAGAAGAAGTAGATGGATAACCGGTAAAATTGGCATAATCCATGTCTCTTGCCACTCCCTTGGAGCTATCCAGCGATGAAATTGAACAGTTTTCAGAACGATTTTCATCGTTATGAGACTTAGAGTTGTTTGCACTGCAAGCGGTAAAGACCGCAACCATGATGATAAAATAAATCTTTTTCATTGTCTTGCTTTTTTGTTTCTTTACCCTTTATGACGAAGACATGTTTATGGTTAACATCCGACTCGAACTTTTTATACGGCCATCTTGCTAAATCTGTTCTCCGTGTTTGCTATCATATTCTTCTTCAAGTTTAACTGATGCTCCACTATCAATTCATAGTCACATTTGTTGTCTCCCATCTTAATGGTTAGGACAAATAGTTCCAGAAATGTAAGGAACAGGAAGAGGATAACGTAGAATACCAATGAAATCCAACTGTCAGATATAACTTGCAAGGTTGCCTCAAGCTCTTCAATGAATCCGGTCGGTCTCGCTTGTATTTCAGCACGGGTGTTCTTGTCTATGTCTTTCTTGTTGTTTCTGAGTGTCTCAAGCTGTTGATTATATATTTTCAGTTGCTGCTCGTTCCCCTTTGCCTGCTCTGCCCTAGGATTAGGAACAACGGTCTTGTTGACATTGTGTACCTTAACCTTGCGTACGTTGCCATTGGCATCAGTTCCTGCTACTTGCTCACTGGTAGATATAGTAGTTATTACCGATGTTGGATTAGCTGCCAAGTCCCTATACAAGGCTTCGTTCTTCACATTCAAGGTGTCTATTGAAGCATTTATTTTCCTCATGTCTGCGTCATAAATGGCAAGCCGCTTGTTTATCGTCTGTTGAATTACATCCTCCCTATGGTCTTGTATGGCTTGCTGGATGTCATTACTGAATATGATTTGGTCGAAAATGCTTGAGCCCAACAAAGCCATGCATAGTGCCAAAGCTATTCGCATTGCCGCCATCATTGTTGCCTTACCCACCGTAAGGATGATGACACGCTCGACACATAGGATGATAAACATGAAAACTATTGCTATCGCCAGCTTCGGAATCAAGGTCTGTATTCCTATATACCGCTCAGCAAAACAGTATCCTATAGTTCCCCAAAGAATCATCATGATTGATATGGCAGAGAGGAGCTTTCTGAACTGCCTCTGACTAGCTTCACCACATTCTTTCAAGATGTTGGGATTCCAACCAATTAGGAAACACCCAATACTTTTAAATATGTTCATAAGTCTTACCCCTAATGGTTTTCACTATTAATGAATGCCGCGGTCTGTGCGGCAATACCTTTGTTGAAGCCACGGCGATATGTCTCTATCATCGTTGTCATTTTAGGGTCATCAGCATCGAGCATCTTCTCCATTTCTTCAATTTCAGCCAGATGTTCCACATAGATTTCCCGACGAGCTTGTAATATGGCGACACTTGACGAGATGAAGGCTGCTTCCGCCTTTGCCTTTTGTACATCAAGGACAAGGATGTTGTCCTTGTAACGAATGCTTATTCTCTTGAAGAGCATTTTGAGCTCATTACGTATAATCTCCTCTTTAGCCTTCATATAGCTTAAGTCAGAGTTGATAAGGGCATCTTGATAGCCCTCTTCTTCACGGTTCTTGTGTATAAAACTGAATATCACATCTATAGGCTGGCCAGTACCCCATGTTATCGTGATATACTTGCTTCCATCACCATTTTCCTTTTTTTCCTTCTTCTCGTTCTCAATAGTGGGTTCGCTCGCAGGAAGGACCGGCTCTTCGTTGGTGGCAGCATTAGGGCTGGCAATTTCCAAGACATTGCCAGAAACGTCCGTTTGATGGTCTTTGCGACCAAAGATATTAAATATTGACATTTTCGTAAAGCTTTTATTGATATTATCTTTTCATCTTTATGTCCGACGGAAGTGATTGGTTAACACCAGACTTCGTTCTTTTGTTGGACAATTTGCATGACAAGCAGATCTTTAATGGCATTATCTATTGTGGTTATACTTTTATGGAGTGCTTCCACAACGGGTTCTTTCTCATTTTCGGCTAAAACTTTGACGAAGTTCGTTATACTTATCCACATCACTGGCAGTTTGTCCAAACACTCCTGCATGGCTTTCGGCTCTGAAAACACAAGGCTAGCTGCTAACGTATACCGAGCATATATTTCATTTCCAGTATCAATGACATCAGCGATGTTTCCATATTTGCCAACTTCCGTATACATGTATGCGAAAATACATTCTATAGTCTTCAATGAACGCACATTGTCATCAATTTGCTTGTACTTGATGCCATCGGAGAGACTAGTACTGGTAAGCCACATAATAATAGTCTGGCATGAAGTCACAGTTTCCTTAATCTCACATTCTGTAAAAGTTGTATTTCTTTGTTTCATATTCACTATTATTGAATGTTTACATTAGATGGAGTCTGTGTAAACTCACGTATCTCATTACTCGGTATTGTTATGACAAACTCATCATGAGAGTAATTACCGACTATACGATAGACCAATCCTGTATGGCTTACCTTGCACATGTCAAACAACGTCTTACTTTCTGGGTCTTTCAGCCCTTCTTCTATCATAGAAGTTTTTATAAGAGCCCTGTTTGAACGCATGGTTGCAATCGAATAGAGACTTTCATCAATCTGCATCGTGATAACGATATGGTCTCCTTCAAGTTTATAGTCTGTCATTGTCATACCCTCATCCACCTTCATTGGGAGATTTACCCTTTGTGATTCTATACTGAGAGACAGAAGATTGTATAATGCCTCATGTGGATTTAACTGATACCTTTCCCTGAGTCTCTTTATGTCTTCAACGGAAGCCTTACACTCATAACGTCCTGTTGCCGATTCCGTTATTACGACTTTCAACCCACAATTCTGTCTTATTAACAAATCCATCAGGAGGTCGCCTTGGTTGTTACCCTGTGCATTAATGCAGAGAAAGCACATAAGCAAGGCCTCCTTAGCTTTAGTATCGCTGCCAAGGCTGCTCATGAGATTAAGGAAATCATGGTCATACTTGAGGTAGTATGTCACGTATACATTTTCCAACTTGATTCCAGTCACTTCTCCTTTGCCTAAAGCTACAGGAATAGGACAGTCTCTGTCTGCGCGTTCAACAGCAGCGGCAAATTCAGACTTTTCATTAGACTGGGCAATGGTAGGTTTCATTACAGTCTTTGCAACTTGAGCAAATATCATCATGCATAGGAATAGAATTCCAATGGATGAAAGAATTATTTTAATGACCTTCTTCATTGTTCGAGTTATTTTGATTGTTTGGCTTCACACCTTTATCCTTGCTGCCATCCTCCTGCTTCTTCCCACTATTGCGCAACAAGAAGTAAGCTGGAATGAATGAGAATAATGACAACCCAATAAGGCGGCCAATCATTTCTGCTGCGTTGGGAGCAATAACACTTGGCAAGCTTACGATGCCAACGATGAGAAACAGAATTCCAAATACTTTCTTCATATTATTTTCTTTTTAATATAAGTGAATTATTATAGTCTTTACTCTTTATGTCAATCTTATGTTCAAGGTTAACAAATCTCATGAATTAACTACCATATAAAGAATATCCATAGTAATCCCTTTATCTCCGACAGGATGCTGTCAATGAAGATGATTTCCAAGATGGAGTCTGTGCGGCAATAGCCTATAAAGAACACGATTGTCGCTATCTGGCTTATAATGAGATAGAGATACATAAGGCATCCTATTACTCCCGAAGCAGTGTTTTCTGAATCCATAACAATCTATTTTATGAAGCCATTCCGGCGATTAATAATGCTACCCATCCAGCTACGATTAGTTGTCCGAGACAACCACCGCGACCGAACATATCCAACGGCCACATAGGACCAAAAAGAATCGCTAACACGATGTAAATGATAATTGCTGCTACTAACATATTTTCTTGTTCTTGTTTACTCTTTATGCTTTTGCAAGGACAAAAGTTAACATGTTAGTCGAAAAAAAAAAGCACATAAACTATTAATTCAAAAAAAATATGTAATTTTGTTGTATAAAAGATATATGATATGAAACAATTCCTTTTAGTTTTATCTGTTTTTATTTGTAGTGACATCAATATATTTGGTCAAAGTACGACTTTTCAGCATTGTACCGACTCCGTATTGGATTCGGCAGAAGTTATTCAACGAGAAGCTGAGAAGTTGTACGAACAGGAAGATTATAAGCGAGCCGTTGATACATTGTCTTTTGCCATTAATATCCTTGAAAAAAATGATTTGACTTCATCTGAACAATATGCAGCTATCATTCATGATAATGCCATGATGAGCCTCATGAAGGATAAAGATGCAGAACTCTTTGAACAAAATATTTATAAAGCAATTGAATTGAAGTATAAATTATACGGTATATCAACAGATTATTTTTGGTCTGTTCAATGCATGGCGGACGGATTTCTTTATTTGGGTAAAATTAATGATTTTCCCAATAATATACCTCTTTACAGGAAAGCAATTAATAAATATGAATACCTTCTTGAAAATGATGGGAAATCCTATATGAATAATTATGTAAATGCCTTAAATGACTATTCTGAAGCAATGGAGTGCGCGCGCGAGTCGAGATGTGACCCCTTTGCTAATCTAAAAGTGACCCCCTTGCAGGTCACGTTTGCAAAGGTATAAAATTCATTTTACTTTCCATCTTTTTTCTGTAATTTTTGATTAAAATTC
>Ga0256406_1007506_pt1 | contig 10318 bp, 8 predicted proteins | sample RumenRJG_03DNA_FD_185986 | JGI IMG/M metagenome (GOLD analysis project Ga0256406, IMG submission 185986) | Bovine rumen microbial communities from Lethbridge, Alberta, Canada - RJG_03 | ecosystem: Host-associated > Mammals > Digestive system > Stomach > Rumen | place: Canada: Alberta | collected...
TTTAATGAACCCCTTTGAAAATAGGCGAATTTTTGTATAATTGGACTTGCTCGCGGCGGTAGCTCAATGGTAGAGCCTTAGCCTTCCAAGCTAATGGTTGCCGGTTCGATCCCGGTCCGCCGCTCTTGGACCTCCCATTCGGGAGGTCTTTTTTTGTTTCCTACAGGCTAGTCCTTTACGCAACGAACAGAGAAAATACCCTTCGAAAGAGACTTCTTCACTCCCCTGGGGCCTTCCGTTCCAACCATCATCGAATAGCAATCATCTTCCAATTTCGCCAACATCGGTAAAGTTTCCGCACTATTCCAAAAAGACCAGAAGATAGCATAGTACCCCGCTAAATAACCTTCATAAACGGCATTAGAGATATTAGCCATACATTCAAGTTTCGCATTTCCCAATGAATCAAAATATCCGTATTCTAGGGGAATCGCACCAAATCCATAGGCATCTACAGAGTTATCATCATAATGCCAGTAGATTCCCGTCACATCGGACTTATAAAGTCTTTTTCTCAATGCTTCGGCAGAGCCATACTTTTTCCCGACATAGTGGACATAATTGACCAATTCATTGAATTCAGAAGAATCGGGAAGGTGCCACCCAGAAGGACAAACCCCCTGGATTCTATTTTTTACGAGGCATGAATTATCCTGCCCACATTCAGAAGGAATTCCACTCGCTATACCAGACGAATCCATAGCACCCGACCATGAATAATAACGGCCCAAAGCACATCCTTCTTCATCTGTGTGATACCACGAAGTACATGCCCCGCGAGAATGGCACCAACTCGTTTCAACAGAATCACCACTTACCTCGTCTCGATAATTGCTGTTATACTGCAAATTTTCAGCCATCCAAGTCTGTTCACCGATAACAACGGTCTTATATATTTTTCCATCGCGGACGTCGAACAATTCTCCGTATTCGCAACGGTCCACTCCGTTTTCGTTACAAGCCGCAACAGGCTCGCTTGAATACGGAATTTTCTTGGCATCCTTAATACAGCGAACAGACATGTCTTTAAATATATTTTCATCCAAAAAACGTGTCTCATCACCGTATGAAGAAACACGCAACGCACTCCGACTAAAACAAGCTTCATATCCACCAATATAGGCAAAGTCATTGTATTCATCGGTAGGCAAAATCGCAAAGCCATAGGTATCATATTCGTTCGCCTCATACTGGCCCGCGTGTCTATCCCAATCTACTTTCGCTTTCAAATGAGCTCCGGCCACATCTTCTCCACCAACAAAATCCACCAAAATATTAAACTCATCGGTAGAAGGCATATGCCACCCCTCAGGACAAATTCCCCTCGTATGATGATGAAAATATTGACAAGATTTTCCTCTAGATCGATAATGTAATGTGGCCGATCCATACATACACATCGTATCAACAGAGACACTCCACGGATACTCGAAGCCAATCGTATCACACCGAGACTTCTGTCGGCAGAAGTTTATTGGCTGACCTTTTTCATCTTTTAAACCAGGGTCAAATGCCAGATTTTGAGCCATCCAAGTTTGAGTTCCAATCTGAACCGTCTTGTAAATTTTTCCATCCCTTTCATCGACAAGTTCCCCATACTCGATATCCGGATTCAATAAAGGCCAAATGGTTTCCGTCGAGCCATAATTCGTTGAAGACGAACTTTGCGCTACAATTTCTCTACTACTAGAAACTGTTTCGTCATTGCTCTCTTCGCAGCGGCTTGACGAAGACGATTTTTTCTTTTTTTTACTCGAAGACGAAACCGATTCAATCTGATTGTCTGAGCTGAACCACTTTTCTCCATCGCATTCAAAATTCTGTTCGAGGTCTGTTACATAGATGACTTCACCAACAACAGCATCATTACATTCATAGGTTTCAAGTTCGGCCTTGTCCGCCACTTCAACAGGAAGCCCATCAACATTAACGGCATCGCCTTTACCGCTACAAGCCGAAAGAACCAAAAAAGCCAATACGCTAATAGCTACAGGGAATTTGAACCCCATAAGTATCCTCCAATTATCTAGCCCGAAATATAAAAATTTCTAAATTTGGTTCATGCTCTTTGAACAAGCCATTGCACACCAGGTTCCGGGTTACACCCGTGAAGCCGACTCCGCCCACGGCGAATCCCTCGCCATGCTCGATTATAAAGACGAACTCCGAATCAAGGACCTCGCCATCCAAGAATTTTGGGACGTAAACCGCCTCGCCGGAAACCCGCAGAAGGTGATTGCGAGCCCCATGCCCCGCGCCTACCGCACCACAAGCAAGCGCCGCGTATTCATGCAGCCGGGCAACTTGCAGTTTGACCGTCAGGAATCGATGCTGGAACCCGAAGAGCACAACAAGATTTACGACTTTCTTTTTGAAAAGCTGATTACGCCAGCATACAAGCCGCTCGCCTATGCGCTCAACTGGATCATTATCCGTGGCACCTACCAGTACCGCGTGGTAATTTTCAACATCAAGAAGATCGATGCAAGCATCGTGCGCAAGCTCAAGCTGATTTCGGATGCCCTGAAGGAAACCCCTTTCAAGGTGACGGCGGCACACGCCTACGTGGACACGACCGAATCGGATTACTACCTGGAATCGAAGCGCCCCACCGAAGGCCTGAACTTCAAGCAACTTTATGGTCCGCGTGAAATGAGCCTGTCGCTCGGCAAGTTCAGCCTACGCTACCCCGTCACGGGATTCAGCCAGATTAACGAAAGCCAGATTCACAACTTGATCAAGGCCGCAAGCCGCCTCCTGAGCTTAAGCAAGGAAGACCATTTCTTGGATTTGTACTGCGGTTACGGACTGTTCAGTTTTGCGCTCGGCGAAGCCGCCAAATCGGTGCTCGGCGTAGAATGGGAAGGTCCGTCGATTGATTGCGCAAAGGCATCTGCAAAGCACCTTAAAAAGCCTTACCGCTTTATCGCAGGCAAGATTGACGAAATGTTCGTGCAGACGCGACTCCCGCGGCCGATCCCTGGCGAACCGGAAAAAATCCTTCTGGACCCGCCGCGCAAGGGTTGCGAACCCGGCGTGATTCATGCGCTCGCCATGCGCAAGCCGATCCGCGTATGCCACGTGTTCTGCGGCACCGACGAGATTCCCGCATCGCTCAAGGAATGGGAACGCTACGGTTACCGCGTGCGCGAGGTGCAGCCGCTTGACCTGTTCCCCGGCACCCCGCACCTCGAAACCATCGTGATGCTCGAAAGAAAGTAGGAAGTAGACGATAGACAGTAGGAAGGGACATGTCTAACGAAAATTTGACAAGCGCATTATCCGAAGAAAAACCGCCACTGTGGACGCGGAATTTCGTGACGGTTGCCGCCGCGAACTTTTTGCTGTTCTTCAGCTTTTACCAGCTGCTGCCCATTCTCCCGCTCTACATTATCGAAAAGTTTGCGACCGACAACGCGACTGCCGGATTCATCATTTCGCTTTATACGATCGGGGCACTTGCCTGCAGGCCGTTCGCCGGATTCTTGGTGGATACGCTCAGCCGCAAGCCCCTGTACTTCTGGACATTCTTCGCGTTTACCGCTTGCTTTTTAGGCTACAAGACCGTCGGTATTTTGCCGATTCTTGCCGCCGTGCGATTTGCGCATGGTTTGTTCTTCGGAATTTCGAGCACGGCGAGCAACACGGTCGCGATCGACGCCTTGCCCGCAAGCCGCCGCGGTGAAGGCATCGGCTACTTCGGCATCAGCGTAAATCTGGCATTTGCGACAGGCCCCATGACCGGTATGTTCCTGTACGAGGCATTCGGCGACACCATCGTCTTTGCGATTTCGATTATTTTGTGCGTTATCGGTTTGGTTCTTGTACAAACATTGAATGTGCCGCGCAAGGAGAAAAAACCGCATGCGCCGCTTTCGCTTGACCGGTTCTTCCTCACTCGCGCCATTCCGCAATTCGTAAACTTCATCTTTGTGGGCTTCGCCTACGGCCCAGTCACCAATTACATCGCCCTTTACGCCAAGGAGCTTGGCATAGGCGGTTCCGGCTGGTTCTACGCCTTGATTGCAGCGGGCTTGATTCTGAACCGCATCATGACAGGGCGCCTGATTGACCGCGGTTACTTGATTCACCTGGTGGGAACCGGCATGACGTTGAACGTGATTGCCTACTTTATTCTCGCGTTCAGCCACTCGCCCATCACCTTCTTTGTCGCGGCATTCCTGATTGGCACAAGCCTCGGCCTGATTTTCCCCGGCTACCAGACCATGTGTGTGAATCTCGCCCGCCACGACCAGCGCGGTACAGCCAACAGCACCTACCTAAGCGGTTGGGACATCGGTATCGGCACGGGCATTTTAGTAGGGGGTTCCATGGCAGGGCGTTTCGGTATGCACCAGCCCGTATTCCTCGCCTGCGGAGTAGCACTTGTAATTGCTGACGTGCTTTACTTCACGTGGACCGCAAGGCACTATTTGAAGAATAAATTGGAAGGATAAGCGTTAGGAACGCTTATCTTCATACATTTTCTCATCGGCTTCAGCAACACTCTTTTTAAAACTGGAATGCTTGCCATTCCAAAAAGCATAACCGATGCTCACATCCAGCGCATAGCTTGGCTTGGCGTAATGACTGGACAGTTCCTCTTTCAAGCAATCCTTGATGACCCTAATTGCAAGTCCCGGCAATTCCGTCGACACGACAATCAAGAATTCGTCACCCCCATAACGGCACAGGAATGTTGATTTTCCTAGGCGTCCACAAGCACTCTTGAGAGCCTTGGATACAAGTACAAGGGCACGGTCACCTTCTACGTGCCCGTAAGTATCATTAATCTGCTTAAACTTGTCTATGTCCACCATGACCACGTAATGGTCTATTGAATCATGAGACAGCTGTAAGTAACGTTGCAACTGATTGCGGTTGTTGAGTGCCGTCAATGGGTCAGTAGAAATCAACTGGTTCTGCGAATTCAAGTAGACGAACAGAATAATCATCGTACACCAGAAGCAGAAAACCGGAGTCGTAAGCGAAAGAAAAAGCTGTACCGCTCCAGCCACAATACAGCCCGGAGTATAACTCGCCACAATCAGATAAGTTTTCATGTTCAACTGGCTATGCGGCTTAAGTACACGACCGAAGCAACGGATCGTTACCGTCATTATATAGACAAAGGGCAAAAACAACAAGAAGAAATAATAAAGGTCCCGCGGTTCCAAATTCTGGTCAAGCCAAAATTCCGGCATGAGGATGAACGAAGTGAGCAACAATACGGATTCTACATAAATCGGGATTCTGAGTTTCGTTCGGAGGCTTTGAATTTGCAGGCGGGTCATCTCGGGCCGCGTGCTGATTTCAGCATAAGCAAAACAACAATAAAATACGATAGCGACAATCACCGCATTTAGGTAATTGACAGTCAATACGCTAAAAGTCGTTTTCGGAATAGTGCCATTATTTACCAAAGCCCATGCAGTATCGCTAATAAAATAGACGATATGCCACACGACAAGCTGGTAAAAGAGATTGAATTTGAATTGGGGTGTCGGGAGTTTTTTGATGCTGTACAAAAGGAGCATCAAAATGCACGCACACCCGACACTAGCTTCTGCATAAAAAACAAAATCACTCATATTCTTACACCTACCGTACTAATAATAGTAAAAATCTTACATTTCAATTACTAAATTGCCAAATATGAAACCTTGGAAGCTCTTGAATTCGGAATATCTGGTTGACGCCCCCTGGCTGAAAGTCGCAAAAGAAACCTGCGAATTGCCAAACGGCAAGGTGATAGACGATTTTTATACGCTGTGGCAACCGGACTGGGTGCTGATTTTAGCACGCACCACCGAAGGCAAATGGGTCATGACGGAACAATACCGCCACGGCACCGGGAAAATCGCGCTAGAATTCCCCGCTGGGATTATTGACAAGGGTGAAACGCCGGAACAGGCCGCGCTTAGGGAATTACAAGAAGAATGCGGATATGGCATTGAGAGACAATGTGTCACCCTGAGCGAAGCATCGAAGATGCGAAGTCGAACGGGGCTAGATTCTTCGACTCCACTTCGTTCCGCTCAGAATGACACAATCAGTTACCTCGGAGCATTTCCCGTAAATCCGGACAGGCACCGCGGCAAATTCCATGTCGTGTTCATTGACGGCGTAGAAAAGGGCGGCAGCACCCACTTCGACAGCACCGAAGATATCGAAAGCCTGCTGTTGAGTGACGAAGAACTGCAGGCCAAGATGACCGACGGCACCTTCAATCACCCGCTGCAAATGGCGGGGTACTTAAAGTATAAATTGCAGAAACGCACGATGTAAATCCTTGTCGCCGTATTTGTCTTCGGCGCCGGGATTTAATTCTTCGGCAGAATAGCCGCTGGCAATGCGCTGCAGGAGCACGCAGCGATCCGATTCGTTGTAGCTGAAATGGATGCGGAAGGTGCGGTACGCAAGTACGCCCGTATGCGCAGATTCGTCGATGGTCAAGCGGCGACGAGAACTGTCAAAGACATCTTTCGAAAAATTCCCGCGGGAAAGTTGCACCTGCGCAAAACTGAACAAATCAAAGACGCTATGGTCAGCAATCCAGCGATTCTGCGCATCGAATGCGTCCGAAACTTGTACTGTCCACAAATCCCCCACCTGTTCTTCGACCCACCCCGCCTTGGCATCAGGGAAAGCATCCGCCATGGGAATATAAGGCTTGATGTCGAGCACCGGCGTTCCGTTCAGCAAATCCGCCTCGTCTACAAACAAGGTAAGCCCCTCAATTTTCAAGAGACGTACGCAGCTGAGGCCAATCGGATTCGGGCGGTAAGGACTGCGGCTTGCAAAAGTGCCCACGCGGTCTTTGCCTTTAGGCGGTACAGGTGGGCGCGTCGTCGGACGCCACCCTTCGTTTTCGTGAAACTGGAAAATCACCCAGATGCGTTCAAAGCCATCCAAATCGCGGAGCGCCGTTTCGAAATTCATCCCCGACTTCAGTTCAATCCGGCCCGGATGCCCCGCAAACAGACGCCCTTGCCTAGGAGCGTCGTACTTGTAAATGGCATCACCGAAAAACGTACCGATGGGATTCATTTATTACAAATCGTCTTCCGTTATCTTTCCGTAACGGATGTAATCGATTTTTCCAACAAAGAACCAATTGTTATGACTCATTTGATACATTGAATCATAACCTATTCCAAAACCATATGCCAAATCAGAGGTGTCATCTTTGTATTCCGAAACAAGGACCAAGCTTCCGTCCAGAGAAACATTCATCGAATAGAAGATGCTACCATATTCAGGCTTTTTCGGGAATATTTTAACGCGAACCTCATGCCATTCATCCAAGGAAACCTGGCCGACATCCACCGACTTCCAATTGGAACTTTGATCCGCATCGCGATAATAGAAGACAACTCCAGTTCTTTCTAGACGAAGAACCCAACCATCCGTACTGCCTCCAGGTGATTCGGACACGATAAGGTTTCCCACCTCGTCATCATATGACGGCATAAAGCGCACTTCGACAACAAAGCCTCTGGTCTTAAATGTATCCGTAAGCGGCACAAGTAATCCATTATCCCCGTTAAAAATAATACTTCCACATTCTGCGGACACCGGAGATGTTTTGTTGTCGGCATAGGCGTTATTCTCGCCAAGGTAGTCGCGACCTAAATCATTTGGATCATTAAATTCATAGGCAACATCATAGCCAGTCAAATCATCAGTGGTCGTATTTTCGGGACATTCAAGTTCCGCGGCGTTTGCGGCAACCACCTTTTCTTTCTTGTAAGTTGTCTTTCCATACCAGTTTTCATCTTCATCAGACGAAGTCTCGGAGCTAGAAGAACTTTCAACCCGTTCCGACGAAGAACTTACCGTTTTAGAGGAACTGGACGAATTTACGTTTCTTGAAGACGAGGATTTTCTTTCTGAACTGGAGGACAATCGTTCCGCGCTAGATGACGAAATATCTTCACGGTGAGCATCGCCTTCGCACATTGTCGAAAACAAGGTCAAGACATCCCGATATTCGCTGGCAGTCATAATATCGCGCCCAATAGCAGCAATGGTATTGTCTTTACAAACAACCTTGCCATAGCTCACATCCTTCTTATACGAATCGCAAGCCATTTGGGCGGCAATTGTATCGTCGAACACCACCTTTTCCACAAGTTTTTCATCTTCATACTTGACGGTCGTCTGGCTGAAATAGCCATTTTCAACAGATTCAATCAGGAAGGGATCCGTCGACACAACCTTACAGTAATCATTCGATCCAGGCCTAGACGAAGATTCAGCACTAGACGAATTATCACCACAAGCAATCAAACCCATGGAGATTGCAGCAAATATTCCGGCAGACGCAATCCATTTTTTCATATTGGACCTCATTTTCATCATCTTATAACACATAAAATTTAACAATTTATAAGCATCAGGAAAACCGGCCTATTGAAAATGCAATCTAGGCCCAAAGATCCACAAGCGATTCTTCTATTGCCATTCTCAATGGGGTTCTTAATTTTACTAAATTTGCACCCGATGAAAGATAAAGCTAAAAAACTGATTGAAAAGTACGAGGAACTGGAATCGGAACTCGGTAACCCGGACGTTCTCGCTGACCAGGCCCGTTACAACAAGATTCACAAGCAGTACAAAGGTATCGAAAAGGCCGTCGTGAAGGCCAAGGAATACCTGCAAATGCTGAACGACCAGGAAGAATGGAAGGCCGCCCTCGGCGATTCCGACCCTGAAATGGTCGCGATGGCAAAATCGGAACTTTCCGACATCGAAAAGAAGTTGCCGGGCATCACCGACGAGCTCCAGATTCTGATGGTGCCGAAAGATCCGTGGGATTACCGTAATGCCACGCTCGAAATCCGCGGCGGTACCGGTGGTGACGAATCCGCCCTGTTTGCAGGCGACTTGTTCCGCATGTACCAGGGTTACTGCAGCCGCATGGGCTGGAAGATGACCATCCAGGATGCCAGCGAAGGCACCGTGGGTGGCTACAAGGAAATCCGCGTATTCATCGAAGGCGACAGCGTGTACGGAACGCTCAAGTTCGAAAGTGGCGTTCACCGCGTGCAGCGCGTGCCCGAAACCGAAACCCAGGGGCGCGTACATACGTCGGCAGCGACCGTTGCCATTTTGCCCGAAGCTGAAGAAGTGGACGTGGAAATCCGCGAAGCGGACATTCACATGGACACCTACCGTTCTTCGGGTGCCGGCGGTCAGTACATCAACAAGACGGACTCCGCCGTGCGACTCACCCACATTCCGACAGGCGTGGTGGTGAGCTGCCAGACCGAACGTAGCCAGTTGCAGAACCGTTTGCACGCCATGGAAATGTTGCGTTCCAAGATTCTTGACGCCGTGATTGCCAAGAAGGAACAGGAAGAAGCCGCGAGCCGTAAGGCCTTGGTGGGCACTGGCGACCGCTCCGCAAAAATCCGCACCTACAACTTCCCGCAGAACCGCGTGACAGACCACCGCATCGGTCTCACGCTGTACAATTTGGACAAAGTTATCACCGGCGACCTCGATGAAATCATCAGCGGCCTCCAGATGGCTAACGCCCAGGAAAAACTCGGAAAGTTCAACGCTTAATGGATTGCCGCGGCCCCCATACGGGGCCTCGCAATGACGCACGATAGGAATGTCTATAATGCCACAGATGACTGTACTTGAGATTTTGAACCGCACCAAGACCTTCTTCGAAAAGAAGGGGGTTCCTGATGCGCGATTGGATGCCGAGTACATCATTAGCCACGGGCTCGGCATGAAGAGCCGCATGGACATTTACCTGAACTTCGAAAAACCGCTTACCGACGCAGAGCTCGACGTGCTTCGCCAGATGGTGGCACGCCGCGCGAACCGCGAACCGCTGCAGCATATTATCGGCGACACGAGTTTCCGCGGATTTATCATCAAGTGCGACAAGCGGGCGCTGGTCCCGCGCCCCGAGACAGAAATGCTTGTCGACATGGCGAAGGAACGCCTCAAGGGAATCGAAACTCCGCTTATCGTGGAAGTGGGCACGGGAACAGCCGCGATTTCTATCGCTTGCGCGAAAGAAATTGCCGGTGCGAAAGTGCTCGCCACGGACATTTCTGAAGACGCACTTTCGCTCGCCCGCGAAAATGCCGACGCAAACGAGCTGGGAGCAAACGCTGAAGGCTCGAATCTGACTTTCGCCCAAGGCGACTTGCTGGACGCGGTGAAAGTCGACCAGAAAATCGATTGCCTGATTGCGAACCTCCCCTACATTCCCGATGGAGAAAAGGGAAAGCTCCAACCCGAAGTAGACAAGTTCGACCCGGCACTCGCCCTCTATGGCGGCCCGGACGGCCTT
>Ga0256406_1007509_pt1 | contig 10316 bp, 7 predicted proteins | sample RumenRJG_03DNA_FD_185986 | JGI IMG/M metagenome (GOLD analysis project Ga0256406, IMG submission 185986) | Bovine rumen microbial communities from Lethbridge, Alberta, Canada - RJG_03 | ecosystem: Host-associated > Mammals > Digestive system > Stomach > Rumen | place: Canada: Alberta | collected...
GACATGGTGTACCTTGTGTGCTCAGATATCCAGGTCCCACTTCCTAACCGAAAACCAAAACAGCTTAGACCCGCATGATCAAAGGAGATTTACTGCTTTTTCAACCATAACGATGCCTGAAGAGCCATTCTTTTTCATGATTATTTCCTTTCTTTTCTGCCGTACTGCAGAACTTATCTATGATCATTATAGTACTCTGCAGCTTCGAAAGAAAAAGATCTGCAGATATTCCCACAGATCTTCTTACAGGCTCAGCCTTTCACACCATACCAGCCGATGCCTTCATCACGCCAGCCAAGATTCACCAGCATTGTCTTTTCTGCTGCATTAGTTGTGTAGTGATGGTTATTGGCAAAAGCATTGAGATTGTAGACTCTGTACAGCGGAGTGCCATGATTATCATCACTGTACCAGCCGATGCTTTCATAATTCCATCCCTGCTTAATCAGATTATTTCTCTCACCGATCTTTGTTGTGTAATGATGTTCACCGCCCTTTGCATTATACAGACGGTAAACCGGCGTATGCGAAGCATTCGGGGCATACCAGCCAAGACCCTCATCGTTCCATCCGACTGCTTTGAGATGATCTCTTTCTGCAGCTGATGCCGTATAAAAGTGTTCACCGCTGTTCGGATTGTAAAGACGGTACATGCTGTGTGATCCATCTGTGACAACATTCAGCACAGATTCAAATGTCTGTGTGCCAAGATGTGCCTGCAGCCTGCAGGTACCTTCAGTGACACCAGTAATCTTTCCATCACTCACCGTGGCAATCGACTCATCATCGGTTGTGTAATTGATGCCGCCGTCGATCATGACATTTGCAGTGATCGCGGCATCATTCAGTACTGCCGTACAGTAGGCCTGGGGAATATCCACCGTATCACCGACCGTCACATCCATTTCCTGAGCGGTATTGAAATAGCCGGAAGCGATCCTTGATTCAGCAACTTCCATGGATACGCTCTTGGTATCAAGACAGGCCGGCACAGCCGCTGTTCCTGTTGAAGCGCCGAATTCCTGTACCCAGAAATACGCGCCTCCTACATCAACACAGGCAATACCGATTGCCTGATAATCACCAAGCATATTTCTTCTGTGGCCCTGTTCTTCATAACCTTCACTTTCTTCTTTCCAGAGGTCGAATATACCGGAAACAGAAGATAAGCCGTAGGCGATATTTTCGCCATAGGACATGTCGCCGTTGGAACTCAGGCATGTAAAGCATGGTGCTCCGTTCGGTCTTGTATGAGAGAAACTTGCCGCTATTTCTGCCGCTCTCTGCATGGCAATCTCTTCCAGACCGTAGTCATAGGTCAGATTGTCCATTACTACATTTTCTGTTTTTGTCGTGTTTCCTGCATTCCAGTACCAGGCACTGCCGTTTGTTCTGAAATCATTGACAAAGGCAAGCATGTCTCTGGCCTTATCCTGATGATACTGAACATTCTCAAGATAAGCGCTGTAAACACCGGATGGTGCGACCGCACCTGCCGCTCCATGTGCTGTGAATGTGCCTTCTTCCGCATGCACCGGAACAGCACTGAAAGCCAGAACAGCTGAAGCTGTCAAAGCGAGAAGCTTTCTGATAAACTTTCCCTTCATTATGTTTAATCTCCTTTTCTTCTATGATATACCATTTCCTTCTCCTATAAGGACAAATCAGAATCATTTACGCATGATAAAACCCGGGGCAGAACTGTCCCGGGTCATATGAAACTTTTATTTCTTTGCGTTTACACTTGACAGCTTACGCAGTTCAAATCCCTTATCTTTTGAGAAATTCGGACTGTAGTAAGGATCACCTTTGGCAAAGATCTCCGGCCACTTGTTACGGAAAATCTCTGATTCCTTTTCCAGTCTCGCCTTCTTTTCAGGGGTATCTTCATAGCCTCTGGAAATAGACTCATAGTGATGCCATAAAGAGAATGCATCACAGACATTGTAGAGACCAAGCTGCCTCAGCTTCAGACAGAGATCCACATCATTGTAGGCAACCGCCAGATCTTCATCAAAGCCGTTCACCTTTTCAAACAGCTCTTTCCTGACCATCATACAGGCACCGGTAACTGCGCTGTAGTTGGCACAGACCAAAGGTCTCTGCATATAGCCCGGCTGCATCTTGCCGATATGCTGGAAAGCATTGTTGGCAATACCGCCAAGTCCGACAATCACGCCGGCATGCTGAACGGTATCATCCTCATACAGCAGCTTGGCACCGGCCGCACCGGTATAAGGCAGCTGGCAATGGCCGACCAGTTCCGTGATGGAATCCTTGGCAATCATCTCCGTATCGTTATTCAGGAACAGCAGATACTCACCTTTGGCTTCTTTGACACCGAAGTTGTTGATGGCGGAGTAATTGAATGTCTTCCCCGGCCATGTCACTACATGCACATTGTCATGTGCTGCCTGAACTTCCTTGTAGTAGTCAAAGATCTCAGACGTTGTACTGTTGTTTTCCACTACAATGATTTCAATGTTCTTGTATTCGTTGACATTGAACAGAGAATCAATGCATCTCTTCAGGGTTTCCCTGCCATCCTTGTTAGGAATAATAACAGAGACAAGCGGATTGTCCTTGATCGTATAGTAGACATGGTAATAGCCATAGAAAGGTTTATACATCTTTACGGTCGCATCGTAACCGACCCGCTTGAGATGATCCTGAATGGCCCTTTCACCTGCTTCATAGCAGTACAGCTTGCTTTCCGGATCCGCTGCAGTGGAATTGGCATGCATGCGCCAGTGGTAGACAACCTTGGGCAGATGGTAGATCTTCTCCGGGGAAGACAGTTCAATGCAGCGCAGAATCATATCATAATCCTGTGAACCGTCATACTTTGTCCTAAAGCCGCCGACCTCTTTCATGATCTCAGCCTTTACCACAAACAGATGCGTGATGTAGTTATGTGAACATAACAGGTCCGGGGCATAATCTGTCTTGAAGTGCGGGAATTCAAAGTGCTTTGTCTTCATGGAGAATTTGTCTTCATCCGTATAGACGATTTCCGCATGATGTTCGTTAATCCCCTTTACGACTTCATACAGGGCATCCAGTTCCAGGAAGTCATCGTGATCGTATAAGGCAATGTAATCACCGGTTGCCATTTCCAGGGCTTTGTTTGTATTGCCGGAAATACCGTAGTTCTGATCCAGATACATGACCTTGATCCTAGGATCCTTTTTGGCATAGACACCGACAGCCTTATGGGCAGGATGTGTCTCATCCGAACCATCCGCAATGCATAATTCCCAATTGCTGTAGGACTGGTTCACCACCGTACTGATCATCTCATCAAGATATTCAATCGGTGTATTGAAAACCGGAACAACCAGAGAAATCTTCGGTTCATAATCAAACTTCACCTGTTTCTGTTTCTCCAGCTCTTCTTCAGTGACTCTCTGTTCCTTGAACCATCTGTCATAGAAGCCGGTTGTATCCAGGAACATCTTGGCTCTCTTCCATGTTTCCGAAAAACCATACTTGCTCATATAGCGGGCTGCCGCTTTGATGTTGTTGATATCAAATACACGGCCGACCGTATTCTTCATCCGGTTGGTAAAGTCATTGGCATGCAGAACTTTCTGCACATCAATAGACTCTTCCGCACTGTCCGTATAGGCAACAACCGTATACTTCTTATCCGCTTCACCATTGAAGGAAATCTTGAAACCGACTGACTTTTCCTCATCCAGCATCAGATCATTGATGAAATCTCTTCTCTTGATCGCATCCTGGAAGTATTTGACATACTTGCCGTTTTCATCCTTGACCCGGAAAGATACCGGTTCATTGTTCACGCTGAAAGCATAGCCGGTCAGGCTGTAGAGCTTCATCTTATCGTTGAAATCCGCTTCATCTGCCTGACACAGAACACCGGTATGGGTTGCCTTGCGCCTGATAGCGCCTTCCCTCATTTTCAGAAAAGTCTTAGATGTACCATGCAGCGTACCGATCAGTTCAATCGATTTGATTTCATCTTCAAAGTGTCTTACCGAAACAACAAAGCCGTTGTTCAGTGTTTCTTCCGTGCCTTCTCTTTCCACATAAGGCTTCTTGGCTTTCAGTGCCTTTGTCTTGCGTTCTGTTTCCAGCGCAATGAAAACATCCGGACGCGGACGCCATTGGCTTTCAAATTCTGCTCTCTTTCCATTGATCTTCAGAATCAGAGCAGGCTTTTCCAGCGTATCTGCTGTAATCGTCCAGCCGATGATATTGACCAGTGAATTGCCCGGCAGAAGGTTGATTCTCACTTTATCAACTGCGTATCTGATATCCATTTTCTTTCTCCTCAGAACTGTTCCGCAAAGCCCTTTTCAAGCTTCTTGAATATCGCATAGCCGATCATGCAGATACCGATGGAAATCAATGCCACAATCCCCAGTGCTTTCATATCCGGCATCTGATGATACAGGAATACATCACGATAGGAATTCATGATGGTTGTCAGCGGATTCAGACGAACTGCCTCCACAAGCTTGGATTCAGAGCTGTAGTTGGCAATATCGTAAACGATAGGTGTGCCGTAGAACAGCAGATTGGAAAGGAAGTTGATGATGTATTCAAGGTCCTGCAGATATGCATCCAGCGCACCGCCGATCAGACCGAAGCCAAGTACAAACAGACCTTCAATCACGGCAATGAGCGGCACCAGAATGATATGCCAGGAAATACCGACTCTCCAGATCAGACAGAATACCAGAATGATGATACAGCTGATCAGGAAGTTGACGAATTCACTTAATAAGGTAGATATCGGAAGCACAATACGCGGGAAGTATACCTTCTTGATAATACCGGCATTTCCCTTGACACAGGATACGCATCCGATCAGTACATTCTGGAAATAGGTCCATGGAATGATACCGGTAACCAGATAGACAATATAGTTATTTGTCTGAATTCCCATCAGATGCGGGAATACGATCGCATATACGACAACCTGCAGCAGCGGGTTGATGAATGACCACAGTACGCCTAAAGCAGAAGCTTTGTATTTGCCGCGGATATTCTTCTTAACGTTTGTCTTCAGAAGTTCTCGATAGTTATACAGATCCTTAAACATCAGTTCTTTTTCCCTCCGTCAAAGTTGTCCAGGCCAAGTGTCATTTCCTTGTAGGCAATTTCTTTACCATCCGGCATGACTTCCCTCAGGCGGAAATGCAGTTCATTCTTTTCATCTGCGTACTGACAGTACTTTGTCAGATCCACCGTAGCGGAGAAACCGATCTCATCCTCATTGACAAGGCCCCTGTAATCATCAAATACATTCAATACATCCGGACGCGGGAAGTAGCGGATATCGCTGACTTCCGTATCGCCGACATTGATGTGGAAAGTCGCTTCTTCCATATCGGCCAGCTTCCATCCCTGGATCTTGACCTCCGGACTTCTCATGTCAATATGAGAGAAATCCTTCGGCGTATCGACGAAGATGGTTCCCTTGGCTTCTTTCTTACCGGAAGCGATATCCTTCTTATGCTGTTCCTTATGGTCAATGGCCATCTGCTTGAGATATTCATCAATGACATAAGTCGGATCACCATCCAGTCTGAACTCACCGTTGTAGATCCAGATTGCTCTGTTACACAGATCCTTTACCGCATCCAGACTGTGGGAGACAAAGACAATCGTCATATCGCTCTTCTTCAGCTCATGGAGCTTGGCAAAGCACTTATCCTGGAAGTGCTGATCACCAACCGCCAGAATTTCATCGATCAGAAGAATTTCAGCGTCTACATTAATGGCAACAGAGAAAGCCAGTCTCATATACATACCTGAAGAATAGGTACGGATCGGTTCATCAATAAAGTCACCAAGTTCTGAGAATTCAATAATCTGATCCAGACGTTCATCAATCTGTTTCTTGCTCAGGCCGAAGATGGACGCATTGAAGTAAATATTCTCACGTCCGGTAAAATCCGGATGGAAGCCTGCACCAAGTTCCAGCAAAGATGTCAGCTTGCCGTCAATGTCAATGGTTCCCTTATCCGGGTAGTAGATTTTTGTCATCAGCTTGAGCAGTGTTGACTTGCCGCAGCCGTTGGCACCTACCAGACCAACTGTATCCCCTTTTTTAATATCCAGGTTGATATTCTTCAATACCTGGAGTCTCTGTACTTTTCCCCTGTGATGCAATACTACCAGTGACTTCAGGTCATGTGCCTTATCGTACTGGACCTTGAAGCTCTTGGACATGTTTCTGATTTCTATCGCGTTTTCAGGATTCATACTCACCTCACAAAAATAATGCAGACGTTCCTCATTATAACCAAAACATATACCATAGGCAAACGCAGCGCCGCCGGCTTATTATCCATTCTATATGATTCTATCAGACAGTAACAAACTTTCTTAACAAAACTTCATACACCTGCCCGTTCTTTCCAATAAGCCCATAATTTTCACATATTTTTCGTGTCCTGTTAACTTATAATAGGACGGTAAGGAGTTTACGATGAACAAGCATTTAGCGACAATCCTGGCGGCAGCCGCAGTAATCAGTACTGTATCCGTGCCTGCCGTCAATGCAAAAAGCGGCAGTACATCCGGCGTTCAGCTGTATCGTCTGTACAACCCGAACAGCGGTGAACATCTCTATACAACGGATCCTTCCGAAGAGAGCGGTCTTGCCAGCATCGGCTGGAAAGATGAACAAGAAGCCTGGGCAACACCGGAAGAAGGAGAACCTGTCTACCGTCTGTATAATCCAAATGCCGGTGAGCATCATTACACGAAGGATGTAAAGGAAAAGAACACACTGGTCAGCCTTGGCTGGCAGAATGAAGGCGTGCTCTTCAATTCGGATGAAACAAAGAAAGGCCAGCCGGTCTATCGGGAATACGATCCGAATCAGGAAAAATGCAATCATAACTACACAACTGATAAAGCAGAGCACGATTATCTGGTTTCCCTTGGCTGGATCGATGAAGGCATCGCCTTCTATGCTGCTCCGGAAAAATCAGAATCCGATCTCAAACTGGAAGAAGCACAGGATCTGCTGATCTCCACTGCCAGAACAAAGATCGGCACGCCCTACTCAACTGATTCTGAACTGAGATGCGGCCCGGATTACTTTGACTGTTCAGGTTTCATTGACTGGGTCTTTGCGGAAACAGGCATTGATGAGACCATGCTGAAAAACAGAGACTGGACCGATACCATGAACACCTATCTTATGAAGCAGGTGGAAAATCCTTCATCAAATATCACATGGGAAGTCAATTCACCGGATGAAGATGATGAGATACAGTGGCAGAAAGGCGACATTATTCTCTTTGCCTCCAGCGAAGAAGAACGTGATGCCGGTCAGTACTACCACGCAGCCCTGGTCGCTGATGTTGAAAGCCAGAAATACGGCCAGCTTGATATCATCGAAGCAACAGACGATGGTATTCAGGAAGAGCCTGAATACTTCACATCCAAACGCTATCCGTATATCCGTGTCTTCCGTATGACAGACCTGTAAGCAAAAAGGAACTTTCCCGAAGAGACAATGGCATTAAGTTAAACCCTGTAGTTGGAGTTTGATGCCGTCGGATGAATCGGCAGATGAACCGCACTGATGATTTATATATCATCGGTACGGCTTTTTTGTTGAGACACCTTTTTTCCCTTTGGCAGCCCGCGACGAAAATGACAGAATGCTCTCCTGTCTGAAAATGGATGGATTTGTTCTCAGCTGGTGCTATGAACATTTATCAGCTCGGCACAATGTATGTCTCTGGTGATATGCATCCGCGATATATCCTGATGAGATTAAAAAGCGGGCTTTGTCAATAGCCCGGTGATGCGGTAAGAGTGAGGAAGATCTAATCAATCGCTGTTAAGCTTCGCCCCTTCAGGGTCGGTGATATTGACCAGCTTGCATAGCAGGGCAAATCTGCCATCATTCTGATGGAACTGACAGGTAGAGAGCAGTACGGTCTGATCAGTACTCTGAATGGTCTGCTGTGAAGTAAACATAGACTTCGATATAAAATCATTCACATACTGCATGAACTGATCATCACTGCCGAACTCCGTCATGACATACGCATCCTGAGCCGTTGTTTCATAGCCGGCAATCGGATACAGCTTGTAATGAACAGTCGGTGTATACAGGTCAAATTCCTTGTGCTGGTCATAATAGGACTGGTCACGGTAGCTGTCCAGGGTTGAAAACATCTGGGTTGTATTGGTGCCGCTATGGCCATAGATCACTGTATTCTTATCCGTAAAGTCATGACTGTTGCGGCAGTCAATGAACGGTACACCCCATACACTGTAGTTCTGGTTGATATCTCTTCTCAGGTAATAGTCATTATCAGGGGCATAGACAACCGGATAATCAATGCCTGTGCCTTCCTGATAAATCCAGGCAGCCGCATGATCATTGATTCCAAGTAACGCATTCCAGTCAATCACCCTTCCTGCAGGTGCACTGCTGGAAGGCTCAGGCGAAGCCGTACTTACCACCTGCTCACTCAGCTGATTGAATGTTTCATCGGCTTTTTTATTCTGACGCCAAGCATCATAGATCTTATAACCGGCAAAAGCCGCCACACAGATACAGACAATCTCAATGATGGTCAGTATCACATTCTTTATCCTGGACTGTTTTTTCTTTTTTCTGTTCTTAGCCATTTATTTCATCCTTCAATCTGTCCTTATTGTAAACAATGAACATGCTTTCCTTCAATTCACAGCACTCTATCTGCACAATATCCTGTACAATGCTGGTGTAAAGAGGGAGAAAGTTATGCATATCATTCAGAAAAGTGTATCAGCTCTGATCTGTTCTGCCATCGTATTCGCCGCTGTTCCGATGCGGATCCAGGCCGAAGCAGACAGGACAGTTCCCGTATATCGTCTTTACAATCCCAATTCCGGGGAGCACTTCTATACCATAAACAGTTATGAAAGAGAAAACCTCATCATCAATGGATGGAACGACGAAGGCATCGGCTTCTATGAATCCGGCAAAGGAGACGATGTCTACCGTGTCTATAACCCCAATACAGGTGAGCATCACTACACGACAAACAGTTGCGAAAGAACGAATCTCGTCGCTCATGGCTGGAAGAATGAAGGTGTATCGTTCAAGTCGGACAGCCAGCACAGACTGCCTGTCTACCGGGCATACAATCCTCATGCCTATGCAGACAATCATAATTACACTGTTTCGCTTGGTGAACAGAACATTCTGCTTTCAAGAGGATGGCATAACGAAGGCACTTCCTGGTATGCCTCTGCAAATGGAAATCCCAATGCCATTCTGCCCGGCTATTACCACTACAATCTGCCTTACTATTCACAGCTGGACAGAAGATGGCGCAATCAGCGTTTCGGCGGCTATTCATTCGGCGGTACTGGATGTGTGCCGACATCTCTTGCCATGATCTTCCAGGGCATCAAAGGCGGCACCATCCTGCCGACAGATGTCGGCGCGTGGGCTTATAACAACAGCAACTTCGACCGCCGGAACCAGGGTTCCTCAGATGCGGTTGTTCCTGCCTGTGCCAGTGCCTGGGGTGTGCATTGTGACAACATTCAATCACTGTCTCAGCTGACTGACGTGCTGAAGCACGGTAAGCCATGTGTGATTGTTGTGGATGGCGGTAATGCTTTCATGTCCGGTACGGTCGCACATTGTGTTGTTCTGCATGGCTGCAGCAATGGTTCTACATATGTTTCAGATCCATACTTCTCACATAACTGCAAATACTGGAGTATCAGCTATATGTGGAGCATCCGCACGCACCAAAGCTATCTGCTGGATAACAGTCCCTATTACTGCTATACACTGTACTGATCTTTCCTGTCATCTGAAATAGAAAAATCCAGAGTTCGATTGACATCTTATGTCATGTCAACTACCCACGGCCTAAAGGCACGTGGGCTTGCAGCTGGCTCCTCCAGTACTAGCGTAGCCAGATAACCGGCTCTCCTGGATTCAGATAGCAGGGGATACACCCTCTGTGCCGCTGCATCACCGGGTGGCTGACTGCACCCGTTTGATAGCGTTCCGGTATACCGAAACCTTAGCTTATTTATGCTGCCTCACTTGGCTCTTTCAGAGCGAAGTGAGGTTTTTCTTCGCCTGTCACCCAAAGAGTGCCAAGCAGGTAAATATTCATGGCGCCTACTCTGTCGTCATTAGAGGAGAATCCGCACTTTCTGCATGTGTAAACATGCTTGTCGCGATCTCTGCTCTCTTTGACGATAGCCCCACAATGCGGGCATCTCTGTGATGTATAGTGCGGATCAACCTTCAGCACACGTCCACCCGTTTCCTTTGCTTTATAGGACAGCTTTGTTTCCAGATCGTA